>Ga0137401_10000612_pt1 | contig 14383 bp, 10 predicted proteins | sample CZOMad1_1_16fung_FD_108286 | JGI IMG/M metagenome (GOLD analysis project Ga0137401, IMG submission 108286) | Vadose zone soil fungal communities from Angelo Coast Range Reserve, California, USA - CZOMad1_1_16fungal (Illumina Assembly) | ecosystem: Environmental > Terrestrial > Soil > Vadose...
CAACATCATCATTTATCCGATGGAGTACGCCAAGACCCAGTGGCCCGACCTATGGAAGGATCGGAACGATTTCGAGTCTACTAAGGGCCATGTCACCGATCATTTGGGATTCAGCGTGGATAATCTCGATGAGACCATTGCGCGTCTGAAGAAAGACGGAGTGGTAGTGACGGATGAGCCGCGCACGGTCCTGGGGAAGTTGAAAATAGCCTTCATCGAAGGGCCGGACAAAGTTCGGATAGAGCTAGTGGAAGGTCAGGCCAAGAAGGAATAGATAAACTCTACCGACCGGTTGGTCTGTTTTTGGTGTACACTCATCTAGACAGGAGGCGTCATCCATGAACCGCGCAGTTCTGGCATCCCTTGCTCTCGCGATTCCCCTCGCAGCTTTTGGCGGTCCCGTTCGAACCGACCTCGGACTTGTTTCGGGTGCGCTGGGCGACAATCCGGCCGTGCACGTCTACAAAGGCATTCCTTACGCCGCGCCGCCCGTGGGCGACCGGCGTTGGAAAAAACCACAGTCACCCGCAGCCTGGACCGGCGTGCGAGAAGCCAAAGAGTTTTCGGCGCCGTGCATGCAGGTTCCGTATCCGCAGACTTCCATCTACTACTCGGCGCTTGGACAGGTGAGCGAAGACTGCCTGTATCTCAATGTCTGGACGACGTCCGAGAAAGCCCGCCTGCCTGTGATGGTGTGGATTCACGGCGGCGCATATACACGCGGCACCGGCGCCACTCCGACATACAATGGCGAGAATCTCGCGCAAAAAGGCGTGATTGTGGTGACCATCAACTATCGCCTTGGCATCTTCGGATTTCTTGCGCATCCTGAGTTGACCAAGGAATCCGACGTTCACTCTTCGGGCAATTACGGACTGCTCGACATGGTGGCCGCACTGCAATGGGTGCAGAAAAACATCGCGGCGTTCGGCGGCGATCCAAAGCGCGTAACCATTTTCGGCGAATCGGCCGGCTCTTCAGCAGTGAACTTTCTGATGGCGTCGCCGCTGGCCAAGGGCCTTTTCCAGCGCGTGATCGGCGAGAGCGGCGCGAATTTCGGGCGCGGCACCAAGTTGGAGGACATGGAGAAAAACGGCGCACGCTTGGGAGCGCTGGCCGACCTGCGAGCCAAATCCGCCGAGGACGTTTTGAAAATCGAGGGATCGTTCCGGCCGGGTGTGGATGGGTGGTTCCTGCCGGAAAGCGTCGCCGATATTTTTGCGCACGGCAAGCAGAGCGATGTTCCGGTGATCGCCGGCTACAATGCAGACGAGTCGCGAACGCTGGCGCCGTGGCCGGCGACGGGCACGGCGAAATCTTTCCTCGACCAAACGCACAAACGCTTCGGGGCTTCCTCTGAAGAGTTCCTGAAGCTCTACCCGGTTAGTTCCGACGAGCAGGCCGCCGAGGCGCACTACAACAGTACGCGCGATCAAGGCATGGGCTGGCAGATGCGGACCTGGGTGCGTAACCAGGGCAAATCGGGCAAAGCGCCGGCGTACTTGTACCACTTCACGCGCATTCCGCCGGGCCCGACAGCCGACAAGTATCGCGCCTACCACGCAGCCGAGATTCAATACGTGTTCGCGAACCTGCGGCCGGGACGGCCCTGGGAAGATGCGGACCGCAAGCTAGCGAATGCCATGTCGAGCTACTGGGCGAATTTCGCGGCGACGGGCAACCCCAATGGAAAGGGTTTAGAGAAGTGGGCGGTGTATGAGGCGAAGAGCGACCCGGCGATGATCTTCGGCGATCAGGTGGTGGTGCGGCACGAAGTGAATAAGGCAGCGCTAGATTTTTTTGACCGCTTCTTCGCATCTCAGCAGTAAGGCGTCGGCTTCGTCGAGGGCCGGCTTGTAGCAGTGCGGAGGGCCGTCGCACCAGGCGCGTTCGCGGGCGATTTCGGCTTGGCGGCGAGCGGTAGCGTGGTTGCCGGAGTCGAGCGCGAGTTGGGCGAGAAAGTTGTGCACGTCGGCTTGCACGAGGCGGTACTCGCAACGGTCTGCGATCGTGAGGGCCTCTGCGGCGTGCTCGATTGCCAGCCTTCCGTTCCCAGATGCGAGGTGCCAACGTGCCCAGGCCAGCAGGATGTCCGGTTCGAATTCGACCAAGTTGATGCGGCGACAACCGGTGAGGGCCTCGCCGAGATGCGCTTCCGCTTCCGTTTGTGATTGCTTAGTGAGTGCCCAGCCCAGCAGCCACTTGGCTCGGATGATATCTCTCTCGTTTCGTTCGACGTCCGCTAATTTTCGTGATTGGCGGGCCGCTTCAATTGCTTCTATCTGATTTTTCGTCAGCAAGGCTCGTAGAGCAATGTAAGCCCAAGCGACACTCTCCCTTTGCTTCAAATGGTGCTTATGAAACGAAGAGAGAGCGGCATCCAGTTCCTCAGAACTTTTCTCAGAGCGACCTTGATAAGCTTCTAATGCTCCCAATTCCGAGTGGCTAGTCGCTTCGCCATATTCCTCGTGGATCTTTCGGCTCAACTCTAGCCCTCTTCGCAAATTTTTGTCTGCTTCCTTAAGCTGACCAAGGACGCGTTGGGCATCGGCCAAGTTTTCCAAGCCAGTGACCAGATTCTCGTTGTCCCCCTTTTCCCGAATATTGTTATGTCTTACGAGTAGCGGCAACGCACGACGAGACTGGCCATTGCGTATATAGCAGATCCCCAAGGCGCCGGCGGCGCACGCCTGGTCGACTTCGTTCTTCAGCAGTCGTGGTTGATCCTCTCCGTCAGGAAAAAGTCCGAGCAGCAACTCAATATAAACTTGATACGCTCCCAGCCGGTAGTATAGTGGGATTTTTAGCCGGTCCCACAATAGTTCATATGCCTGATCGTATTGTCCGGCCCGCAGTGTATGGTGATACAGCTCGACTAGGGGAGCCAGCTCATCCAAACCAAGCACCTCCTCTTCATCCGGCACTGGTACCTTGGCGAAGTAGTCTCGCAGACGGGTATGCACACCCGCTTTGTCCCTCAAACGATCATAAGTGCGTTGGCGGACCACGGGATGCAGGTCGTAACGCGCTTGGCCATGGTCGAAAAGCAGCAGCCCGCGACCGATCAGCTCATCCAGTGCCGCGTGAAATTTCGCCTCGCTCCGAAAACGGTTCACAGCCGCTAGAGCTTCGTGGCCCATAGGGCTTCGGAAAGCCGCGATACGGCTGAGCAACTCGCGCTTGGGTTTGTCCATAGCGTCGTAAGCTACCTGGAGAATATGGTGCTTCTCCTTCCCCACCATCTCCGCGGAAACCGGATGGCGTGCGGCCACGCGAATATCACCAGGACTGCGGTGGTCTTTCGCGATCACGCCGGCCAGAAGGCGCAATGCCAGAGGATGGTATCCATACGGTGCACACGCGGCTTGAATCTCGGCCCGCGTTCCCTTCACGCCTTGCACGTGAAAGAAGTCCACGGCATCTTCCGGATCGAGCGCATTAAGGTCCGTGTGTTGACAGCCTGCCAGTCCATCGAGTTCCGTCGGATGCAGCCGGCTGGTGAGCAGCACACGACTACGCATGGGCGCAGATGCGATCCATTGCAAGAAGGCACCCGCACGCGGGTCGACACAACTCCGGAAATCCGCATCCTCGACGAAGTAGTCTCCCTGGTAGGCGGCGTTCAATCCCGCATAGGCCCGTAACTCTCGTTCGAAGCCATCCAACACAAGCATGAGTCGCCGCTGCGCCAGAAATATCGTCAATATTTTGAGTTGATCGAATAGTGAGCTACCGGCCGCCTGACCATCACTTGCATAGTAGAGCGCTTCACGAACGAACGCCGCGAAACTTGCCTCCTTCTCGTAGAAGGACCACCAGAGCACTCCTTCCGGTCGAGCGGCATCCGGCACGCGGCATTCGCCGCCATCGTTTTCTGCGACGCCCGGCAGAGGCAGCCCCAACACATCCCGTTGCAACCAAGCCCACGTCAGCGCCGATTTTCCCATCCCGCCGATGGCGACAAGCGAGAGCACGTTTCGTCCGCCGGTCAGCCACTCCGTGAGCATTCGACGTTCTTGCAACCGACCTGTGAAGTTTTCCTGCAGTGGGTACGGATGAGCGAAATAAGGTTGCGGCGGAAGCGGCAAGAAGTTTCCAGGTTTTGCCGGCTGTCCCCACGTATGGATGGCTTGAGTGATCTGAGCGGACAAATCATCGGGTGTAGTAAATGTTTGGCGTATCACACCCCTGACGGCGCGATCGCGGAAGGCGCGCTGCTTGGAGCGTTTGTCGTCGTTTTCAATTAGGCTTGCGGGGAAGGAAAAATCTTCGGGAGCTAGAAAGAGGAAACAGGGCTTCTTGAGTCTTTGGGCTGTTTCGTATTCCAATTCGGTGTAGGATTTCTCGTTGCCGTCAGGACAGGTGCCGTGCAAATGGCCGAGGATTATTACAAAGAGATCGCATTCGCCGATTCGCTGGTCGTCGAAATCCTCGATCTTGATGGCGGGTCCGTGAAAGTCTTCCATGCGCACGCAGTGCAGGTGCAGGCCCTGGATTGCATTGAAGACAGCTTCGCGATAGGCCTTCAGGTCACGGCCTGTCGAGCTGAGGAATACTTTCATTTGTTGAAATACAACGTGACGTCGACGGTGTTTTCTTTCTGATTCACCTTTGTCTCGGCGCGCGTTGCTTTTAGGTTGTCGAAAATGCCCTGCTCTTTTACGCGGTCCAGGAAATGCTGCGGGTAATCGGTGTTGAAGGGCTTGCCCGGCTGGAGCCCCCACAGTTTGCGGATTACCGGCTCGGTCTCGATGTCGAGGTTTACAATGTCCAGCTTGCCCATCGCGAACTGCGGACCCGGCGTCACCGCTATCGTTACGTCCACGGTTTTTTCGGCATCGTGCACATCGCGTTTTACTTCCGACGTCGCTTGGATGTAGCCGGTGCGGTGCATGGTGTCCGCGATGCGCTCCTGCGCCGCTTTCACTTCATCGAAATTCACGGGCTTGCCGCTCGTGAGCTTCGCCAGTTTCGGAAGCGAATCGGGGTCGACGCCTTGAATTGCAACCTTGCCTAGGTTATAGACTGGCCCGGGCTCAACTTGCACTGTGACGACGATGCCGGTCACGTCTTTTGCCAGCTCGGTTTCAATCTTCGGAAACGACACACGGATCATGCCCTTCGCGTCGTACAGCGGGCGAATGGTGGTGTCGAGCAGCAAACGGAATTGCGGCTCGCCGTACACCACGCCAATCGCTACGCCGTACATCGCGGTCTGCAGCAAGCCTGACGGTAGGTCGCCCGTATCTTTGAATATTACGCGCGCGACCGAGGGCTTGGGTTTCGCCGGGCGGAAGAGGATCATCAGGTCCGGCGAGCCTTCGTTCGTCAGTTTGGCGATTACCGGCTGCGTTACGAATTCGGTGATCCACTGGGCGTAGCGGTCGAGCTCGCGCTTGGTCGCGGGGATCTTGGGGGCGAACAATGGATCTTTCTGTTTCAAAAACTCGCGCACTTGCGCGTCGGCGACGGGCAGGTCTTCGAAACGGATCGGAAACATTTGGCCCATCTCAAAGATTTCGAATTTGCCGTCGATGCCTTTGCCATCTTTGGCGGGCGTGAAGCGAAAGCCGACGCGATCGAATACACCGGTTGCGTCCAACCGCTGGCGCGCCGCTTCGAATTCAGGGTCGCCGACGGTTTGGCCGATCCGCAACCCGGCTACCGCCAGGATTTGCGCCGACGTGTAATTGTGATTGCCTTCGACTTTGAGCGTTTCCAGCGGCCAGGAAGTTTGATCGGATTTCGCGGCTGTGGGCGCCGGCGGAGCGGGCTTGCGCGGGCGGCGAGTCTGAGGCGCTGCTAAGTTCGCCGCCACAAGAAGAAGAATAAGGGCGCGGGTCATACGAGTTCTAATGATAGACGACGTCTTCCGGCTGCACACCGGTTCCATTTTCCCCCATAATGAAGCAGTTAGTTGTGACACCCACGATTCGAAGAGTTCTCTGGATCGCCGCCGCGTTTGCGATTTTGATTGTGCTGGCGGTGCTGCTCGTGCTTCGCCTCTCGCGGGAGGCTATCGGATTCGGGCAAAAGTGCGGGGGCGGATTCTGTTGGAGCTACCAACTGGAGCAGCACGCGTTTTCCAAACAAACGGTCCTCAGGTTCACTGGGAGTTGGGGGTTGGACCTGCGCTATGAGCTTCCCAAGATGCGGTTTGAGCGGGTCAATGAGGATCGCTGGCTTGCCGGCGACCGCGCCATTTATTTGAATTTTCGGCTGAGGCCGTTGAATAGTTCGGCGGGCGAGGGCGAGCATGTGCAGGTGCTCTACGATTTCCAGCGAGGGGAGTTGTATGTTGCGTCGGCGCTCGCGCTTTGGCGGGGGCAGGATTTTCAGGGCGGGGGAAATCCGGGTAAGAATTGGTTGACGGATGACGAGTTTCAGCAGATTGTGAAGCGGATTCAGCCGTAGGAATAACCGCTCCCTCGGCGAGGGGCACTTGTAAAGCTTCAGCTTGTCAGCGGACAAGACCGCCCAAGCAGGAAGCTTGTTGCCAACGGTCGCGGCTCGGAAACATCTAGTGCGTTACGACTGGCCGCGTGCGCTTCCGAGCCGCGACCGTCAGGGAGCGGTTGTTACTCACAACCGTGCTCGTAAATTCCTAAGAGAGCGGCGGGCTTCTTGGGAGACTTCCGCCGTGGGGTCGTTTGATAGAGCTTCCAGTGGGGCGATGGAGTCTTGGCCGCCGCTGCTTGCGAAAACTTGGGCCAGGGCGGTTTTTTCTTCCTTCGTTGCGCTGGGCTCCTGCAACGCCGGATAGAGCACGCGGCGAATCTGAATGTCGCGGGTTAGTTCTGTCAGATAGGCGCGCGCCACATTGCGATAGCCGCTCGAGTTTAGATTGTTGACCAGGTATCGCAACGGATCGAATTCGCCCATCTCGCGTTTTCCCATCAGGACCAGGGCGAAGGCTATTGAGAGCCGGGGGCCGGTCTTCTTGTCGGTCGAAAACGCATTCTCCAGCGCGGCGCGATCCGCCGGATTTTTCGCGCGGCCCAGGCCTTCGGCAGCGGCCTCGCGAAGTCCATCGTCCTTATTCTCCAAGTATGCGGCGCACACACCGCGGGATTGCGCATCCGGCATCTGGGCGATGGCCGTCAACACCGCGCGCTTCACTTTCATGTTTTTCGACCGGTCGAGAATGTCGCGCAAGTCGTTAAGCGCATCGCGATTCTTCAACAGGCCCGTGGTTTCGATGGCCGCGATTTGCACTTTCTCATTCAAATCGCGCAAGAGAAACACGATTCCAGAACCGGCTTTGGGATCGCCGATTTTCTGCAGGGCGATCAGCGATTCATAAATCACCTCGCTGTCCTTGGAGCGCAGGGCCTCAAGCAGATCCGTAACCGCCTGGCGCCCACGCAAGATGCCGGCGGCCCGCGCTGCGTTGGCTCGGACGTCCATGCTGACGCCGCCGCGGGACAACCGTCCTAGCGCCTGAATCACCTCCGGGCGAACCTGAACGTAAGTGTCGATTACCTGATCGTTGGTGTCGGTGAATTTGCTCTTGATCGAACTGCCCACGCGGCGCATGGACGCGGTGAGGCCGGTTTTGACGTAGCCCGGCACGTAGAAATTCACCAGTCCGTCGGTGGCGCGGATCTGAATTTCGGCGTCGTTGTCGTTGCTCGCTTTGAGCAAAGGATCGAGGCTGCGTTGCGTGCCAATATCGACGATGGTTTTGACCGCTTCCAGACGCACTTCAAAATCGGGGTCCGTCAGGTACGGCTCGATTCGGGCGATGGATTCCGATCCGCCCTTGCCCAGTTCGCGGACGATCTTAGCGCGCGATTTTGGGTCGTTCTGCGCCCAGGAGCCGGCGGCGAGCAATAGCAACGCGGTAACTATCGGAATAGCCGATTTGCCAAAGCGCATTTGACGGATATTAGCGAACAAATTCAACGGTTACTTTCTTGGAAATAAGCCCGGCTTCGTATCCCAGGTCCAACAGTTTTTGGGCGGCCACGGGCACCAGCTCCCCGCAATCCACGGTGTAGTGGTTCACGTACATTCCCACGAACTTTTCAGCAAGCCTCGGCTCCAGGTCGCGCGCAAACTGAAGGGCGTAGTTCAGGGCCTCTTCGTTGTGGTCGAGCGCATACTGAATGCTTTCCCGCATCAGCCGGCAACACTCGCTCTTCATGTCGTCCGGCAGCGAGCGCAACAGCACGTTCCCTCCAAGAGGGAGCGGCAGATCGTAAGTAGTTTTCCACCATCGTCCTAGATCTATGACGCTTTGAAAGCCGCTACGGCCGAAGGTCAACTGGCCTTCATGAATAATTAATCCGGCGTCTACGGAGTGGTCGGCTACGGCCTCCAGAATCTTGTCGAAAGGAATGGCGACCTCTTCGAAATCCGGTTCATACAACTTTAGGGCTAGGTACGCGCTGGTCATCTTCCCCGGAATCGCGATGCGCTTGCCTTTGATTTCTTCGGGGGCCATGGGGCGCGCGCTTACCAGTACGGGTCCATAGCCGTCGCCGATGCTGGATCCGCTGGCCATGAGGACGTATTTGTCGGCCACATACGGGTAAGCGTGGTAGGAAATGGCGGTCAGCTCGTAAAGGCCTTGCATGGCTTTGCGATTCAAAGTCTCAATGTCTTCCAACACATGGCGAAAACTGACGGTGCGCGAGCGCACCTTCTTGGTGGCCAGGCCATAGAACATGTAAGCGTCGTCGGAATCGGGGCTATGAGCGCAAACGATTTCCTTTACAGAATTGGGGGGCATAAGGAAAGCAGACTTTCACACTATAGCAGACGCGATGTGGGGCGCTGCCTGCTTCATTGTGAACACGGCGGGCTCGGAATGCCAGTCCTATGTATTCCATCTGACTGGATGCGAAGCCGCTGAGTGATCGCGATTGCCGGTGTTCTTCGTATTCCTTGTGTTCCAGCCGCTACTTCCTGGCTTGAATCGCTTCCAATTCCGGCCGTAGATTGGCTAAGGCCTGCTCCAGCCTTTTCAGACCATCGGGGGCAGCCGTCAAGTCGCCGCTGCGGCCCTGTTTCTCCAGGGCGAAAGCGGCTTCCACGGCTTCCTGGGCGCCGAAGATCGACACCGAGCCTTTCAGGCTGTGCGCATACTGCTCGACGCTGGAGGCGTCGCCGGCGCTGACAGCTTCGCGCAATTTCTGGAGCGAATGTGGATAGTCATCCAGGAAAAGCCCGATTACTTCGCTCAGCAATTCCTCGTCGCCACCGACTCGGGTTAATGCGATAGATTCATCTAATTGCCGGAGCTGCTCTTCGACCGAATATTGTTCATTTGATAACTTGCTATCCATACTGGGATCTCCTGGTACTGCGGACCGTGTACTCCAGAGCGTTGCGGCACGAAGCGAAACCCGTTTCATCAGTGCGCAAGTCGAGCATAGTGAGCGAATAAGTACCCTGTGCGTACTATCGACAGATCTCCGCGGATTATTATGAATGTTCAGCCTATCGACGACCATGCCCGAACAGCACACCTTCCTCTCGCCGCTGGAGTGCCGCTATCTGCTGCAAGCGCCCGAGAATCCCAGCGGCAACCCCTTAGTAGTAGTAGCGTTGCACGGCTACAGCTCGAATCCGGAGGTGATGCTTCGGCTCACGGCGGGCCTGGTGGGCGACGGGCACATTATTGCTTCGCTCCAGGCGCCCAACCAGCACTATGTTGCCGACGGGCTGCCCAATGCACAATCGATTGCGGGTTATAACTGGGGCATCCGGCCGCACTGGGAGTCTTCGGTGAAGCTGCATCACGAGATGCTGCGTGAGGTTTTGAAGTCGCTGCGGGATCGCTTCGATGTCGGCCACGAACGCTGTCTGTTGGTCGGGTTTTCGCAGCCGGTTGGATTGAACTACCGGTTCGTCGGCACCCATCCGGACGAAGTCGGCGGCGTTATTGGGATCTGCGGAGGAGTCCCGCGGGACTGGGAGGAAGATAAGTACCAACCGGTCCAAGCGGCTTTATTCCATATTTCGCGCGATGAGGATCCGATCTATCCCATTGCGGTTGCCAACACATTTGCGGAAAGGCTGCGGCACCGCGCCAAGGACGTAGAATTTCATTTGATCCCGGGCCCGCATCGTTTTCCATCAAAGGCCAGATCGATAGTCAGCCCCTGGCTAAAACGGATTTTTCCCACCCCCTAACCTCAAACCGTGTGTGTGGCGCGGCCTTCAGGCTGCCGCATCGAGACTCGTCTCGATGCTTGTCTCGAACATTAAACAAATTCCCAATCCGCGAACAATACAAGATCGTCGAGACGAATCCCGACGCCGGGGAGTGTGCCCAGCAGGGCAGAATCTAGTTGGATGAAAGGAGCCAACCGTAGCCGAACCGAACGGCCCAGCCGTGAGGCGAAAGCCAAAGAAGCCAAGGCAAACACTCGACCGAAGTAACACGAACCGGCAGTGAGTCCGGGTGCGGGCGGCAAACTGGCCCTGCACAGCGAAGCCAACCGGAACTCAAGACGCATCAGGTAGAGCCACGGCGCGAGGGGAAAGATTCTGCACCTTACCTACTTTCGCCTTAGCGCAGGGAAACCAAGCGCTGCAGCCGCTGCCAGCCCACTGCGGCGGGGCGCAATCCCCATCACTCAACCCGATCGGGCGCGTCCGCTCCACTTTTACTGGTCAATATTTGTGACGCACCGTATTAAGCAGTTGGAAGACGCGCCCTGCTATTCCTCCCGCGAGCCAGTCACCAAATTCCAAAATTTATTTGTCGGCTGCAAGCTCCTGAAGACAGGACGTTAAGCGCGCGGTCCGAAAACGGCCGTCCGATTCAGCACGCCAAGGCCGGCGGTATTCTGGGGCGTGTTGTCAACGACCCATGCAATCCGATAGACTGAGAGCCAGACCTCACGCGACTCCGGCGCACGCTGTCAGAGAACTACCTGGCACGCGTACTGACCTCCGGTGCTATCCCGGTACATCTAAGCCAAGGCTGTCGGCCTTTCGTTCGCCACGGAAACGGTGCATGTCGTTAACTGTGGAGAACTAGCAATGTCTAATGAGAATTCTTTCGATCAGCAAGCGCGCGAACCCCACCTCGTCAAAGCTTTTGTAGACCGTGGCTTCATGACCCCATCCGATCCCCTAGGGAAAATACTGGATCTGGCCGATGACGGCGTCATCTCCGTTGACAATGAAGAACGCATCTTGCTTTTCAACCAGAGCGCCGAAAGGATCTTCGGCTATACCCCGCGGGAACTGGTGGGGCTGCCCCTGGATTTGCTGCTTCCTTCCCGGCCGGTAACGACGCACCGCAAGCACATCGAGGACGCCGCCGCGCTCGGAACCTTAGTGTTGCCCAGGGAGGAGCGTCGCGAAATCCCCGCCGTCCGTAAGGACGGTTCGGAGTTTACCGTGGAAGCTACTATCTCTGTTGTCGGTATCAATGGCGGCCGCATGTTCACGGTGATCTTGCGCGACGTCACTCAACGCCTGGCGGACGATGAGAACCTTCAACAGTCTTTGCGGGAGAAGGAAGGCCTCCTCAAGGAAATACATCACCGGGTGAAGAACAACCTTCAGGTGGTTAGCAGCCTGCTCGGCCTGCAATTCCGGGAGACTACCGACGAGGACATCCGCAAAATGTTCCTGGAGAGCCAGAATCGGATTCACTCCATGGCCTTGCTCCACGAAATCCTGTATCAATCCAATGCCTTTTCCAGAGTGAAGCTTCCGCATTACATTCGGCAAATTGCCGCCCATCTGTTCAATTCCTACGGGATCGGTGCGGACCGCATTCGCCTGCTCACAAATCTCGAGACCATCAGTCTCAACGTGGACGCTGCCGTGCCCTGCGGACTGATTGTAAACGAGCTGATCTCCAACTCTTTGAAATATGCCTTTCCGGACGGCCGCCGGGGCGAAGTCAGAATCGACTTGCTGGCGCGCCGCGGCGGCATGGCGCAGTTGGTGGTCGCCGATAACGGCGTCGGATTGCGAGACGATGTCGACTGGTTGACGGCCAAGTCGTTGGGATGGCGTCTGGTCCGATCGCTCGCCGAACAGTTAGGGGCCGAGGTGAAAGTCAAGTCGGCCGAAGGAACGGAGATACAGTTGACCTTTGCCTCCGCGGCTTAATCCTCATGTTCAGAAATCTGTATCCGATGGTTGCTTTCAATAGGTACTCCTGTATTTGTGGCGCGGACACTCCGTGTCTGCGGCGTCGAGACTCGTCTCGACGCTCGGTTCGTTGATTAGTTCGATCGAAGAGAATGTATGTCTGCACGCATCCTGATCGTCGAAGATGAACGGATTACGGCCGAAGATCTGAGGGACATTCTTACCACCCTGGGATACAGCGTCGTGGCCTCGGTTTCAAACGGTCCGGATGCCATAGCTCTCGCGGAAGAGACTAAGCCCGATCTGGCTTTGATGGACATTCAGATCAACGGCGTAATGGACGGGACCGAAACCGCTCGTATTCTCCGGGAACGCTTTAACATGGCCATAGTCTTCTTGACGGCGCACGCCCATCCCACAACAGTTTCGCGCGCCAAGTTCGCCGAGCCGTTGGGTTACATTATTAAGCCGTTTCAGGAAGGGGAATTGCGCGCCAGTATCGAGATAGCTTTGCACAAGCACCGGGTGGATCTGAACACGCTTGGCAAGTCGGAATTGTTCGCTTCTACGCTGCGTGCCATTTCCGAAGGTGTCGTCTGCGTGGATCGCGTCGAGTGCATCGCTTTTCTGAATCCGGCCGCGGAAGGCTGGACCGGGTGGACTGCGCGGGAGGCTCTGGGCCGGCCAGTCGGCGAAGTATTCCGGTTGCTGGATGCCGCCAGTGGCGAGGGAGTGGAGACTCCGTTATGGCGCGTCCTGGGCGAGGGAAGCCTGGATGACTTGGGCGAGAGTATTCTTCTGCTGCACCGCAGCGGCAACAGCCAGCCCATTGCCGGCAGCATCGCGCCGCTTCGCGATCATCAGGGAAATGTTTCCGGCGCGGTCATAGCCTTCGGGCGCGCCACGGTTGAGCCACGAAGCGTGCCGGCTGAAGCCATCCTCGAAATTGAGACCAATGTCGGCGTGGGCGGCTTCAAAATGGTGGCCGCATCCCCGGCCATGAAGCAGGTTCTGCGATTCGCCCGGCGCGTCGCCGAGAGCGAAGTTTCCACCATCTTGATTGAGGGAGAAAGCGGAACCGGGAAAGATATAGTCGCCCAGTTCATCCATCATTTCGGCAGCCGCCGCCTGGGACCGTTTGTAGCCATCAACTGTGCCGCGATTCCGGAGAACTTGCTGGAAAGCGAATTATTCGGCTATGAGAAAGGTGCGTTTACCGACGCGCGCGCTCCCAAGGCGGGCATTCTCGAGATGGCCTCCGGCGGCACCATCTTCCTGGACGAAATCGGCGAGATGCCCCTGATATTGCAGGCGAAACTGCTGCGCGTCCTGGAAGAGCAAAAGTTCCGGCGTCTTGGTGGCGTGCGCGATATCCAAGTGGATGCGCGAGTGCTGGCGGCCACGAATTGCAAGCTGTCCGAGGCCATCGAACAAGGCAAATTCCGGTTGGACCTTTATTACCGCCTGAATGTCATACAGGTGTTTCTGCCTGCGTTGAGAGACCGGAAGGAGGATGTCCTTCCGCTCGCCGAGAACTTTGTTCGCCTCTACAAACTCAAGTTCAAGCGTGAGATTCAGGGTATCTCGAATGCCGCCGGAAATGTGCTCCTGGAATACGATTGGCCGGGCAACGTGCGTGAGCTGCGCAACGTGATTGAGCGCGCCATGGTGCTGGAAGATTCCAATTGGATCCAGGCGTCGAGCCTTCACGTGGGCTCGCCCGGCTCCAATCCGCCGCTAAACGGGTCGGCGAATGAATCGGCGAATGACGTGGAGGAAGCGAACTTCACCATAAGCGTGGAAGAAATTGAACGAAAGCTCTTATCGAAGGCCCTGCTAAAAGCGGCAGGCAATCAAACCCGCGCGGCGGTCATATTAGGCATCACCCGCGATACGCTGCGCTACAAGATGAAAAAGTTCAGCCTCCGCTGATGTTGTGGCGCGGACACTCTGTGTCTGCGGCGTCGAGACTCGTCTCGACGCTCTTTTTATTGCGTTCCCCACGTCAAGCATCGAGACGAATCTCGATGCAGCAGCCTGAAGACGTTGCTGAAAAAGGTTGAAAACCGCTCCCTGACGGTCGCGGCTCAGAATCGACACTAAGCGTTTACAGCAGCATACCGAGCCGCGACCGTCAGGGAGCGGTTTTCAGAGTTTTTCAGCAACGTCTGAAAGGCCGCGCCACCGTTCGATCTCCAACCGGTTTATGCGCTATACTGGCTCTTCATGCGGTACCGGTCCTACAACTCGTTTCGATTTTGGTTTTGGTTTAGCACCTGAATCGGGCGAGTGGCGTTGGCTTAGGAAATAGAGATTAGCG
>Ga0137401_10000613_pt1 | contig 14365 bp, 6 predicted proteins | sample CZOMad1_1_16fung_FD_108286 | JGI IMG/M metagenome (GOLD analysis project Ga0137401, IMG submission 108286) | Vadose zone soil fungal communities from Angelo Coast Range Reserve, California, USA - CZOMad1_1_16fungal (Illumina Assembly) | ecosystem: Environmental > Terrestrial > Soil > Vadose zone...
CACACTGAAGCGAGGATCAATGTTTTTGTAATTCGGGTTGTATAGACCTGGATTTTTGGGGCAGGGCGCCGTGTTGATCGGTTCAGAGCCAGGCGGCACGGGCAGCGTATTGAATGAGCCTGACCCCAGGCAGACGCCGTGAAACTGATTCAGGTCGAACACCGTGGTCCGGTTCGTCGCCTCATGGGCAACTCCGTAGTATTCCCAGCGGAGCCCCGCCGTCAGCGTGAAAGTCGGAGTGACTTTCCACTGGTCCTGGAAGTAGGGCATGTAAAACGTCCGGCGCAAACGGTGACAGCACCACGGGGCATTGAACGTAATATTCGAGAGCCGCGCGTTTGCCATGTCGTCCGGGCTGGCGAAGGTGAGGGTGTTATCGGCGGTTTGCCCCTGATTGAGCCTGACGCGGCGAATCTCGATCCCGGTTTTGAAAGCGTGCCGGCCGCGGGTCCAGCTCAAGTTGTCAATCACTCCAAACGTCGTGCCCACTTCAATGTCCGCCGTGTTGTCGTTGAGCCCTACGAAATTGCTCGTGCTCACCGCAAACGTCAGAGCGCTTGCCTGAGGATTGTGAAATGGTGAGCGGTTCACATACAACTTGGCCTCATTCAAGAGATTCGGCGTGAAGGTGTGTTCCAGCGCCACCAGGTAGTTGGCCGGGTGGTTGAGGGTTTGCAATTTGTCCGGCGGTAGGCTGCTGCCGTTTGGGGCATTGACCAGGCTGATGTCGCGCTGGGCCCGGCCATAGAGCAGAGTCTTGTCGTTCAGTCGGTGATCGATACGCACCAGCCAGGTATCTTCATGGACCGTGGTAGGCGTTGCGGCTGTGACCAGGTCACCGTTGGCATCGGAGGTGGTTTGAAACGCCGCATCCGGATAAACAAATCGTGGTTTACAGCCATTGATCGTACCTGCGGAGGCGCGCCAGGGGTACGCTTGCATGATGGTGCACATCTGCGGAGACGTATTCAATACCAGTTGCTGATAGGTAAGGGTCGACCCCGGGACAACGTCCGTGCAGCAAGCGCCGGAAGGAACCGCAAACTGCTGGGTCGTCGACTGCAACTGGCGCAAACCCTCGTAGCTCACGAAGAAAAAAGTCTTGTTCTTGATGATTGGCCCGCCCACCGTCACTCCATACTGCCCCATGCGGAACGGAGGAATGGCGGGGTTCCCGTTGAGATCAAAATCATTGAAGTTTCGCGCGTCGAAAACGGAATTTCTTAGGTAGCCGAAAGCACTGCCATGAAACTCGTTCGTCCCCGACTTGGTGACGACGTCGATCTGGCCACCCGCCTGGGTGCCGTACTCCGCATCGTACAGAGCGCTGTTGACACGGTATTGCTCGATCGCATCCTGCGAGATCTGCAGCCGGGTCTGCGATTTCTGGGCCTGCTCCTGGATTCCCCCGGCATCGACCCCATCGATTTGAAAGTTGTTGTCGTCGCGCGCCCGTCCCGCGAACCGGATGGTTCGCTGGTCGCCCCCGCCGTCATCTTGAGCAAACGGCGCGAGCAGCGTGAGACTCGCCCAGTCGCGGCCGTTGTTGGGCAAATTCGCGATCTGGTCCGTCCGAATCACCGTGGACGCCTCCGCCGAACTGCGGTTCTCAGGCTCGGCCGACGCCTCGACTTCAACTTTCTCAGCAACCCCACGAACTTCAAGGCCGATGTTCAAAGTCCGCGTCTGACCTACCTCGAGCACCACGTCATCGACGACCTTGGTCGTGAACGTGGGAATCGTGGCCGTCACCGTGTACCGGCCCACCGCCAGGCCCGACAGGCGGTAATAGCCATTTGAATTGGTTACCTGTTCCGGGCTGATACCCGTGTCCGCTGCCAGAAGTTGCACGTGCACCCCTCCGATTACCGCCCCCGACGGATCCGTCACCGTGCCTTCCAGCACCGCGCGATCGATTTGCGCATAGGACCCTACACAGGCGATCGTTACCAGAGACAGAACGCTGACAAAACGCATTGCCAGGACTAAAAGCAACGAGGTTCGGCAAGACCCGACGCTGCACCGCATAAAGCCTCCTGAAAATGTGGTTCAGACACGACACCGCATTCTGCAAACCGGAGTTCTTGGTCAGCTAAGGTGAAGCGCGATTTTAGGAAGGTTCTGTTACTACGAGATCAATAGAAGATGAATCTTGTGTTTCAAAATCGCTGGCGGTTTCAGATCTGTAGGGCAGTTGTGCCCGGCCGTCCCGGATTTCCACAGTTTCCACCGTCGATGCAGTCGTTGCAACGCACCCCAGCTCGAGGTTGGTCCCGACGGCGAGACCGACCCTTGAAACCTGATATCCAAACGCCATGGGTCCCGCCACCTGACCGCCCGGCCCGCTCGGCCCTGGCAATTGACTTGCCCCCCTGCTGCCCATAAGATGGCTGCCCAGCGGGTTCCACCTCGGAAATGATCGGCCAGACCATCTCTCACTACCGCGTGGTCGAGAAGCTCGGTGGTGGCGGCATGGGTGTGGTCTACAAGGCTGAAGACACACGCCTCCACCGTTTCGTTGCCCTCAAGTTCCTGCCCGACGAGGTTGCCCGCAACCCGCAGGCCCTCGGTCGCTTTCAGCGTGAGGCTCAGGCTGCGTCTGCTCTCAACCACCCCAACATCTGCACCATCTATGACATCGGCGAGCAGGACGGCCGCGCTTTCATCGTCATGGAGTTCCTCGAGGGCGCCACCCTCAAGCACCTCATCGCCAACCGCCCCATGGAGATGGAGACGGTTTTCACCCTGGGTATCGAAATCGCCGACGCCCTCGACGCCGCCCACTCCAAAGGCATCGTTCACCGCGACATCAAGCCGGCCAACATTTTCGTCACCAGCCGCGGTCACGCCAAGATTCTCGACTTCGGACTCGCCAAGCTCTCTCCCGCGAGTTCCAGCTTTTCGGCGGCGCCTGACGGCCTGACCGCCCAGGAAACCGTCATCGGCGAGGAGCACCTCACCAGCCCCGGCTCCACCCTCGGAACCGTCGCCTACATGTCTCCCGAGCAGGCCAAAGGCAAGGAACTCGATGGCCGGACCGACCTGTTTTCCTTTGGAGCAGTCCTTTACGAGATGGCCACCGGGACGCTGCCCTTCCGTGGCGACACCTCCGCGCTGATTTTCCAGGCGATCCTCGACCGCGCTCCCACGCCGCCCGTTCGCCTCAACCCCGACCTGCCGCCCAAGCTCGAAGACATCATTAACAAGGCGCTCGAAAAAGACCGCAACCTCCGTTACCAGCACGCTGCCGACATCCGCACCGACCTGCAGCGCCTCAAGCGCGACACCGACACCGGCCGCGCCATCGCCGCCAGTTCCGGCTCGGTTCCCATCGCACAGGAGTCTGTCGCCCACACCACCACACCTCAACCCGCGCCTCCCGCAGCGCTGCGGTCCTCGGGTTCGGTCCAGATTCCGGTGCCGTCCTCATCCGCAGTAAGCCCCGCCGCTGTATCCGCCGGCGCTCAGCCGAAGCCGCGCACCGGGATGTACGTGGTCGCCGCCCTCATCCTGCTGGGCCTGGTCCTCGCCGGGGGCCTGTACTTTTACTCGCACCGCTCCCCCAGGCTCACCGAAAAAGACGCCGTCCTGCTCACCGACTTCGTCAACACTACCGGCGACGGCGTCTTCGACGGCACCCTGAAGCAGGCGCTTACTACCCAACTCGAGCAGTCTCCCTATCTGAATATTCTTCCTGAGTCCCGGATCCGCGAGGCCTTGCGCTTCATGGGGCGTCCCGAGAATCAGCGCATCACCATCGACATCGCCCGCGAAATCTGCCTGCGTGAAAACGCGAAATTAATGCTCACTGGCTCCATCGCTCCGCTCGGAAGCCATTACGTCATCACGCTCGCCGCCGTCAACGCGCAGACCGGAGATTCTATCGCCAGCGAGCAGGCCGAGTCGGAGAGCAAGGAACAGGTCCTCAAGTCTCTCGACCAGGCTGCCACCAGCCTTCGCAGCAAGCTCGGTGAGTCCCTTCCCTCTGTCCAGAAGTTCGCTACGCCGCTCGAACGGGCCACCACCTCTTCGCTCCAGGCACTCCAGGCCTACAGCCTCGGGCACGCTGCCCACACGCACTTCGACGACGAGGGGGCGATTCCTCATTTCAAGCGCGCCGTCGAACTGGACCCCAACTTCGCCATCGCCTGGGCCGAGTTGGGCGTGAGCTGCGGAAACACCGGCCAGAGCAGGCAGTCACAGGAATCCATCAAAAAGGCGTTCGAGCTGAAAGACCGGGCCAGTGAGCACGAGAGGCTTTACATTCAGGGGCACTACTACGACGAGGTTGAAGGCGACTCCGACAAGATCGTCGAGACCTACGAGCAGTGGAAACGCACCTATCCCCATGAAACCCTGCCCTGGGATAATTTGGCCCTGCGCTACCAAGGCCTGGGGCAGCCCGACAAGTCGCTGGAAAATGCCTCCGAAGCGATTCGCCTCGACCCCAACGACAACTATGCCTACCAGAACCTGGCTGACGCCTACCTGAACCTGAATCGTTTCGACGAGGCGCAAGCCATAGTGGACCGGGCGGCTGCGCAGAAGATCGAGCCCCGCACCACCCGCTTTGCTCGCTACCAGCTTGCCTGCCTGCGTGGGGACCAGGCGGCCGAGAACCGCATCGTCGCCGAGGCCGCAGGCTCGCTCGACGAGCCCGTGATGCTGTTTTTACAAGGGCGCAGCCAGTTCGCCCTAGGCCGTGTCAAGGATGCGCGCGCCACCTTTGATCGCGGGGTTGACCTCAGCCGCCGGCACAGCAATCCAGAATTCGCCGCTGTCCTGCGCGCCGTGCAAGCCACCCACGAAGTCGAGCTCGGCTACCTGACCGAACCTCGCCAGCAGGTAGCCGAAGCTCTCAGCCTCGCGACCAATCGAGACACCAAGTCGATTGCGGCTTCGCCTCTGGCCCGCCTCGGAGATCTGCCCCGCGCTCAGAAATTCAATGAGGAACTCGCCGCCCAATATCCTACTGACACGCTTCTGACCAAGGTCGGACTCGCCGTCAACCAAGCCATCATCGAGCTCCAGCGCAACCAGCCTCAGAAAGCGGTTGCGGCCCTGGAAGTAGCCTCTCCCTACGATCTAGGAAACGGCCCGGCCGGGGGCAACTATCTGCCCATGTATTTTCGGGGCGCCGCCTATCTGAAGGCCGGCGATGGAGCCAAGGCGCTCGTCGAGTACCAGAAAATTCTCGATCACCGCGGCATCGATCCTCTGAGCGCCTTCTACCCCCTCGCCCGTCTCGGTGCCGCGCGCGCCTACGTCCTCCAAGGTGACAAGGTCCACGCCCGCACCGCCTACCAGGATTTCTTCGCCCAGTGGAAAGACGCCGATCCCGACATCCCCGTCCTCAAATCGGCGCAAGCCGAATATGCGACGCTCCAGTAGGGTGCGCGTCTTCAATGAACTCGAGGTCAAGCGCGCCAGCCGCAACCAGGAGAAATTGCCGGAGTATCCCGCCCCGGCACGAACCGATCCGAAGTCGGTGGAGCCAGCCGCGGCGCCGTTGCCTTACTTCGTACTCGCCCGGCTCTTCTCCCCGGTACCGAATCCCTTCATTCGGTTCTGCGCCAGCCGGTACGACGACGACGGAACCTGCACCGCCTTCTTCGGTTTTGTCACGCGCTCGTAATCCGCGATCGCTGCTTCCTGCTCGCCGTACTGCTCCGCCAATCGTCCAAACGCGTACCAGAAAGGTCCGTCCGGCTCAGCCAGATTCTCCAGGTCCATTGCCTGCACCAGCACTTCGCGAGCTTCCTTCGTCTTGCCGGCTTCCGCGTACACGCACCCCAAAGTGTGCAGGACGTTCCCGTTGTTCTGGCTCGCTTGCGCTGCGCTCAGTGCGGTCTCAAGGTCTTGCTGGCTCACGGCCCCCCTGAACAGTGCGTCCCACGCTAACTGGTTCTTGTCCATCCCTTCGCTGTTTCCCGACTTCACCACCGCCCGCGCGCGCTCGTACGCCAGCGCCGAGTCTGCTCGCGCTTCCGCCGACAACACCAGCGCGCGCATGGCGTCCAGATCATCCGGCAAGCGCTTCATCCGGTCCCGGGCCAACTGATCGGCCTCCACAAACCGCCCCAGCGCCCGCAGCGCCCACGACTCGTCCAGAAACGCCCGCCGCGACTCCGGATACTGCTGCACCAACTGCGAAGACACCGCCAGCAGCCGGTCGTACTCTTCGAGGTTCGTGTAGCCCGTCACAAGGGCCAGCGCGATGTTGAGCTTGGTCGTCTCGCTGGTCGTCTGCCCCTGCTCGGCTTCCAGTATCGCCACCCCCTCCTTCGCGGTTGCCTGCGTCTGCACCAGGATCGCTGCCGCCGCCAGCTTCATAGCCGTGGCATCCGAATCTTTTCCCTTCGTCCACCAGCGCGGGAATGCCTCACCCGCCAGCGGATCGTCGCCCCCTGCCAGATGCTGTTCCTCGCGCAGCCAGTCGAGCAGGGGCCGCGCCCCATCGAGATTGTCCGCGTTCACCCGGTCGAGGATCTCCAACCCGATCGCGTTCGGCTTCTCGGCGCTGTCGAGCAGTTTGTATGCGCCGTCTTCCTTCACCACGAACAGGGTCAGTTTTTTGCCTCCCGGCATCGTCACGCTCACGCGGTAGCCGGACGCGTCTGTACCCTCGACCCGCGTTTCCATCACCTGCAGCACCATGTCGAGCGCTACATCTGGAGACGATCCCGTTCGCCCCATCGTCGCTCGGAACGCCCGCCCCGCATGCAGGCTCTTGTTGAGTTCATCCGGATCCTCTGCGTTCATCACTTTTTGCGCGTTGCGGCTCGAGAGCCTGAACACGTTCTCCTCGGACACTTCTGGCTTGGCCAGCAGCAAGACCACTTGCGTCGCCATGCCACCAGGATCGGCAGCCGGCACGATTTCTTCGTGATGACGGGCCTTTCGCAAGACCGCTGCCAACCCCGCCGTGCGCGAAGCATTCTCTCCGGCTGCGCCTGCTTCCATCAGGTCTGCGGCTGCAGGGTAGTGGCGCACGTTCATCAGCATTTCGCCCGCGGTTTTTAGCATCTGCTTTCGCTCGTCGTCCCCCGACGTCCGCCGGTTGGCCTCAGCCAGTCCCGCAGGCGCGCCCTTCAGAGCTGCCTCGCACGCCACGATCAGCGCGTTGAGTTGCGGATTCTGCGCTTTTCCCGCTTGTTCCGCGTCGGCGAATTCCTCGCCATAAAAGAGGGCAAACGCCAAGTTGTTCTTGAGGCCCTGCTTGCCCAGTTGCTCGGACGTCAGGCTACGGTAGGTCTCTACGGCTCGCTTCAGCGGGGCTCCGTCACCGTACCGCCGTCCCTCGTGGTTGTATTCCAGCAGGATCGCCAGGTTCCCGGTGATCGCCTTGTCATCGGGATCCAGTTTCTGCGCCACGCGAAATGCTGCCTCCGCGCCGTCGTAGTCGCTGCCCGCGCGGAATTTGCGCCCCACCCGGTCATACTCCAACACCTCCGCCAGGGTGTGCTGGGCCAGAGCCGATTGCGGTTCCAGCTTCACCGCCAGGCGCGCCTGATCGCGTGCTGCTTCGCCCAACCCCGCTTGCAGCAGCGCATCCGCAATCTGCAGATGGTGCAGGGCCTCCTTGGGGTGCAGTGCGATCAGATCACGGTAGGCCTGGAATCCCTCCCGCATCTTTCCTTCTTTCAGCAGCGCCTGGGCGATCGGCTCAAACTGAATCAGGGTCGGCTCGGCATCCCTCCACTGTGCGATCTGGTTGCGCATCTCGGTCGCTTCCGCCGCCGTCAGCCGCGACTTGACGGTGTCAAAGCGCAGCGCGGCGTGCACCGTGCCGTTCGCATCCGACGAGAATTCCTCGGTCAGCAGCGCCGGACCCGCGTTCGCCCTCACGTTCTGCGGCAGCCCCTTGGGACCGAATCCCGCCGGCGGCACCACCGTGTACTGCCACTCTGTCGCATACGCGACCTGCATCTGGTAATCCGCAGTCCGTTTCTTCTTCGGCTTGTTGCCGGCATCTGCGTTCCTGTCTTCTTCCGCCTCCCGCTGCCGTAACTCCGGAGGCAAGCGGTCAAACAGCGTTTCCAGCCGGATCGCCGCCACCGCGCCCTGTAAGTCCGTGTACCCGCGCCTGGCCTTGCGGGCCTCCAGCGTGAGTTGGAACTGCTTCGAAAAATCTCCCGGATCGCTACGCTCCACGCGGTCCAGTTTGTCCGCCAGGTACTGCGCTTTCACATACTCGGTCAGGCCTTTTTTCCGCTCATCATTGTCTTTGTCTGCGTAGTAGGACCGGTACTGCGACTCGAAGCTGCCCCGCGGTTCAGTCGTCTCCACCACCCGCGCCGGTCCGTTCTCCACCAGGAAAAACTCGCGCTTCTCTACCACCAGATTCTCCGAGGAGGTCGTCTCCGGCGTGCGAGTCAGCGAGTCATTTCCCGGCCGCGCCACCAGTGCCAGCCGTCCCTGGTCCACCGCCGGCGTCTGACCCAGCCGGGCGTACTCATCGGTCGCATCGATCCATACCGCCGGACTTCCGGGAACATAGACGATCGCGTGATCGAACATCCCCATGCCCGGCAACTTGGGCGCAATGTCTTCCCCTGGCCGGCGTCCAGCAGCGCAACATATGCGGGAATTTTCGCAGCGCGCAGCATCGCCACCAGCAGCGACGACTTGTCCTTGCAGTCGCCATATTTCTCCTTCAGCGTCTCTACCGGAGAACGCGGAACAATGCTGTTCTCGCCAAACTCCACGCCCGTGTACCGCACCTCGTGATTCACATAGTCGAGGATCGCCGCCGCCTGGTCGTCTCGGGATGTCTGTCCTCGGATCAGCTTACCGACCAGCGCTTTCACATCCGCGCCTGCGATCTGCTGGTCCACGACCTGGTTGTATGCCTCGGCAACCTGTTGCCAGGATTGGCCGGTCGAGAACGTCACGCTGGGGAATCTGGGCACGTCACCGGGCAGCAGCGGTTCCTCGTTCTCCAGCGCATCCATCGGACCCGTCTCAAACACGATCGTCACCCGCCCGTCCGCCTCGGTGCGCTGCGGCTTCAGGCCCGGGAGCAGTTGCGTTTCATACCGCAGCGGCAGCGACGACGGCGCCTCCAGCGTCAGCCGCATGTGATGCACCGGGTCGGAGCGCCCCAGGTACACCCGAGACACCTTCCCCGCATCAAAAAACGGCGCCGTTTCCCGACCCGTTCGTTCTTCCTCCACTACCACACCCGGCGCTATCGCCGGCAAGGGCGCCCGCAAAACTCGCTGATCGCCGTAGGTCGCGTTGTCTTCATCCTTGGCCGGTGCATCGGTAATCGCTTTGTCACCCAGGGGATGGACTTCGTAGTCCTTGCTGATCACCCGCGCCTTGATGATGGGCCTCTCGTCATGCCACGGTTCCCAGTGCATGGTCACCGCGTCCCACTCTTCCGCGCCCTTCTGTGTGAGCACCTTGTAAACGAGATAGTGCGTGTACACTTGTCGTCCCTGCGCATCAAACGAGTACTTCTCATCTTCTTCGAGCACCATCACGTCCGCCGACGCGGGTGCCTGCACCGCTGAAGCCGCGTCATAGAAGGCTCGTGCATCGCCCGAGAAGTGCGCGCCCTCCCACGGAAGCGCACTTTGGGCCACCACCCGGACACTCATGCACCAGGAGAGAAAAGTTAAGAAAAGAGCGAAAACTGCACGGGACAAACTGGCACAGAAAGACGACGAAAGGGACACGGGCAAGCCTCAAACGGGTTCAAGCCTTTCGAATCGTTATGTTCTCACAGGCGGTTTCTGTCGGACACTCCTTCCATCAGGTCGCTGGCTGAGTACGGCCTGCTTGCCATCGCGAGCAAATGGGGCCCGACAGTCACGAAGTGTTGGCCCCCCCCGGGGGTTTCGCCGCTCATCTTAAGCGGCCTGATCCTAGCCAGCCTTAACCCGCGCGTAGTGCCGGCGCGCCTTCACGCGGTTGCCACAGATCTTCATGTCACACCATCGACGGCGGTGATTCTTGGTCTGGTCCAGAAACAGCCAGTCGCAGTCCGGCGAGGCACAGATGCGCAGCCGGCTCAGGTCGCCCGACGTCAGCAGTTCGGCGGCCGAGCGCGCGATCGGCCAAAGCACCGAGTCGAGATCGCTGTCCATCCCCGTCCACTCCCACTGGAAGTGCCGGCTCATGTGCCCGACCCGCGCATGCTCGCCGCCCGCCCGCACCACCGAATTCAGTATCGCCAGCGCGTTCCCTGGAATGGCGCGCCGTTCAACGACCGCCGTGAAAATCGCGAAGATCGCCTCGCGCAACCGGAGCGCATTTTGCAGGGCAGCCTTGCCCAGTCCGGGCGCAGCGCCCGTGACCGCGTAAAGATGATCGACCGCTCGCGGAGGATACAGGCCCGCTTCATCCCCGAAGCACACCAGGTCGCGGTACTCAGCCAGCCGGTCGAGGCGCTGGGAGGTGGGACGATGGCTGACGGTATTTGCGAAATCCAAGGCGAGATGCCCGCCGCTGAAGTCGAAGCGTCGTTTGGGTTCTTCTGACATCGAAACAATCAGGTTGCGTCTTGTCTAACCGTCAAAACGACCTTGACTGGTTAGAGGAACATCGCATATCATACCGTCTAACCGTCAAAAACGGCTTAGATGGTTAGGATACCATGGTCGACGAGCAGGCTTCAAAGATTCGCATTCTTCTTCGGAGCGGTGAACTCACCGACATCGGAGGACCCGTGCCAACCGAGGTCGCTTCCGTCGACTCGCTCCCGAACGCCTCCCTCCCGACTGGCAAGCACGCGACCACTGACCTTTCAACGGTGGGCCTGGTCGCCGCGTTCGCCGCAGTCTACCTGATCTGGGGATCGACCTATCTGGCCATTCGGTACGCAGTTGAGACCATTCCGCCCCTGCTCATGATGGGCATGCGGCACCTGACCGCAGGAGCGCTTCTCTATGGCTGGGCCAGGTGGCGCGGAGCGCCTGCCCCGCGCCCGCGCGAATGGTTCTATCCCGCGGTGATCGGGGCACTGTTGTTCCTCGGAGGACACGGCAGCCTCGCATGGGCTGAGCAGCGGGTGCCTTCGGGAATCGCAGCCCTGCTGGTGGCAACGCTTCCCATGTGGATCGTCGTGCTGGCTCGCCTCTGGGGCACTGAGCGCAAGCTGAGCGGCCGCAGCCTGACCGGGCTGGTGCTGGGATTGGTCGGCGTCGCGGTTCTGTTCGGTCCAGACATCTGGCGGCACAGCGAAGAGCTGAACCTGATCGGCGCCGGCGCCGTCCTGCTGGGAACGTTCATCTGGGCCGCCGGGACCATCTACATGCGCAACGTCAAGATGCCCGATTCGCCGCAGCTCTCCTCGGCCATGCAGATGCTGGCGGGTGGCGGCGCGCTGCTGGTCGCCGCCTCGCTCACCGGAGAAGCGCGAACGTTTCACTTTGCCGACGTTTCGGCGCGCTCTTGGATCGCTATCGTCTATCTCGCCGCATTCGGCTCGATCATTGCGTTCACGGCCTACACCTGGCTGCACATGGTTGCGTCCCCGTCGCGCGTGTCGACCTATGCGTACGTGAACCCGGTGGTTGCCGTGCTGCTGGGATGGGCGCTCGCCCGCGAGCCCATGGGACTGACTACGGTAATCGCCATGGTGGTAATCCTGGCCGGTGTGGCACTGATAAACTCCGGACATAAAAAACAACAGTACATCCCACACCGAGACCTGGAGCGCGAAGACGCAGCGGCGTGAGCGTTGCAGAGCCAACAGCTTGGCCCCATGGTTCCGCCTCGAGGCCGGCGCGGACCGGGAAACGCGCCTTCGAAACACGCGGAACGCTGTGGGGAACCCTTAAATCCGCCGGTAGGGTGCGCGCGCGGCCAGCCGGGGGATGGGCGCCGTGCTGCCGATGTGTCGTCACAAGACCAATCATGGGGCACTTTCGGGCCACTTGCTACACAAGGGTAACTTGCACACTCGTGCCGATGGGACACAATGTAACTCCGGGATAAGACTCCCTTTGTAGGTTTGTTGGCATGGCAGTTGCTGTAACCCGCATTCAACGTGTCCTGGCGCGACTCGGCGCCTGTCTCCTGATTGCTCTCGGAGTTTCCGTACTGATTGGGTGGATCTTCAGGGTCGGTCCTTTGCTCACCGTCGTTCCCGGACGGATCACGATGAAGGCCAACACCGCAATCGCTTTCCTCTGTGCCGGCCTAGCGCTGGTGCTCGGGAACCGGCGAACGGGTACACGAGGCTCGCGCGCCTCGGCTGTATTTTTCTCCGCGATGGTTACCTGCGTCGGCCTGTTGACCTTGTTCGAATATTGCTTTCACCGCGACCTCGGCATCGATGAGATGTTTTTTCGGGACCTGCTCCAGCATCCCTACCCGGGACGGATGGCACAGATCACGGCCGTGATGTTCTGCCTGGCGGGAGCGAGTCTCCTCCTGCTATCGCTCTCCGAGACGCAAGCGCGCTGGCCTCAATTCCTGGGACTCCTCTGCGGCCTGGCCTCTCTGCTTGCCATCGTCGGATACGCGTACGGCGTGCCTTTGCTGTATGGCTCCCTTCACTACACGTCGATGGCGCTGCACACCGGGGTGGGATTCCTGGTTCTTTCCCTTGCCATCCTGGGTTGCCGTCCGGAGGGTGGAATCATGGCCGCCGTCAGCAGCCCGTACGCCGGCGGCTGGCTCGCAAGAAGGCTCTTGCCCATCGCGATTGTCGCTCCGGTCGTGCTGGGAGCACTCTCCATCGACAGCAAGTTCGCCCTGAGCGACGTCCGCTTGGCTCTGGCGTGCCTCATCGTCAGCCAGGTCGTACTTTTTGTCACGCTGGTCTGGTCCCTGGCATCCGTCCTGAACCGCTCCGAACAGCAGAAGCTCTCCGCTCAGGAAAACTGGCGGGAATCAGAAGGACGGCTGGAGCAGAAATACCGCAGCATTTTCGAAGGCGCGATCTTCGGAATTTTCCAGACTACCCCGGAAGGCCGCTACCTCAGCGCCAATCCGTCGATGGCCCGCATGTTCGGTTACGACTCTGCCGAAGAGCTGATCGCCAGCATCCACGATGTGGCTCAGCAGATGTATGTGGACCCCCGCCGCCGCGAGGAGTTCAAGTCACTGCTGGAGCGTCACGGCAAAGTGCAGAACTTCGAGGTGCAGTTGTACCGCAAGGACGGCACAACGCTGTGGGTCTCGGCCAACGCCCGCGTGATTTTTCAGGATGGTGTCCCGGTTCGCTACGAAGGCATGAACCAGGACATCACCGAGCGCAAGCTTCTGGAGGGGCAACTCCTCCAGGCGCAAAAGATGGAAGCGGTCGGCCGCCTCGCCGGAGGCGTAGCCCACGATTTCAACAACGCCATCGGCGTGATTGTCGGCTACAGTGCGCTCCTGAAAGAGCGTCTCGGCTCCGACGTGGTCTTGCACCGCTACGCCGAGGAAATCGGCAAGGCCGGACACCGCGCCGGCTCGCTCACTCGCCAACTGCTGGCCTTCAGCCGGAAGCAGGTCATCCAGCCCACCATTCTCGACTTGAACTCTGTCATCACCGAAATGGAGAAAATGCTCCATCGCCTGATCGGTGAGGACATCGCAGTGACCATCACCCGCGCTACCAACCTCGGTCGCATCAAGGCCGATCTCGGGCAGATCGAACAAATCCTCATGAACCTTGCCGTCAACGCCCGGGACGCCATGCCGACGGGCGGCAGGCTGATCATCGAGACCGCCAACGCCGAACTGGACGAAGTGAATCTCGCCCAGCACGCGTTCGCGAAACCGGGCTCTTACGTCGTGCTCAGCGTCAGCGACACCGGCTGCGGCATGGACAGGGAGACTCAGGCGCACATCTTCGAGCCGTTCTTTACCACCAAGGGTGCGCACGGCACCGGCTTGGGACTCTCCACGATCTATGGCATCGTCAAGCAGAGCGAAGGCTACATCTGGGTTTACAGTGAAGAGGGCAGGGGGGCACGCTTTAAAATTCATTTTCCCCGCGTGGAAGCTTGCGCGCAGTCGATCGTCGTTCCCGAAGACAAATTCGCCGCTCCGCGCGGCTCCGAGACCGTCCTGCTGGTGGAAGACGATGAAGCGATGCGCACGCTCATGCGCGGCTGTCTTGCCGATCACGGCTATGCCGTGCTGGATGTGCGGAGCGGCGAGGCCGCCATCCTTACTGCCAGTCAGTACGACGGCCCCATTCATCTACTGCTGACAGACGTGGTGATGACTGGAATCAGCGGCCGTCAGTTGGCCGAGAGCCTGGCAGTCTCGCGGCCTGAGATGAAATGCCTCTACACGTCCGGCTACACCGCCGACCTGATCGCCGGGCACGGGATCCTTGAGCCCCAGGTGGTGCTGCTCGAGAAACCCTTTACCCGGGAAGCTCTGCTCCGCAAAGTCCTCAAAATCCTGGATACCGCCG
>Ga0137401_10000614_pt1 | contig 14355 bp, 13 predicted proteins | sample CZOMad1_1_16fung_FD_108286 | JGI IMG/M metagenome (GOLD analysis project Ga0137401, IMG submission 108286) | Vadose zone soil fungal communities from Angelo Coast Range Reserve, California, USA - CZOMad1_1_16fungal (Illumina Assembly) | ecosystem: Environmental > Terrestrial > Soil > Vadose...
GGGCGCAGCAGGACAAGGCATACACGGAGTCGTTGCTGGCGCAGCAGTTGGCGGCGTGGAAGTCGTCGCAGGGAAGCACCAACCCGCAAAGCCTTGAGCAGCAGCTGACTACGCTGCAGGGGCAACTGCTGCAACTGCAGGCGCGCTACACGGAAGACCATCCGGATGTGATTAAGACCAAAGCCGACATCGTCGAGGTCAAGAAAAGATTAGCGGAAGTGAACGACGCGGCCGCGAAGGGCACGGAAACCAATGACAAGGCCAGCCTGAGTGAACCGCCGGAGATTCGCCAGTTGCGGTTGCAGATTCATCAGTACGGCGAGGTGCTGGCCCAGGCGACGCGCGAGGAAAGGCGCATCGCTGACCAGATCCGCATTTATCAAAGCCGGGTTGCCGTCAGTCCAGAAGTGGAAGAGAAGTACAAGCTGTTGACGCGTGACTACGACACGGCGCAGAAGTTCTACGCCGACCTGCTGGGCAAGAAGAGTACCTCCGAGATGGCGACCGACATGGAGAAGCGGCAACAAGGCGAGCAGATGCACCTGCTGAACCCGGCGAGTTTGCCCGAAACTCCCAGCTTCCCGAACCGGCTGGTATTCGCCGGCGGCGGCTTAGGTGCCGGCATGGTGATCGGCCTCGGACTGGCGCTGTGGTTGGAGTTGCGCGACAAGTCGATCCGCACCGAAGCAGACGTCGAAGCCAGCTTGCAGATGCCGGTCTTGGTGTCATTACCCTGGGTGACCGAGGACCTGCAGAGCAACGGCAACGGTAGATTCTGGAACCGGGATGAGTCCGCGAAATCGGCAGGAGAGAAAGTCGAAGTCTAGGCGACTGCTATGTATAAAGAGTTTTTTGGATTACGGGCGAATCCCTTCAACGTCAATCCGGATCCGCGTTACCTGTTTCTTACGCGGCACACGGAAGAGGCGCTGGCGTGCCTGACCTACGGCATCCAGAGCCGCAAGGGATTCGTGCTGCTGACCGGGGAAGTGGGCACGGGGAAGACGACACTCATCAACAAGCTGCTGGAATGGCTGCGGCTGCAACAGGTGGCCACCGCGTTCGTTTTCAATTCGCGCATGAATGTGCCGCAATTCCTGGATTACATGATGGCCGACTTCGGCATTACGTGCGAATCGAAGTCCAAGAGCCAGATCCTGCAGCGGCTTTATAACTGGCTGCTGGACCGCTACCGGGCGGGCGAGACCGCGGTACTTATCGTAGACGAGGCGCAGAATCTCACCGACGAAGTACTGGAAGAGATCCGCATGCTCACCAACCTGGAGACATTCACGGAAAAGTTGCTGCAGATCGTGCTCGTCGGCCAGCCCGAACTGGAAACAAAACTGAAACAACCGCAATTGCGCCAGTTGCGCCAGCGGCTCACCCTGCGGGCCAAGACCCATCCGCTGACGATTGAGGAAACCAAGGCCTATGTGCAGCAGCGGCTGCGTATTGCCGGTTCCGATGGCCGTCAGATATTCGATCTGGAGGCGCTGGTGGCGGTTCACAAGTATGCCAGCGGTATTCCGCGCGTAGTGAATCTGCTCTGCGAGCATTGTCTGGTGAGTGCGTTTGTGGACCAGAAACCAACCATTGGTGCGGATATCGTCGACCCGGTGGCGAGAGATTTTGACCTCAGCGACAACGCGGCTTCGGCAGCGATGACCGCGGCTGCGCCGCAACCCACAATCGGTGCCGAGAAATTTGACCTGGTCGAAGCGTTGCGTACCCTGGCCACGCTGGCGGACCGACTGCGTCAGTCCGAACAAGACGTCTCCAAGGAAAGGAAATCATGAGCCGAATTCACGAAGCACTCAAGCGGGCCGAGCAGGAACGCGCCGCATCCCAGGGAGGTCGTGCGGATTCCATGTCTGGCGTGGAATCGCCCGTGATGGACCCGGCCCCGTCCCTGCCAGAAAGGCCGGTTCCGGCCAGCGCCCCCACCGGGGTGGCTGCGCCCCCGGTCAGCGGTCAGGCCATGCCGTCGTTTACCAGTCCTTTCACCTTTGAAACGCTCCTGGCGCTCTGCGCGCCGGGCCAGTGGAAGCCCGATCCCAAGACCATGCTGTTCTTCAACCAGGAGGACAATGCCTTCGGAACCGAACAGTTCCGGACGTTGCGCGCCCGCCTTTATCAGATGCGCGAGAAGGTTCCCCTCAAGAAAATCCTGGTCACGAGCGCGCTGCCCAAGGAAGGAAAATCCTTTGTGTCGGCGAACCTGGCGCAAGTACTGGTGCGGCAGCATGGACGGCGCGTGCTGCTGATCGACGGGGACTTGCGGGTTGCGCGGCTGCACTCCGCTTTGGGTACGACGTCCGCTCCCGGGCTGGGGGACTACCTGCTAGGAGAAAGCGACGAGTTCTCGATCATGCAGCGCGGTCCCATGGAAAATTTGTTCTTCATCCCATGCGGGAGAAGCGTGCCACAGCCCGCCGAATTGATCGCCAATGGACGGTTGAAGATGCTGATGCAGCGTGTGGAGGCCTTGTTCGACTGGATCATCGTCGATTCGCCGCCGGCGATACCCGTTTCCGATGCCAACCAACTGGCGAACTTCTGCGACGGCGTGCTCATGGTGGTGCGCTCCAACGCCACTCCATACGATACGGCCCAGAAAGCTCGCCAGGAATTTGCCGGGAAAACCATGGTCGGCGTGGTGCTGAATGGAATTACCCGCGCTGATTCATACGCTGCCTACTACTACGACGTGTACGAGAAGACTCCACAATTAAAGGCGTAGGGCCTCTTGATCAGACTCTTCAATGTCTACTACCCGGTCCGCATGCTGGTGCTGCTGGCCGTGGAAACGTTGGTGGTATTTGCTTCGTTTCTGCTCGGGATCCTGCTGGCATTCCCCGACGAGAGTTACATTGCGCTGAATTACCGGTATGGGTATCTCAAGATCCTAATTGGCACGGGCCTGGTACTACTTTGCTCGCATTGGTTCGACTTGTACGACTTCACGCGGCTCGACGCCAAAATGGACATGTATTTCCGACTGTTCCTCGTGCCCGGCTTACTCGCGCTGTCCTTGGCTGCAATTGGCTTTTTATTTCCCGGCCTTTTACCAGGAAACAATGCGGCGCTCATCGGACTTGTATTGCTGACGTTCGGTCTGTTCGGTTGGCGGACCGCTTACAGCTGGCTAGTGCAGCAGTCGTTCATGCAGGAGAAGGTGTATGTGCTGGGGATGGGCGAGCGCGCGCAACGACTGGTGCAGGGCTTACGGCAACGCAAGGAATTGGGCATCGATGTGATCGGTTGGAGTGGAAACGTGGAGGGCGCGCTTACCCGGGAAACGGCGGCCGCTCATCTGATGGAGTTGGCGGCGACGCACAGCGTGCACCGTGTAATCGTGGCTATGCCAGATCGCCGGGGAACCATTCCTGTGCACGAGTTGTTGCAGCTGCGGTTGAGTGGAGTGAGGGTGGAAGAGGCCGCCTCGTGGTTGGAGAAAATGTCAGGTCGCATCGAAGTGGAGCAGCTTTATCCGAGCTGGCTGATTTTTACGGACGGGTTCCGGTTCAGCAGCAGCTTCAATCTGATGCGCAAGATCCTCTCAACCACCGTCGCGCTGATCCTGTTGCTTGTGGTATTGCCGCTTCTACCGCTAGTGATTCTCGCCATCAAGCTGGACTCAGAGGGCCCTATTCTGTATCGCCAGAGGCGGGTAGGGCGCGCGGGGCAAGTCTTCACTTGCTACAAGTTCCGCACCATGCGGAAAGATGCCGAGGCAGACACCGGGCCGACCTGGGCGAACGATGACGACCCGCGCATCACGCGAATCGGGAAGTTTCTGCGCAGTTCACGACTCGACGAGATTCCGCAACTCTGGTGCGTCTTCAAGGGGGATATGGCGTTCGTTGGGCCGCGCCCGGAGCGGCCCGAGTTCGTCGAATGGCTGTCGAAAGAGATTCCTTACTACGGCGTCCGGCACGCGGTGCGTCCAGGCATCACGGGGTGGGCCCAGGTTCGCTACAAGTACGGTAATACGCCGGAAGACGCGAAAGAAAAGCTGCAGTACGACCTGTTTTACATCAAGAACGCGTCGCTTGGTCTGGACGTCCTCATCATGTTCCAAACGATCAAAATCGTGCTGCTGGGACGGGGTGCACAGTGAGATGGGCGTTCTGGGCGGCAGTATTCCTGATCGCATACACATATGCGGGCTACCTGGGCTGGCTGTGGCTGCGCAGCCGTTGGCGGCCGTGTCCCGTGCATTCACGGATCTTCGAGCCGTTCGTGTCGATCGTGATGGTCGTTCGCGATGAACAAGGAGTGCTTGAGGCAAAGATCCGGAACCTCTTGCGACTGGACTATCCCGAGGACCGGATGGAGTTAGTGATCGTCTCAGATGGATCGTCAGACCGCACCGAAGCGATCCTTCGTGAGCAAGCGCGCCATCCGAGACTGCTTACAGTTCTCAATCAGCTTCCGAGGGGCAAGGCATCCGGATTGAACGATGGGCTGCAGATTGCGCGTGGTGAGGTCGTGGTCTTCACCGATGCGCGCCAGGAGATTGAGGCCAGTGCATTGCGACTTCTGTTGAACAATTTTGGGGATCCGAAAGTGGGTTGTGTGAGCGGCGAGCTAATGCTGGGCGATCCCCAGGCGGGAGAAAAAAGCCGAGACATGGGCTTGTATTGGACGATGGAGAAGAAAGTGAGGGAGTTCGAGTCCGCTTCGGGTTCGGTCGTAGGCGCGACCGGCGCATTCTACGGCGTGCGACGGGAACTGTTGGGCGTGATTCCAGACGAGACCTTGCTCGACGATGTGTATGTCCCGATGGAAGTGGTGCGAGCCGGAAAACGGGTGGTGTTCGAACCGCGAGCGCGTGCCTGGGACGTCGCCCATCAGGGGATAGGCAGGGAGTTCAGCCGCAAGGTGCGCACCCTCACTGGCAACTATCAGCTTCTGCAAATTGCCCCGTGGCTGTTGAGCGCCGCGAATCCAATACGATTTGAGTTCGTCAGTCACAAGCTGTTGCGGCTGGTTGTTCCGTTCGCTCTTCTGGTCGCATTGTTGGCGAGTGGTTTTCTGCCCCAGCCGTTTTACCGGATCGCATTTACGCTGCAGTTGGTATTTTATGCGCTTAGTCTTGTCAGGATGACGCAAGTGAAGTGGGGACCATTAGCGCGATTAGGAGACGTGTCGCTGACTTTTGTAATGCTAAACACTGCGGCTGTAGTGGCTTTTGCGAACTTCGTCACACAAAGAAAAGTGGTTTGGTCTCGATGACCATGGTCGAAAAAGGATAGGCAATGGTTCGTCCAGAAGGAGTGGTGAATGATGAGTGCGGTATCGGAAGACCGAGGTCGGCATGCGGTGCTGGCTTCGAAATTCGCCATCAGCTGGCTGGGTATCGATCAAACCAGATATCCGACAAGGTACTTCGGTCTGCGCCGGTTGTTTGGGGAAGGTCTTTAACAGACCGCCTGGGGCCACCGATTCATGAGCGAACCGCAGAAGGTGTCGAAATCGCCTGGCTCTCTGCACGACGGCCAGTAACCAGGGAGCAGGAGCTCGGGCCCGGTTTCCGATGGCTCGCATCCAACTCCTGCCCTCAGTGACAGGCGTTTTTCGCGGAGGTATTTCCATGTGCTGTAGACAGTGCGGGATCGGAGCCATGGATCAGCCAACAGTTTGCTCGGTGAACAACGAATTGCAGCAGCCGCGCAAAGCGGCGGAAAGGTCCGGGCGATAACCATGACGTTGAGTCCTCAAACAGACAGGACTCCGATCGGTGTGGGAACGCGCTCGAGCAAAACAACCCTCGCTTTTCGCGCGCTAGTGTGTTTCTCGTTCCTTTATTTTGTGCGTCCGGAGGATTTCGTTCCCGGGCTCACCCACGTTCCCATAGCCAAGATTGCAGGCGGCCTCAGCGTATTGGCGTTGGTGTTCGGGATGAGATCGAAGGAACGGGGGAAGCTGCCGCTAGAGTGCAAGATCCTACTGGCACTCCTTGGCCACATGATTCTGAGCATCCCGTTCGCGTACTGGCGTGGTGGTGCGTTCGACACTGTCGTGAATAAATTCTCCAAGGGAGTAATCGCCGCGCTCCTTATCGTGCTCGTGGTCTCGAAAGTCAACGAGCTGCGAAAGTTGTTGTATATCCAGACATCGGCTGTAGCAGCGATCACCGTCGCATCGCTCATAGTGCGGCATACCACTGATGGTCGACTCATGGGGATTCAGAAGGGCATGCTAGAGAATCCGAACGACTTGGCCATTAACATCGCCATAAACTTCCCACTGTGCTTGGCGTTCATGTTCGCGGCTAAAGGGGCGTTGCGCAAGATGACATGGTTGTTTGGTTTGGGATGCATGCTGTATGCGGTGGTGGCTACCTATTCCAGGAGTGGCATGGTCGCAATGCTAATTACCGGGCTTCTCTGCCTGTGGGAGTTTGGTGTGAGGGGACGACGCATCGTGCTTCTGTTCAGCAGCGGCATCGCCGGAATCATCTTTTTGGCCGTGGTCCTGTCGACGCCTAGTTATCTCTCACGCATGGAGACCCTAATCCATTCGACCCCAGAGGGTTCGCGACAAGACGGAACCTTGGAATCGTATGGGCAGGGATCGGTGGAGGCCCGGGAAGAGTTGCTCAAGCAGAGTGTGAGAATCGCTCTTCAGCATCCTATCTTCGGTGTGGGTGCAGGAAATTTCGTTGTGCTTGGGGGAACTTGGCACGTGGCCCACAATACCTATACGGAAATTGCCGCGGAGGCGGGTTTCCCGGGCATTTTTCTCTTCTTGTGGATGCTCGGCGTTTCTTTGCAGAAGATCCGACGAGTCCGAACTCTGCCGGCGTATTCGCTCAATGTGGATATCCGATTATGGACGAGCGCTCTATGGGCGGCTATGGGAGCCTATCTCGCAGGAGCAGCGTTCGCATCAACCCAATACAACCTTTTTCCCTATTTCATGGTCGGCTACATCGGTGCACTCTATAAAATCGCAGCTAGTCCTAACGCGGACCTGACCGAAGGATCCCAAGTGCAAGATGCAGGCAAAGGATTGCCAGGAAATGTCGCCAACAGAGATCGCGAAGTTGCCTGGGCTCGCTGACGAGGTCCTGGCGATTCTCTGCTGCCTTGATGGTCAAGGTGGCCTCAGTGCAAACTCCCACGGGTTGGTGTGTTCTGGCAGCGGATGCCAATATTCGAAGCTGTATGGTGTGTTTTGTTTTGTGAGCGAAGAGAACTATGTCAACAGCTTCGGATTTCAAAGGGGCATATACACCAAGAAACAGGAGGTCGCGCAGTGTGCGGAGTAGCCGGGCTGGTCGGCCAACGGGATGAAGTGATTCAAGCTGCCGACGTCCATCGCATGTGCCAGACCATCGTGCACCGCGGGCCGGACGATGAAGGCATCTATGCCCAGGGGCCCGTCGGTCTGGGCATGCGGCGGCTCAGCATCATTGATCTTTCCGGCGGGCGGCAGCCCATCCACAATGAAGACAGGAGTGTATGGGTCGTGTTTAACGGCGAAATTTACAATTTCTTGGAGTTGCGACAGCAACTCGAAGCGCGCGGGCACAAGTTCTACACGCATGCCGACACGGAAGTGATCGTCCATCTGTACGAAGAGATGGGCGCCGATTGCGTGAAGAAGCTGCGCGGAATGTTTGCCATCGCTTTATATGACGAGCGGAAACAGTCACTACTCCTGGCGCGGGACAGGCTGGGGAAGAAGCCGCTTCATTACGCGCTTCACCAAGGACGCTTACTCTTCGGCTCGGAGATAAAAGCAATTTTCGCGGTGGCGCCGGAGTTGGCAGAAGTCGACCCGGAAGGGCTGCTGCAATTCTTTTATTTCGGTTACATTCCTGATCCGCACACGGCGTTTCAGCACATCCACAAATTGCCACCCGGACATCTGCTGGAATATGCCAGCGGTGCAGTCAAGATCAGCGAATTCTGGGATGTGCCAGAGTATGGCACACATCCGGCCATGTCCGAGCAAGAGTGCCTCGAGGAACTGGAGCGGCGACTGGAAGAAGCAGTTCGGATGCGCTTGATCAGCGATGTACCGCTCGGAGCACTGCTCAGTGGAGGTGTGGATTCCTCGATCGTCGTAGCCCTTATGGCGCGGGCGAGCGCGAAGCCAGTCAAGACTTTTACTATCGGGTTCCAGGCCGAGCAGTTCAATGAGTCCGAGTATGCGCGACTGGTGGCAGAGAGGTTCGGGACCGATCATCGTGAGTTGATCCTGGATCCGAATCTGGAAGAGACCCTCACATTTTTGTCGAGCATGCTGGAGGAGCCATTCGGCGACCCTTCGATGTTACCGACCTACTACGTATGCAGGATGGCCCGGCAAGAAGTAACCGTTGCGCTTTCGGGAGACGGCGGAGATGAGTTGTTTGCCGGATATGATCGTTACTTGGTAGCAATGGAACGGAAGAAGTTCGACTGGATGCCACGGTGGCTGGGGCGGCTGTATCGTGACCAATTGCACGATCGGATTCCGGCCGGGATGTATGGGAAGAACCTGGCCTGGAATGCATCGTTGGCCCCACGGGATCGCTACCTGGATGACGTGTCCTTCCTACCCGCTCTACACCGTGAGAGGAGCCTCTTCACAAGCGAGTTCCTGCAGAGGGCAGGACAGTTGCCCAATCCGTTAGGCCAGTGGCAGCGGCTTTACGATGACGCGCCCGCGAAGGACTCCATAAGCCGGTTGCTTTATCTCGATACCAAGACCTATCTGACCGCGGATATTCTCGCGAAGGTGGACCGGATGAGCATGGCGACCTCGCTCGAAGTGCGGGTGCCGATGCTTGATCATGTGTTTGTGGAATGGGTCGCCGCCCTGCCCGTGGAATGGAAGTTTCGCCAAGGCACCCGAAAATACATTTTAAAGAAGGTGGCCGAGCGGCTGGGCGTTCCTGCCGAACTGTTGCATCGCCGTAAACAAGGTTTCCAGTTGCCCTTGGTGGATTGGATGCGGAACGAAATGAAGGACCAGTTCCTGCGAGTATTGCTCGAGCCACGGACCCTGCAGCGAGGGTATTTCAGACCGGAGTCCGTTCAATCGCTGGTCGACGAACATGTGCGTGGTAGAAGAAATCGCTCCGGACTGTTGTGGCGCATGTTGGTATTGGAGTTGTGGCAGCGCAACTTCATGGAGTCTCGAGCGAATTGGACGGGCCCGCACGTTGCACCGGCTCTGCACTCGAAGGAGATGAACGTAAGAGCACTCAAGCCGTCAGCGAAGACTGCACCGGTTGCAGCAGAAGTTCGGACCAACTGAGGAATCGGAATGAACACGACCATGCGAGTACCGAAAGCACGATGGCATCAGAGCTAAAGACTGGAGTAGGTGCGCGTAGCAAGGCTCCCGTATTCGTGCTAGGCTGCGGGCGATCGGGAACCACGTTGCTGTACCACATGCTCCTGTCGTCAGGGAATTTCGCGATCTATCGGACCGAGTCGAACGTTATCAACTTACTCGAACCGCGCTTCGGCGACCTCAGCGTAGAGCGGAACAAACGTCGTCTTCTGAATGCGTGGTACGACAGCCGGCTGTACACACTGTCGGGACTCGACAAGCCTCCATTGGAAGTGCGAGTCATGGGCGAGTGCAAGAACGGGGGAGACTTCCTCCGCATTATCATGGAAGAGATGGCCCGCAAGCAGGGCGTCGAGAGATGGGCAGATACCACACCAGAGCATCTGCTGCACCTGCATCGAATCAAGAGAACGATCCCCAATGCGCTGATCATCCACATCATTCGCGACGGCCGAGACGTTGCTTTATCGACAGAAAAGCTCGGATACATTCACCGCTTGCCATGGGATCGCAAACCGGCGGTGATGGTGTGCGGCCTCTACTGGGAATGGATCGTCAACAAGGGACGGCGCGATGGTCGCACCCTCGGTGGAGACTACACCGAAGTCCACTTTGAAGACCTCCTGAGCCGCCCGCATGAAACGCTGGCGCGGCTCGGTCAGTTCATCGAGCACGATCTGGATTACGACCGCATCCGGCAGGTGGGAGTCGGGTCAGTGAGCGCGCCGAACACGTCCTTCCACGATGGGCCTCCCGGAGGCTTTAGTCCTACTGGACGGTGGAAGGAAGGGTACTCCCCCGCGAACCTCGCCGTGTTCGAAGGTCTGGTTGGTCAGACGCTAAAGGAGTTGGGTTACGAGTTGGGAACCAAAGACCCGCACGTTCTCGATCGCACCGACCTACGACGCATACGCGCGACGTACATGAAGTACTTCGACAGTAAGCTGTTTCTGAAGACCAAAATGCCGCTGCGCCGGTTGGTGATCACGCGGGACCTGTCGTGGATCTAGCACTGAGCCGCGATCACCGCTTCCGCCTCTGTAGCAACTCCGCGTAAAAATCGACCACTGCCTTAAGGTTGCTTTGGTCGGTGACGGGTGCCACGCTGCGGGTGAGCGCTCCAATTGTTAATTCTTCGTCGATGGCCTGGAGCAACACCGACGTGTTTGACTTCGGGATCAGTTTCACGCCCGCGGGTCGCATGCCGTTGTCGGTAGCGACAACGGGAGTACCGAGGTGGAGAGCTTCACGCACCGCAACCGAATCCCCGTCATACAGAGTGGTACGCAACATCATCCGTGCCCGCGCGATCGCTTGCATGGTTGCAGGGTGCGGTACGTCGCCGCAGAGCAAAATGTGGTCCGCGTGTGGCTGGGCAGCGATCTTGCTTCTCAGTGCTCCCTCCAGACTTCCGGATCCAATGATCACCAAGCCTGCCCACGGAAATTTCTTGCGTGCCGCCCCCAGCACTTCAATCTGAAGGGGAAGATCGTATTCCGGCTCCAGCAGTCCGACGGAGATGAGGATCGGGTCGTGGCACGCATAGAAAGAACGGAGAGGCTCGGGTAATTCGGTAAGGGATCTGTTGTCTGACAGGAAAGAGTGTGGATAGATGAGGCGGGTGCGATCCGGCGGAACCCCGAGTTTGTGAAAGAACTGCAGGATTTCAGAGTTAACGCCGATTAGCCCGTCGAAGCGACGCAGCACAAAACCGGCCAGTGATCTTGGCCCCGTGGCTTGTGCTTCGGGAGTGGAAGGATAACCGCCAGAGTGAAATGAGAGCACAGCCTTGCTGCGGCGCATGACGGTGCACGTGAACGCCAAGCCCAGCAGACGGCGCGTCAACATTCCTCCGATGTGGAGATGCAGAACGTCGTACTGCAGATGCCGCAACAAGCCAACCATTTGCGTAGCACTGTTGGGGTAGTAAACCTCGTCGGAATCGGCCTTGCGATGGCGGGTGATGTTGATCACAGCACACGAGTGGCCGTTCTCACGCAAAAACGTTCGGATCGCCACCAGGTTGCTCTGCACTCCGCCGTGCGGCGGAGGAAACGGACCAAGCTGGAGCACTCTCATCGGCTCGAGAACGCGAGGAAGTTATCCAGATCAATGGCACAAGCCACGCCTTCGCGGGCAGCTTGCATCATGCGCAGACAGCCCAGGGTCGAGCGTACACCGTCGAGCACGGTGATGTCAGGTGACTTGCCCTGCTGTAACGCGGCAAAGAAAGCCAGCATTTGCGGCTGGTAGCCCTTTTGCGCGAACCAACTGGACCGCTTGTGAACCATGCTCGCCTTGACCACGGACTGTTTGAAATCTTCAGCAAATGCCGCGACTCCGGGAGCAAAAATCTCCACGCGTTCGCCAGTGGAAGTGCGGCTTCCTACCGTGCAGTACGTGAGGTTCGCGATTGAGCCATCAGCAAAGTGGAAGCTGGCGACGATGTTGTTCTCGCCGATCGGATCTTTCCTGCCAGTGGGAAGCGAGTAGGCGGAGACCTGAAGTGGCTCGGATTCGAGCAGCCAGTAAACCAGATCGACGAAATGGCAAGCCTCCCCGAGAATAGCGCCACCAATCGCGGGATCCGCCATCCAATAGCGACCAGAGATTCCCGGTGAGTTGATCCGGCAATTCAGAACTGCTGGTCCCATCCGTTTCGCGAGCTGTTGTCTCAACGTGAGATACGACGGCGCGTACCGGCGGTTGAAGCCCACAGTCAGTTGCTTCCCGCTCTCCCGGGCGGCCTGGTAAACGTCGCGGCACTCCTGTTCGGTTAGCGCCATTGGCTTTTCGACGAACACGTGCTTGCCCGCGCGCAGTGCCGCTTGTGCTTGCAACGCGTGCTGCTGGTTGCGGCTTGCGATCACCACTGCCTGAACCGACGGATCCTTGAGAATTTCTTCGTAATCCGAAGCGCAGTAGTCTGCGCCGAAACGCAGTGCGTAGCTCTTTCCCCGTGCACCAAGCGATGAATGCACTGCGCGCAGGCGCACGCCGGGGGTGTTCTTGAGATTCGGGAGATGAACCCAGCGTGCCAGATTCCCGGCTCCAACTAGGGCGACACCGATCCCCAAACTTGCGGCCGATTGCCCGTTCACTTCGACCTTCCGCTTCGGCTCGAAACTGGCAACGGCATTCGTTAGGTCCGCTGCAGGATATTTGAGAAGGACTGCCAGGCTGTTGGCAGCCGGGTCCATGATCGTTTCGTAAGCCTTGGGCGCTTCTTCAAGAGGAAAGCGGTGCGTAATGAGGGACTCAATCTGCATGCGCCCTCGGGAAGTGAGCCGCAGAAATTCCTCCATGTTGCGGTTCTCGGTCCAGCGCACGTAAGGCAGAGGATAGTCTTGACCCTGGCGCTCGTAGGAGTCGTCGTAACTCCCAGGCCCGTAGGCGCGCGCCATCAGCACCTGAATTTCCTTTAGGTAGGTCTGGTACCAGGGGAAGTTGAGTTGGACCGCCCCGACGTCAACGATCCGGCCGCGATCGCGGCAGATTTCCACAGCGAGACGGCAAGGGGCGTCTGATTTCGCGGCTGCGGCGATGAACACGCAGTCAACGCCGATTCCGTTGGTGATGGCGTTGACCTCCTGGGCAAATTGCGCTCCACCGACAAGAGCCGCATCAGCGCCCAGTTTGTGAGCGAGTTCAACACGGTCGGGTTTTAAGTCGGTGGCGATAACAAACCCGCCTTGCAATCGGCAGAGCTGCGCAATGAGCTGACCAACCAGGCCGAGACCGATCACTGACACTCTCTCGCCTAACGAGATGGTCGCGATACGTATGCTGTTGAGCGCGATGCTGCCGAGCGTTGTGAAGCATGCATGCTCGAAGGGAACGTTGTCCGGAACTCTAACCACCAGATTACGGCCTACCAACACGGTTTCGCCGTGCCCAGTGCCTTCGCCACCGTAGGCGACCCGGTCGCCGAGTTCGAGATCGCGCACGGTGTTGTGCTTATCCACGATCACACCGGCACCCGAATATCCCAGTACGGCATACTCGCTGAACTTGGCCTTCACCTCGGCCATCGTTCGCATGGGGCCTTGCGACATCATCACGTCGAGGATCTTGCCGATGTAGGAAGGATTGTCGGCCACCGTTTTGATCAGGCCTTCTCGGTGAATGCTGGCCGTTTCTGTGCCGCTGCTGATGAGAGAATAAAAGGGGCGCACCAGCACATGATGCGAGGTCGTCACCGGATCGGGGACTTCGTCGACGATCACGTGCTTCAAGCCCTTTCGCAGTAGTTGCTTCATCGCTTCAATTACCGGCGAAGTGAATAAGCTCGCCCAGTGTTCTCATCGATTACTTCACGCCCCGGGTGGCCTTCTCGATGGCATCGATATCGGCTCCCACGTCCTTCCGATCCATGGCAGCGCCCTTAAATTTGCCATTCTTCGCAAGGCGGTAGTCTCCACCATTGACGTCTTCGAAATCCATAAACCCGACGTCGTTAACTTTCGAGTCGCCCAGTATGAAGAGCGAGGCGGGCGGGAAGGTGGGGACGTCGTCGATCCGTACATCGCGGAGAGTGAGCGTGTCAGAAACGCCGGGCGTCATCGAGATCAGCGCGAACATTCCAATTCCCTTGTAGGGTTGGGCTTGAATATTTCCGATCGCGATGTCTTGGACGCCGAAGAAAAGCATCAAAAAAGGTCCTAATTGGCTGAATGATACCATGCTACTGTCAGCGAGTTGGGTGACGACGCCGATTGTGAATGAGGTGCAAAAAGTGAGCGGGAAAGCTGATGCTCAACAGAACAACGTTTCAGCCACAACCCTTTGCTACTCGACCCCTGCGATCGCGACGCCCGGTCTCGATCGCCTCGATCTTGGGGGGACTCAGGTCGACCCCGATCACGTGGTGTCCCATGTGTGCAAAACACGCCGCGGTGACGGTGCCTGCGTATCCAAGCCCGAAAACGCTAATTGAACGACTCATTCGAATAGGCATCCCCCCTTCACCTCCCTGTTGGGAACCAGACCGCCTTCGGTTCCTCGACTCATGTTGAACGTGCGAGATGTGCCTGCACCGCAGGTTTTATTTAACCTGCA
>Ga0137401_10000618_pt1 | contig 14351 bp, 11 predicted proteins | sample CZOMad1_1_16fung_FD_108286 | JGI IMG/M metagenome (GOLD analysis project Ga0137401, IMG submission 108286) | Vadose zone soil fungal communities from Angelo Coast Range Reserve, California, USA - CZOMad1_1_16fungal (Illumina Assembly) | ecosystem: Environmental > Terrestrial > Soil > Vadose...
CGCGCGCACGTTCGCTTCGGTCACGGTGAGCGACAGCATCGAGAATTTGCGCTTGCGCAGTGCCGCCGAGGTGCAGGCGATCAGCGCTTCTCCCACTCCATGGGAACGGTACTCCGGCAGAACACAGACCTGGGTGACGTGGCCCACGTCGTGGCGGACGCGTGAACACAGGATCAATCCCGCCACCTGGCGGCTCGGCTTGTGGGTCACGATAAAGGACGATTCCGCATCGAACAGACCGCACCCGGGAAAGCGCACGATGTTGTTCAGGAAGCGCAGGGATCCACTCAACGTCCGATACTGGTCATTAATCTCGGCATCCACGTGTCCCCGGTAGGCAGCGGTGATGACGGCCGCGGCCGACTGGTAGTCGTTGTCGGACCAGGCGCGGATTTCGAAGTTTGGGAAGATCGAGGGCGCGGGCCGCACCGGGTCGCTGAGCGGCATGGCCATGAACAGTCGCGGATGGCGCCGGAATCCCTGGTCAAGGAAGGGTCGGGACAGCAAGCCCGCTTCGTGCACCAGCAGTTGCGCTTCGATGCGGTGAACCCCGGGCGATTGCTGGAGGGTTTCGATGACATGGGTGAGCAGTCGCCCTTCGACGACGTGGGCCTCGGGAACCCGCTGGCCATCGGTCACGAACAGGTCGCCGATGACACCCTTGCTGCCCTCGTAGACGAAGAATGCATATCCAAAGATGCGGCCGCGATCGATCGCGGCATAGCCCGGCAGGATTTTCGCGTCGACGTAGCGCAGGATCATGTCCGCGGAACTGTTGTAGTCCCAGGAAAGCAGGCGCGACCACACGTGGGTCTCGTCGTCCAGCAGGGGGCGTAAATCAACGGAAGAAAAGTGCCTGAGGTCGAGAATCTCCACGGAGCTCCAGAGGCGCCTCAGCCGGACGATGCGTCATGCGGGGCGTGAACCAAGCAGTCTAGTGCTTCGTCCGGCGGAGAGGCAAACCGGCAAAGCGCGACTCGTTGACCAGACAGGTTCGCGGAGTCGCGCTCCGGGTGCCGGTTGAGGCCGCCGCACGCAATCGGCCGGAATTGCCGGGGAAGTGTTTGCCCGCTACTGGCTCGGGCGCGTTCCGGCCACCCAGTAGTAATCCAGATTCTGGGGCGTGAACGTGCCGAGGTAGGACAGGCGGCGATCACCGACCAGGCGCGCAATCGCATCGCGCGAGCCCGTGGGAGCGACCACGATGTGTTCGTCGATCGGGACCGGTTGCGATTCGTACCGGCTGATGGTCTGATTGCGATAGAAGGCGAGTCCGTACTCGGTTTCGCGCCGGACGCCGAATACCGCAACCGGCAGCGGTTTTGTTTCCATCTGGGCCAGCTGTTTTGCCAAGGGCCGCGCCGAGAGCGCCTCATCCACCTGGAACGAGCCGATTTTCAGGAGTGCGCCCACCGCGACCACCACCGGAACGAGCGTCACGAATCGGAGCATGCGCAGCCCGAGCTGGCTGCGCAGCGTGAAGGCGATGCCCAAGGCCAGCATCCCGGCTATGCCGGCCGCGATTGCCGTTCCCCTTCCCCAGGGCAGCCGATGTTGTGTCAGCAGGTAGCCAATCATGAGCGCAGGCACGACCGGGGCCGCTGCCGCAAGCGCGTGCAGGGCGACGATCCACCGGGAGGGCTGTTCATCGTCTTCGACGTGACGCCGGAGATATTCGGCTACGAGCAGAGTTCCGGCCGGCAGAGCAGGCAGGATGTAGCCGGGCAACTTCGATTGCGAGAGCGAGAAAAACAACAGCGGCACAGTCAGCCAGAGCAGGAGAAAAGCGCTGAGCGCGTCCCCGGAATCAAACCAGGCGGTCCGCTCCGACCACCCAAACCGGACAGTCTCGGCACCGGCCGCGACCACCAGCACGATCCATGGAACCAGAGCCAGGGCCACGACCGGAACGTAGAACCAGAAAGGCTGTTGGTGGTGATACAGGTTGGTCCCGAAGCGCGCCAGATTTTGCTCCAGAATGAACGCCCGGAAGAACTCCGGATTGCGAACCTCGACCGCCACGTACCAGGGCAGCGCGATGAGAAAAAACAGGAGCATGCCCGGAATCCAGAGCGTGTTGCGAACGATCCGCGGGTCTTGCGCGAGCAGAGCGAGCAGGATTAAAATGCCTGCTGCCAAAATCGGCGCCACCGGACCTTTCGCCAGCGTCGCGAGTGCCAAAAACGCGTAGAACCCGGCGAGATACGCTTTCCGGGACGTCTCCCACCACGCATACCACGCCAGCAGCGCCAGGCTAAACATGGCGGCCAGCGGCATGTCGGTGGCGGCGGCGTGTGCAAAGCCGACCATGCCGGCAGCCGACGCCGTCATCAACGCGCCGTCCAGTTGAAATCCAGGCCGCAATCGCCGCAAGAAAAAGTAGACGCCCAGCACGATCAGGGTTGCGTCCACGGCGGAAGGAATTCTCGCGGCCCAGTCCTTGACTCCGAAAACAGCATAGGCCAGCATCGCCTGCCAGTAGTACAGGACGGGTTTCTCGAGCCACACTTTTCCGCCCAGAGTGGGCGTGATCCAGTCATGGTGCTCGAACATCTCGCGCGCGACCTGGGCGTAGCGAGGCTCGTCGGCGCCCACCAGGCCGAACTGGCCCAACCCGTAGAAGAAAAGAAACATGCAGAACCCAGCCAGCAACAACCAGTCGGCGCGCGTGCGTTGCTTCACGAGGGACTCGAGTTTGAGGATTCTGGCAGAACGCCAGCTATTCTACCGGGGATTGAGGACGAATCTGTTCGAGCATCTTGGCCACGGCGATCGACAGGGGCCCATCGATCGAGCATCCGCTGGCGCATTCGTGACCGCCGCCACCGAAACGCTGCGCGATGTCGGCCACGTTCAACTTCCCCTTGCTGCGCAGACTCACGCGATAGCGCCCGTCGGGCATTTCGCGGAAAAAAGCCGCCACCTCCACGTCCTGGATCGAGAGCGCGTAGTTTACGATGCCTTCGCAGTCTTCTTCCTTGGCCTGGCTCGACTCCATCTGCTCGCGCGTCACCCAGATCCAGGCCAGCGGCCCTTCGCGATGCAGATTGCACAAGGCCGCCCCCAGCAGCCGCATCTTGGCCGTGGAATGCGCGAAGTAGATGTTGCGCGCACACTGCGCAGGATCGGCTCCGGCCAGCACCAGTTCGCGGGCCAGGGCAAAGGTCTGCTCGTTGGTTCCCTTGAACATGAACGAACCGGTATCGGTCATCAACGCCGTGTAGAGGCAGGTGGCGATCTCGGGGGAAATCTTCACGTCCGCTTCGCGCGCCAGGCGGTAGACCATCTCGGCGGTAGCCGTGGCCCGGGGATCGATCCAGTTGACGTTGGCAAACGGGCGCCCGCTGGTGTGATGGTCGATGCTGATCAGGAACTGGTTCTCCAGTCCTTCCAGCCGGGTGCGCTGGATACTGTCGCACTCGAGCAGGATCGCGGCTTCATAGTTGCCATTGACCTGGTCGGCTTGAATGACGTGTTCGGCGAACGGAAGAACTTCGTAAATTCTCGGCACCGGGTCATGCATCACCACTTCGGCGTGCTTGCCCAGCAGACGGAGGATCTGGGCGCAGGCCAGCGCCGAACCGATCGCATCGCCATCGGGCCGTGCATGCGAGGTCAGCACGAAGCGGGTCCGCTGCCGGATGTGCTGGAGAACTTCCTTCACCATCGGTTCACGCTCGCCGTTTACTCGCCGGACCACCGCTCCTTTTCCTGGTCCGGGTCAACAACTCATCGATGCGCGCTTCATAGTGATGAGAACGATCCTGGATGAACAAAAGTTCCGGGGGACGGCGCAGGTGCAGACGCTCGACCAGTTCCCGCCTCACGTACCCGGTGGCCGCTCGCAGGCCCTCCATGGTTTCCGCGGCTTCGTTGTCATCGCCTTCCACCACCACCAGCACGCGCGCCGACTTCGAATCGGGGGCGAGAATCACTTCGCTTACGTTGACCAGCCCGATGCGCGGGTCGCTCAGTTCCCCCTCGAGGATGGTCTCGATCTCCTCGCGCAGGGCTTCCCCCAGCCGCTCTCGATGGTACCTTTGTCCACGCCGTTCCACGGAATCGCCTCAGAATAAAAACCCATGAGAATATCAGAAACCTGCCTGCTGGCGGAGGATGGGAATCACAGCAGGCTGTGCTTCGAACCAGCTACAAAAACTCCACAAAGGAATCGGTCACGTCCGCGCCGCCGTTGTTGGCGATGCGGGTTGCCTTGCGCTCGACGTTCTTCATCAAGCCGTCCAGGTAGTCGCGTGAATCGGAGACGCTCACCACTCCGAGGGTCGCCCGGTTCCAGAGGCCGCTGGCATCCAGTTCCGCCACCGCCACGTTGAAGCTCGCACGCAGACGATCTTTCAGGCTGCGCACGACTTGCCGTTTGTCTTTCAGGGACTGCGCAGCTTCGATGCTCAACTCGAGGGTGAGGAAAGCAATCATGCAGTGGTCAGTGGAGAGTGGCAAGTGATCCGTTGCAAAGAACTGACAACTGGCCACTGACCACTGGCGACTGGTTTTACGCAATCACTTCGGCAGCGATCCGCTCCGTCACGAATGCTTCGATCACGTCGCCGACCTTGATGTCCCCGTAGTTGGAGATCGAGATGCCGCACTCCATGCCGTTGCGAACCTCGCTGGCATCGTCCTTGAAGCGGCGCAGCGAACCGATCTTGCCCTTGAAAATCACAACGTTGTCGCGCAGCAGCCGCACTTCGGAATCGCGCTTGATAAGGCCGTCGGTCACCTGGCAGCCCGCGATCGTGCCGACCTTCGGAATGCGGAACGTCTCGCGGACATCCGCCCGGCCCTGGTAGGTTTCCTTGATGGTCGGTTCGAGCAAGCCAGTCATGGCGCGCTTGATCTCGTCCTGCAGCTCGTAAATGATCGAGTGCAGGCGGATGTCGACCTTATCCTGGTCGGCCAGTTCCTGCGCTTTCCGCTCCGGCCGCACGTTGAAGCCGATGATGATGGCGTTCGACGCGGAAGCCAGCAGCACGTCCGACTCGGTGATGGCGCCTACGCCGGAGCGCAGCACCTTCAGCCGCACCTTGTCGTTGGAGAGCTTGGCGAGCAAGTCGGTCAGCACTTCGACCGAACCGCCCACGTCACCCTTCAGGATGATGTTCAGTTCCTTCATCCCGGCCGTCTTCAGTTGCTCCGCCAGGCCTTCGAGCGACACCCGCGAACTCTTTGCCAGCATCGCTTCCCGAGCTTTCTGCTCGCGATACTCCGAGATGCCGCGGGCCTTGTCGCGGTCGGCCACCACCACGAACTGATCGCCGGCCTGCGGCAGGCCTTCCATGCCGAGGATTTCCACGGGCGTGGACGGCGGTGCCTGTTCCAGTTGCATGCCGCGGTCGTCGAACATCGCGCGCACCTTGCCATAGACGTTCCCCACGACAAAGTTGTCGCTGGCGCGCAGAGTGCCGTCCTGCACCAGCACGGTCGCCACCGGACCGCGTCCGCGATCGAGTTTGGCTTCCAGCACAACCCCGCTCGCCGACCGTTCCGGATTCGCCCGCAGTTCCTGGAGATCCGCCACCAGGCAAATCATTTCCATCAGCAGGTTCAAGTTGGTTTTCTTCTTGGCCGAAACGTCGACGAACACGGTCGTACCGCCCCAGTCTTCCGGCATCAGACCGCGGTCGGCCAATTGCTTCTTGACGCGATCCGGCATGGCTTCGGGCTTATCGACCTTGTTCACCGCCACGATGATCGGGACTTCCGCGGCATGAGCGTGGTCGATCGCTTCGAGCGTTTGCGGCATCACACCGTCATCTGCGGCAACCACCAGCACAACGATGTCGGTGGATTTGGCCCCGCGCGCACGCATGCGGGTGAACGCTTCGTGACCCGGGGTATCGAGGAACACGATCTCCCGACCGTAGGCCGGGGACTCCTTGTCGAGGATGCTCACCTTGTAGGCGCCAATGTGCTGCGTGATCCCGCCCGCCTCGCCCTCGGCCACGCTGGTGGAACGAATCGAATCGAGCAGCGTGGTCTTGCCGTGATCGACGTGGCCCATGATGGTCACGACCGGGGGCCGCGCCACCGATTCGGCGGCGCCTTCCTCGCGCGCAGCGGCGGCATCTGCAATCTCTTTCTGCGCCTCTTCTTCGAAAGTGATCACGTTGGTGTCGGCGCCGAAAAAGCGCGCCATTTCGCTTGCCAGTTCGGCGTCGAGTGTCTGGTTGATGGTCGCGAAGACTCCGCGCGCCAGCAGCCGCGCGATCAAGTCCTTGGCGCGAATATCGAGCTTCTCGGCCAGATCCTTCACGCTGATGCCTTCGGTGATGGTGATGCTGCGCGTAATCGGCTGCGGCTCGTTGGAGAGCGAAAGCCGGGGCGGCGGAGTGTAGCCCTTCATCGGGCCTTCCTTCACGCCACGGGGCACATAGCGCTGGCCCGGACGGCGAGCAGGACCACCCGGACGGCTCCCCGGACGCGACGGTCCCGGAGGCGCCATGGGCGCGCCCGGACCCACTCCCAGGGGACGGGCTCCGGTCGGCGACTGCCGAGTGGGATGCATCGGGCGGCGCTCTCCCGGCCGCAAGGGCGGACGGGGCGCACCCGGAACTTGCGGGCGCGGACGCTGGAAAATTGGCTGGCCGGGCACGGGACGTCCCGGTACCGGGCGCACGGGCGCGCCGGCCTGGGTTCCGGGCTGAACGGGCTTGGGTGGCGGAGCCTTGTACACCGGCCGCGGTCCGGTTTGCGGAACAATCATGCGCGGAGGCGGGGCCACCGGCGCAACGTGCCTGACCGGAGCTGCCGCCATGGGAGGCGCGGGCTGGGCCGGAGGCGCGACCGGAGTTAGCGAGGTTTCTGCGGTGACGTCGGCGACCGCGGCAGGCGGCGGTGCTGCCGGACGAACCGGAACTGCCGGTGAGGCTGGCGTCGCCGCAACCGACGCTGCCGGCGGCGCTGGCTTGGCGGCCGCCGGTGGGGCGGGCGGAGCCGGCGGACGGACAATCGGTGCCGGAGGACGAGTCGTTTGCGGCGTAATGAATCTGGGTGCCGGCGCGGGAGGCGCAGCCGGCTTGGCGGCCGGCGGAGCGGGGGCGGGGGCCGGCGCCGGCTTGGCCTCCACCACGGGAGGACGCGGAGCCGCCGAACGGGGCGCTGCCGGAGTGGCTGCCGCCTGTTGCTTTTGCGTAATCAGCTTCAGCACATCTCCTGGCTTGGAGATGTGCGAGAGGTCGATCTTGGTCTTGATTTCATCTGCGTCGCGCCCCGCGCGTGGAGAACGCGACGGCGCGCTCGCTTCGGCAGAAGCGCGGAAGTGGGCCCGCACTTTCTCTGCCTCGTGGTCCTCGAGAGAACTGGAATGGGTCTTCTTCTCGGTGACTCCGACTTCGGTGAGAACATCGAGAATCGCTTTGCTTTTAACTTCCAGCTCCCTGGCCAGATCGTTGATTCGAATCTTACTCATCCGCCCTTTCTTTGCTCCGCTCCGTCTCCCTAAGTCTTCATTCGTAACCTCACGGAGTCAGCGTTGCACAGCGCACCGCCGCGTTCGCGACCAGCGCGGAAATTCCCGGTCATGGTTTTGGTTCGGCGGAGGACTGTTCCTCCCCGCCCTCGGCTTGCCCGGCTGCGTCTTCGACCGAGCCCGGCTCCGCCGGTTCTGCAGCTGCGGCAATTTCCGGAGTCTCGCCCTCAACCGGCGCTTCGGCTGCGACTTCTTCTGCTTCTACGGAACCTTCAACGACCTCGCCTTCGGGAACCGCAACCGCACCCTCGCCGCCCTCCAGACTGGAGAAGTAATTATTGACTGCCAAACTGATTTTTTCCACCGTTTTGGGGCCAATTCCCTCAATCGCCTCGAGTTGCTCGGGCGTCATATCCGCCAGGGCCTCCACGGTGGTGATCCCGGCCGCGCCCAGCTTTTCGATCAACCCTTCGCCCAGGCCGGCCACATTCTCGAGTGGAGTCGCAGTCTGCTGGACCAGCGCCGACATCTGCTGTTCCACTTCCTGCCGCTTCTCTTCCTCGCTCTTGATGTCGATCTTCCAGCCCAGCAGCTTGGCCGCCAGCCGGACGTTCTGCCCCTTCTTGCCAATGGCCAGCGACAGCTGGGTGTCGTCCACCACCACTTCGAGGTGCTTCTCGGACTGGTCGACCACGGTCACGCGGCTGACTTTGGCCGGCTGCAGAGCCTTCTCCGCAAACGTCACGGGATCCTCGTGATACTCGATGATGTCGATCTTCTCGCCGCGCAGTTCGCGGATGATGGATTGCACGCGCATGCCTTTCATGCCGACGCAAGCGCCCACAGCATCCACGTCCTTGTCCTTCGACATCACGGCAATCTTGGTGCGCTCGCCGGCTTCCCGCGCGATGGCCCGAATCACCACCGTCCCGTCGTAGATTTCGGGAACTTCGGTCTGGAACAAATGCTGCACCAGATCCGGCGCCGCACGCGACACGACCACCTGCGGACCCTTCGAAGCCTTCTCGACGCGCGCGATGATCACGCGCACGCGCTCTCCGATGGCAAACGACTCCAGGCGCGACTGCTCCTTGCGTGGCATGCGCGATTCGGCTTTGCCGATGTCGAAAATGACGTCTGGACCTTCGACGCGCTTCACGGTCGCGTTCACGATCTCACCCACGCGCGTGATGTACTCGTTGTAAACCGTGTCGCGCTCCGCCTCGCGCACCTTCTGGAAAATCACCTGCTTGGCAAGCTGGGCCGCGATGCGGCCGAGGATGCCTTCGGTCACTTTCGGAATCTGCAACTCCCCGCCCACTTCGACGTTCGGGTCCAGCTTGCGAGCGTCTTCGAGGGTCACCTGCAGGACCGGATCCTCCACCTGCTCGGGATTCTCGACCACGGTCTTGACCGCGAATGCACGGATCTTGCCGGTGTCCTTGTCCAGTTCGGCCCGGAGGTTTTCCTGCGTCTTGTAGTACTTGCGGGTAGCCACCACAATGGCGTCTTCCACCGCACTGACCACAATCTGCGGATCAATCCCTTTTTCCCGGCTCAGCGCGTCGATCGTGTTATAGAGCTCACTTGCCATATAAAATTCCGATATCAAAACTCTGAGACTCTCTAAATCTCCGGCACCAAGTTCGCCTTCTCAACGTTTGCGAGCTCAATCTCGAGCTTCTGCGCGGCACCTTCGGCCGGGCGATTCTTCTTCTTGCGCGCCTCGCTCAGGTCCAGCGTTAGGCGGCCGTCGCGAAAACTCTCCAGGCGTCCTTCGAAGTGGCGGTTTCCGCTGACCGGCTCCCGCGTCATCACCCTGACAAGGCTTCCGGCGAACCGTTCGAAGTCCGCCGCACGCGCCAGCTTGCGATCCAGTCCCGGGGAGGAAACCTCCAGAACATAGGTTCCGCCCGGCATCGCGTCCTCGACATCGAGGATCGTCCCAAAATCCCGGCTGAAGTGGGCGCAGTCCTCGTGGGTCACGCCCGCCGGCTTGTCGATGAACACCCGCAGCATGCGGCTTTTGCCACCGCCGTGGAGCTCGATTTCCACCACCTCAAGCCCGCTCGAGGCGGCCACTCGATTGGCGATCCCGCGCACCCGATCTTCGTCAAATGCCATGGATCCAATAGCTTGCGAGCTTTTCAGCCTGCCAGATTTGGCCGCAAACTAAAAAGTGGGCTTGCGCCCACTGGTGTGCTCCGCCAAATGCTGGTACTACACAACAGTTTCCAACTACTCAATATACGCTGGTCAAATCGAAAAGACAAACAGGCGCCACCACCCGGAGTCGCCTCCGGATCCGGATTGGTGGAGCCGCAGACAGGCGTTGGTAGCCCCTACTGGGTCAGTTTCGTAGCGCGGTAGGGAGTGGCCGTCCCGCCGGACACCTGGCAGTTCCGTCCGTTCACTCCACCCGGCGCGAGCGTGGAAAAATAGAGATTGGTCCCGCCGCTAGAGACCTGGTTGTCCACCACGATGCCGCTCGCGCCGCCCAAAGCGTGCGGCACTACAACGCAACTCGAGGTCGGCGGGCTGCCGCAGCTGGGCATCGATGCCGTGGTCGTGAGTGTGGAACTTTCAATGAACCCGTCGGTCGTGCTACCCCAAAAAACATTCGATCGGCCGTGCCGCTCTTAGAACTCGGTCAGCGGCGAGCACTCGTCCCCTTTGGGTTGTTCACCACCCAGGGAGTCGAGCCCGTGGAGGTAATCACGTGATTGGGGTCAAAGGGGAACTCCGACTTGCGGTACGGCCCTCGCCGCGACCCAGCATGAGGCTTGGAGCGCAGTTGCTCGCCCTTGACCGCATCACTCATGCGAACGTGGTTCCCCCTCTCGAACATTCTAGGCAGCAACCGGGCGAATCGGAGAGAACCGATTTCCTCGACGGGTAACGCTTAAGGTCCTCGCGGAGGAGCGGTGATGCGCGTGCGCGCGACCGGACCGCCCCTGTGCGATCGGAGACGGACTCTGCGCGATTGGAGCGTTTCGGTCACGCCCCCGGCACGGACAAACCCCAGCGCGGTCCGCCATTTGCCACCATGCGCACCTTCTCCCTACAATAGAGAGATACCCTGAGCTCGGAATACATCTATGATCCATTTTCCCGTTCCCGAGGCACTCACCTTCGACGACGTGTTGCTGCTTCCCAACCGTTCGGATGTGGTTCCTGCGCTGGCCAGCACGCAAACCCAACTCACGCGCCATATTCAGCTCAACATCCCGATCGTCAGTGCTGCCATGGACACCGTGACCGAGTCCCACATGGCGATCGGCATCGCGCAACAGGGCGGCATCGGCATCATTCATCGCAATCTGACCATCGAGCAGCAGGCCAACGAGGTCGACAAGGTGAAGCGCTCGGAGAGTGGCATGATCGTCGATCCGGTCACCATGTCGCCCGACGCCAAAGTCTCGGACGCGCTCGAAGTCATGCGCAAGTACAAGATTTCCGGCGTTCCCATCACGCAAAAAGACGGCCGCCTGGTCGGGATCCTCACCAACCGCGATCTGCGCTTTGAGACTCGCTTCGACGTTCCCATCCGCAACGTGATGACGAAGGATCACCTCATCACCGTGCCCGTCGGTACCACGCTCGAGGAAGCGGAAAAGATCCTCCACGAACATCGCGTCGAAAAGTTGCTGGTGGTCGACGACAAGTACAACCTGAAGGGCCTCATCACCGTAAAGGACATCCAGAAGAAACTGAAGTATCCCAACGCGGCCAAGGATTCGCAGGGCCGTTTGCGGGTTGGTGCCGCGCTGGGCGCGACCGGCGACTTTCTGGAACGTGCCCAGGAGTTGGCGAAGGCCAAAGTCGACGTGGTTGCGATCGACAGCGCGCACGGCCATTCCACGCGCGTGCTCGAAGCCATCAAGGCCGTGAAATCACGCTTGCCGGAAATCGACCTGCTGGCGGGCAACGTTGCGACCTTCGACGGCGCCTGTGAACTGGCGAGAGCGGGCGCGGACGGCATCAAGGTCGGGATCGGGCCCGGCTCCATCTGCACCACCCGCATCGTCACCGGGGCGGGCGTGCCTCAGATCACGGCCATCGCCGAGGCATCCCGCGCCACCAAGGACTTGCAGGTCCCGATCATCGCCGACGGGGGCATCAAATATTCGGGAGACATTACCAAGGCTCTGGCAGCGGGTGTCGGCGCCGTCATGATCGGCTCGCTGTTTGCGGGCACCGACGAGAGTCCCGGCGAACTGATCCTTTATCAAGGACGCACCTTCAAGTCGTATCGTGGCATGGGGTCGCTGGGCGCGATGGCACAGGGCTCCAGCGAACGCTATTTTCAGAATACCGACGACGCTTCCAGCGCCATGCCCGGAAACGCCGATGGCGACGGCAATCGCTTGGGCAAGCTGGTTCCCGAAGGGATTGAGGGGCGCGTGCCCTATCGCGGTTCGGTCGCCATGATCGTTCACCAGATGGTGGGCGGCCTGAAGTCTGGCATGGGTTACTGCGGCTGCTCCACCATTGCGGAACTGCAGCAGAAGACGCGCTTCGTACGCATCAGTGGCGCGGGCTTGCGCGAGAGCCACGTGCACGACGTCATGATCACCCGCGAGGCCCCGAACTATGCGATCGAGTAGGGAGATGGGTCGCGTTCCTGGGGCAGCTGGGGGCGGGACCTGGCTGTCTTGAGTAGCCTTGCCAAGGTGGTCGGCGGTCGCAGCGTTTGGAAGGCCTGGGCCCCTGCGCTGGTATGGCTGGCACTGATTGGGATTGAATCAACCAGCGCCCTGTCATCGGAGAACACCGAGCGATTCCTCTATCCCGTCCTGCATTTCCTGTTCAACCTGGACCCGTTCCGCTTCTTCCTGTGGCACTTCTATCTGCGAAAGACGGGACATGTGCTGGGCTATGGAATCCTGAGCTTCCTCCTGTTTCGAGCCTGGCGAGTCAGCCTGCCCGGGGCCGGTAACGCGCGCTGGTCCATGGTGTGGGCCCGAACTGCACTCTTCATGACGGCCTTGGTCGCCAGCGCCGACGAGTGGCACCAGAGCTTCATCCCCACCCGGACGGGCACGGTTCGCGATGTTGCGCTCGACACCGCAGCCGGGTTGGTGGCGCAGATACTGTTGTTTCTGTGGCTGCGAGCCAGGCAAGTGGGCAGATCCGTGGTCATAACGGATCATCCTGCCATTCCATCACCGGATGCCAAGCATATCGCCCGACCCCGTTTTCCAGTCGGAGACTAGCGCGCTGTGACCTCGAAGGCGGGTCCGCCCGGATCTCGCCGCACCAGTAGAAGTCCCGCACAAACCACGGCGCCACCGGCCGAGAGCGAGAGGGGCAGTCGTGGACCGTAGAACGTCCACAGACCTCCGGTGATCACGCTGGCCAGCAGGGCTGCCACGCTGGTGACTGAGAAATAAATGCCGAGCGCACGTCCTCGCATCTGGGGAGCAACCGACTCCACCACTAGCGCTTTCAGCACGGGCGCGGTCAGCGCGTAGAACAGGCCGTAGAGAGCCATCGCACCCCAGATGAGTGCGACCGACGAGCCCAGCGCAAACGCAAAATACACCGCTCCGGAAACCAGGTAGCCGAGAGCTGCGACTGTGCGGCGGGAGACGCGGTCGCTGAGCTTGCCGGCGGGCCATGCTGTCAAGGTGTAGGTCAGGTTAAATGTCAGCCCCAGCAAGGGGGCGAATGACGTCGGGATGCCCACACTCTCGGCACGGAGCACCAGGAACATGTCGCTCGAGTTCCCTAGAGAGAACAGCGTCACCACCCACAACACGGTGTAAAACCCGCCCGACAAAGCGGTGTTGCCTGCAAGGACCGGGGCCGGGACCGCCTTGGCCGGCCGCAAGAGGGCGGGCCAATGCCCGGCGCGCGAGTCGGACGAGGATTCCGGCACCTGCCCGAATCGCGCCTTGTGCGTTTCTCGAATCCCGAGCAGCGCGACCAGCACGCACAGGCTCCCTGGAATTGCGGCCCCCCAGAACACCTGGCGCATGGTGCCGCCCCGCGCCAGCACCAGAAGGGCGAGCATTGGACCGGCAATGGCGCCCGCCGAGTCCATCGCCTGGATCAATCCATACGCTGATCCCATGCGGGCGGGGGTTTCGGACTCCGCGATCATCACATCGCGCGCCGTGCCGCGCGCGCCCTTCGCCAAGCGATCGGTAAAGCGGATCGCCAGCACCTGCCCCCACCAGGTCACCAGGGCAAGCAGGGGCTTCACCGCATTGGCGACAACGTAGCCGGCGACGACCAGAGGCTTGCGGCGGCTCCAGCGATCCGCCAGATACCCTGAGAACAGCTTCGCCACCGAAACCACGCTCTCGGCTACGCCTTCGATGAGTCCCAACCGGGCAGGGCCGGCCCCGATGGAAGAAAGAAACGCCGGCAGGACCCAGTACGCCATTTCGCTCGCGGTGTCGTTGAAAAACGATGTCAACCCGAACGCGTAGAGGTTTCGCGGCGTGCGGTGTTCATCCCCGGGGCGGACCTCAGCCATCTGGACGTTGTATCACGCCGGCCAACCCAGCCGGGCAAGCGAGCGCCGCCGGGTTCACTTGAGGTGCGCGTCGAACCAGTTGACGGTGCGTTCGATCACTTCGTGCTTGTGTCTCGGGTTCGCGAACATGTGCCCCTCATGTTCGTAGACCACCAATCGGGTTTCGACGCCGAGGGTCTTCAGAGCGTGCCAGAACTCGTAGGACTGCGGCGCGGGGCACTCGCCGTCACTGTCGCCGACCTGGATGAGCGTCGGGGTTTTCACATTCCTGATGAAATTGATGGCCGAGCTTTTCGCGTAAACGGCAGGGTCGTCGTACACCGAGGCGCCGAAGAACGGGATCATCCACTGGTCAATGAGATTTTCGCCGTAGTAGCTTTGCCAGTCCGAGATACCCGCTCCCGCCATGGCCGCCTTGAAGCGGTTGGTTTGCGTAAC
>Ga0137401_10000622_pt1 | contig 14326 bp, 11 predicted proteins | sample CZOMad1_1_16fung_FD_108286 | JGI IMG/M metagenome (GOLD analysis project Ga0137401, IMG submission 108286) | Vadose zone soil fungal communities from Angelo Coast Range Reserve, California, USA - CZOMad1_1_16fungal (Illumina Assembly) | ecosystem: Environmental > Terrestrial > Soil > Vadose...
ATCAATAATAACAAATTCATTTAATATAGGTTTTAAACCAAATCGTCCATATAATGAATTCATCAAAATTTTAGCGATATAATTCATTGGATGAGATTTAGGATAAGTTAATCTTAAATTATAAAGATCACTTACATAATTTTTGAAAATATTTAATCTATCAAAAGTATAGCCTCTTAAAACTTCAAAATCGTAACCAAATTTATCTTTTGCATTTCTTAATTCTTCAGAAAAGAACCATCCACTAAAACACCCTAATGGAGAAATAGTTCTACCTTTGTCATGTATTTGGAGAATAGGAACATTCAAATCTTTAGGACTATGAATTATAGCTTCAAAAAACCCCAAAGCTTCAGGATTAAATTTTAAAATATCTCCTTCAAATGATTTAATATTAGTCACTGGCATATCAAATGTTTTCATAGAATAAGGATATAATGAATTGATATCATAATGATAAATATTAAATCCATGAGGAATAATCATGTCAACTGAACCACCAGTGTAACTTTGGTTAATATCATTAAAAATTTGTCCAGTTATCAATGGCACAGTATTTGTTGATAAATATTTGCTTCTAAAAATAGCAAAAGCTAAGCTAGGTAATGTCGGACATCTATTAATATTTAATTTGTATAAATCAAAAATTAATTGATTAAATTTTATTAATATATCAAAAAGAATTTTACAATCTAAAGTAGCATAAGCAATTAATTCATTTCTCAAAGAATATTCATTTAATTCTGTAACATTCAAATTGTTTACAGATTTAAAATCAAATTCTCCTTTCGCTTCCACTTCAAAAGCTTTAGCTAATTTACTTAAGCTAGCTAATAAAATAAGTAAAGAATCTCTAAATGATATTTTATATTTATCAAATTTAATATCAAGATTAATCATTTTCCCATCTTTCATAGTTGGTTCAACAAAAACATTTTGATCATTATATTTTAGATTAACTAAATATTTTAATAAAAATATCCCATCAAAATTAGATAAATTATGTACGTAAATTTTATATTTATCATATCTAGGGTCTAATAAAATATTTAAAGAAGAAAATATCATTTTATCAATAGAATTAAAATCAGGTAAATAAAAGTTATAATGATTAAAACCATCGTAAATAGAAATTAAAATAGGTTTAATTATTCCATTAATTACTTGAGTTTCTATATCTAAAGTAAGTATTTTATTGTCTATTTCTTGTATAATTTTTTTCCCAGATTTAGTTTCATTAAGATTAAGCAGCTCTAAATTAGAAGTTTTTCTAGGATTAAATTTTAATTCTAGAATTCCATTTATAAAATAATATTCATTACTTCCCACATATCTAATGAATGAATTTAAATTATTGAAATCATTGTTAATTATATCAGTAAATGATAGAAATGTTTCTTTTGTAGGTAAATTTAAAGTTACATTGTATTTTAAAGGTTCATTTTCAATATTTATAATTTCAATATTGTAAATGTATTGACTACCTTTTTTTTTTATTATAACTTTTTGATCAGTTTTACTTAAGATAGTACCCCATAATTTATAATTCATTGTTGTAGGCAAATTATAACCTCTAAATTTATAAGTGCTAGCTTTTTGTTTAATTTTTTTAGGTAGAGACGATATAGTAGTTTTAGAAACTTTACTATCTAAAGGTAAAATTTTATAGCTGAAAACAATTTCTAATATAGGTAAATTTGTATAACTTTGATCTTTAACACTTAACAAAGCTTTTAAATGTTCATATAGTCTATTAAAATCAATTTTAGAATTATTAATTTTAAATAATTTACCAATAGTTATAAAATGACCAACTTTATTAGGATCATTTTCATCACCTAATCTTACTCTAAATAAAAATAAAACAATTTGATCTTTTTTTAAAGAATCCATATAAATTGTTCAACAATAATTTAGCAATAGCTCGATCCAAACCTTCTGATTTTTATTTAATTTTGTAAAAAGTATTTACGTAATCTTTGAATGGATAAAATTTACTAAATTCATACAATTCTAAATATTTAAAACTATAAAATTTATTTTTAGTGTATAATTTAAGTTCTTCAGTGAAGTAAACTCCAGTAAATGTACCTGGTTCGTAAATTACTTTATCATTAATTCTACATAGTAAGATTGTCTAATGATTGTATCTAATTCTTTATTTAATATAGGTATACTCATATTTTTATTTAAAAAATTAATTAAGCTTGTGTTATACTATTAAAATTTTATTACAAAATTTAAAGATAGGTAATTTATATATTGATTTAATTAATATTATACTAATTTTTATTAGTTTAATCATTTATTTTATTTTATCTAATTGTCTTTTTGAATAATTAATTAATCAAACTCAGATTACACCTAGTTATTTAATTTATCTAATTATGAAATAATAACATTATTTAAAATATTTGAACTTGAGCAGTAAAGGAATCGAACCTTTTACGGCTAAAACCAATTCTTTTACAGAGAACCACCATTACCAATCGGATCACCTGCCCTTGTATTTACATTAATCTTTTTTAATTTTCATCCTTTATGCTGTGATCGATTTTTGGATTAATTAATTAATCAAAGATCAAGGGATTATACTATCCCATCTAGCAATGAAAGCATAATGAAAACTATAATTAGTATCTCTTTTAATATTTTTTTTTATACTTTATTTTTAAAACTTTATTGCTTTTATTTTTATGAGAGCACCTGGACTTGAACCAGGACTTTCTCCTTAAAAGGGAGACACTCAACCACTCGAGTTCTGCTCCCTAATTAAATTAATTATTTAGTAACTAAAAAATTTAAACCTTTAGATTACATTTGCTATGGTAATTTTACTAATTTAATTATTATTTGATAGAAGATGATATATAATTAACAATAAGATGAAGAGATAATTAAAACCAATTCTAATTTTTAATTTAAATTTAACTGAGTTGACCAGATTTGAACTGATATGAGCCATTACCAAAAAATGGTGTTTTTCCAAATTAAACTACAACTCATAAATGTATAGATTAAGAGAATACATTTTAACTAACCTTCTTTGCTTAATAAAATATAAATTAATATTTGCCGAAAACTGGAATTGAACCAATATTTAAATCTTACAAGGAATTTGTTTTACCAATTAAACTATTCCGGCTTAATAATAAATTACATATTTTAAATAGGGCCGCTACAGCATTTTATTTTATTTTAAATAATTATATCGAATATGTTAAAAAAATTAATAATTTTTGCTGTAATATGCCTCGGGAGAGAATTGAACTCCCATATCTATATCTTCAGAATAGCGCTTTGACCACTAAGCAACCGAGGCTTTACTGGATTAAATTATTGGAGAAAGATAGACTCGAACTATCATTTTTTATATTGCAAATATAACTGATTACCAATTATCATATTTCCCCTATTAAAGCTATGTCACCCTTCATGTATTATTGCAAATATATTTTTAATTTAATAGTCTCTTTTAATTATTAGTTAAAATTATAAGTACAAATTTATTGATACTTAAACTATCATACCAACAAATATTTAACATATTATATATAAAGAGGATTTATCCTTTTTGTCTTCCTTCTTTCATTTTTAAAACAAAAAACAAAAATTCTATTATGACTTTTGTTAGTAGTAAATTAAATTTAACTATTACTAATTTTGATATAGTAAGATTTTTTAGAAAATAATAAAGAAATAATAAAAAAAAAAAAATGAAAATTAATCAAAAGGATCTTACAAAAATAAATTATTACTTAGATATAAAAAATTTATTGAGTAAAGTTTACGTTTTACAATTAACCATAGAAAATGAAAGTGTTCCTTTTCATACTGCAATTTTCCCTATTTCTATGATTGAAGAAGCATACTTCGAATTATTTAATTTGATAAAAGAAAGAAATAAATTTCTTAATTCTATTTCAGAAATAGGAAATATTCTATGACTGTTAATAAATTTTAAAGAAAATATTTTTATATAAATATAATTATTTCCTTTATCTTGAATCACTTCAATTAAATCAGAATCAAATTTAGTTAATAAAAAATTATGAATAAATTTAAATAATGAATTATCTAGATCATGCACAAAGATTCTTTTTACAGTGATTGAAGAAAGATTATTCAATAAATCTTTATTAAATAAAATAAAGGGATTCATTTTACTATCTCTTTTTAATGGGGTGATATAAGTAGAAAATCTTCTTTTACCTAAACTAAATAGAGTTTTGATGTTTCTCCATGATTGAGTTAAACTCACATTATTATTATTTATATGAGTAATTATATCTTTATTTCGTTTATCATCTAAATTGTAAATGATAACTTTTAATAAAGGATAAACTTCGATCAAATAATCTTTTGTGTAATTTAATTGGATAGAATTTTTTATCCAATTCCCTTTGGACGATGTAAAAGATGAAATGGGAGGAGTAATAATTGAAAAAGCTATTTTCTTAGGAGGTAAACGTTATGGATATTACTACTTTGATTCTAATAATCGAAAAATAGAAAGATCAGTATATGCTGGAGTAGAAAGAAATTCTTTGACCTTTTTACAAATAAAAAAATTGTATTATAAACAATTTAAAAACCCCTTAAATAATTTATGGTGATTAAATATAAATATAAAACAAAAAATAGGTAAAACAAAAAAATATTTTGTTCGTAAACGAAAATTATGAGTAATTACACGAGTGTTTTTAGAATAAAAGCATGCACTCACTCCACACTGAAAAAAACAACAAATTCGACAAAGTTAAAAAAAGCTCTAGGGAAGTAGCGGAAATCACAAAACAGTCAAAAAAAGCCCCATTCAGAAATTTACAAAAAATAATTTTCGGAAAAACACAAATTTCAAAATAAACACAAATAAAATAAACATGACTAATTCCTAACTAAAACAACAATATTAACCCAAAACCCCTAACATCAAATACAAATTTACACAACTATCCTTTTACTATTCCTCCTTAATATTAATTGTGATTTTGTAGTTAAAATTTAAATCCCCAAAATTAATTTACCGTAGTGTACTTTCTCTTTTTAAAATAGCTATTTTTAATTAATTTTTAAAAAGTATGTGTAGATCTTATAAAATACAAAATGTTAAGTAAGAAAAATGGCAAAATTTAAAGTATAGTTAAGTAGCGTAAAATTTTTATATTTTTAGGCAAAATTTGTGTATCTAAAATATTTTTAAAAATGTAGGTATAGAACATATGATTGCTTAATTTTAAATCTTTAATTTCATCTATAGATTAAATGGAATACCCAAAGATAAAGGGGTAAGAATAAAAACAAAAATTAGTGTAATTCTATAGCATCTTTAATATATGAACATACTAGTAAAGTAAATACATAACTTTGAATTAAAGACACCGCTAATTCTAAACCAATAAGTGCAAGGAATATAGAGAAAGGTATTAAGGTTAATACTGCTACAATTAGACTACTACTGAACATTTGATATAGGAAAGTAGATAATATTTTTAATAGTGTATGACCGGCAACCATATTAGCAAATAATCGAATACCTAAAGAGAAAGCTCTAGATAAATAACTACCAATTTCAATTAAAACTAATAAAGGTATTAAAGCTAGAGGAGTTCCAGAAGGAACAAAATAAGAAAAAAAATGTAATTTATGTATAGATAATCCTAATATTGTAACTCCAATTAATATAGTAAAGGATAGACCTATTGTTACTATTATTGAAGTTGTTACTGTGTAAGAATAAGGTACATTACCTGTTAAATTAGCTATTAAAATAAAGAAGAATAGAGCATAAATAAAAGGTAAATATAATTCTTTACCTAATTGTTCTCTAACCATTGAATTAATACTTGCAAAGAAACTTTCTAAAACAATTGACCATTTTGAAGGTAATAATCTTGTTTCATTATTTCCCATATAATGTAAGCTAATTATTAAAAATAAAACAAATAGAGAATAAAATCCTAAATTTGTTAAAGTTATATTTAAATAACCAAAGATTGGAGCATTTAAACCTAGTAAGCTTGTAACTTCAAATTGTTCTAATGGAGAATTTAAAATTAAATATGAAGAGTAAATATTAGTATTATTGAACATTATATTAATTGATTTTGTGTAAATATAACTTTATTTGTACTATAACCTTATAATTTTTCTATTTTTTTATATCTATAGTTTGTGCTACATTCCATATGCTTTTATTAATTAATTAATCACAGCTATGAAAGATCAAATCATCTAATGACAGAAAAAAATTTAAGGAATAGTAACTCTGAATATTTTTATATTATATTCATTTCTTTTAAATTTGTATCTCAAATAATTTATAGGTTAAAAATTGATAATAGTCAATTAGGATTCGAACCTAAATTACTTAAATTGAGTTAGATTTAAGTTTTTACCATTAAAATATTAACTATTTAATAAATTGTTTAATTAAAAGAGTGGATAGTTATTCTTTTAATTAATCTACTAGCAATAAAGAAAAAGATATACTTATTTAACTAGAAATATTTTTGAAATAGGTGATCAAATAAGAATATCTCTTTCTGAGGGTATTAATGACCAAATGAATTCTATATAATTACCGTGAGAAGCTGCAGCTAAATCAAATAAAGGTAATATTACACCATGTAGTATACTAGTATGTATCAAATAATAAATTCTAGGCATACCAGGTACTAACTGATATAATGGAAGACTAGCTTGTATTATTATATCATAAATCATGTAACATTTATTTATAAAAAATATACCACAAATTAAAAAAGTTCCATAAATTAATGATTTTAAACCAAAAAATATGTAACTTAAAAAAATAATTGGTGAACAAATTAAATTTTTAAATAAAAATATTACAGTCAAATAAGGGTAATAACAAGTATTAAATAAAAATATATTAACCATAGAAATATATTTAAAAATAAAATAATTTCTAGGATCTAAATATATAATTATTATTTTTCTTGCTTCTACACCATAATAGGAAGACCAATAGAATGGGTGAATTAAAAAATCCCATGTACCTTCAATAAATCCCATTGATGGTTTTTCAATAGGTAAAATTTCTACAGCAGGTACACTGGCTAATAAAAATGCCCAACTACCAGGATTAAAGTAACAAATCATAGCTACTATGAAAGTTATTAATCCTCCTATCATTAATACCCATTCCCAAGCATACATAATGAAACAAGAAAGTGATTTAATCATGTCAAAAAATAATTCCATTAACATGAAATTTTTTATAACATCTGGTTTTAAAAAATGTCCAATAGGTCTTTGAAAATTTAATACTTTAGAAGTATTAATCAAAGCAACTTTGGTACCGGCTAAACCTCCTAATCTACTTAAAATTTGTAAAAATTTCATTTTAAAAATATAACTTTGTGTAAATATAACTTTATTTGTACATCATAAATAATGTAACTCTGAATATAATTAAATATTCATTCTTAATAAAGCTATAAACTCTATTCTTTAATTAAAAATTTATACCTTTATTAAAAAATATATTTAATAATATTCTTTCTTTTAATTAATACTTTTATTTTTAAAAATATAATTTTTAAAAGATATACACGTTCGTTCAATACATATTTACAAAGGGGATTTAAAAATTAAATATTATTAATATAAAGTAAATAACCAATAAAATCAAAATCTTTAATAATAAGATTAATATTATTTGATTCAATTAATAAGGTTTTTTCTCTTCTTAAAAATATAAATTTATGTGTAGGATTATTAATATAATTTACAAAAGCTTCTACTAATATAAAACTATAATCTGTTTCAAGATTAGCTTCATAAATAATAGTTACTAAATGTGGATTATTTTTTATTAATTTTTTATATGAATTATCAGAGAAATATGTAGAAGTAATTTTACTAACGTATTAAAAGTTAGTATAATTAAAAGTAAAACAAAAACAAAATTCCAAAGAAAAATAAAAATAGTAGGCTTATGTGGAGATAAATTTTAATTTACAAATATTATCCCTTTGATTAAAGAATAATAAGATAAATTAAATAAATAGGGACAATAAGAATAATGTTAAAATATTAAATGAAAATCTATTTATTACTTCAAGATCAACAAGATGACTTGATAAAACTATCTCTCAGATATTCAAATGGTTTTACCGAATTTGATGAAATAAGAGTAAAATCTAATCAAATTTATTCTTCTCAATTAAGAGATAAAATTATAAATGTGTTTAATATTTTAAATAAAAATAAAGATGTAAGTAAAATTATATTGAGTTATAAAGGTGATTCTAAATATAATAATTTAATAGTTGATCTTTTTGATTTTAATTTTAATGATACTATGTTTATTTAAAAAAAACAAAAAAAAAATAACATATTAACAGTAGTTACTTACAAATTAACTTTAAATATTAAAAATTTTGATATTGCTAACTACTTTAGGTACAGATAATTAAAAGAAATGGTTGCTTTATTAAAAGCGCCCTCTGAAAGTTATTAACTCAGGATCTTCTTAAATAAAAATTTTTATTGAAATGTTAAAAAAATACTATTTACACGTAAATTATGAACCTTTAACTGGTTTTCATATTTTAAATCTCACTCACAATCTTTACACTGATTTAAGATATAATTGTTTGTTTCACCATTCTCAAAGTTATAGTGCTTTTATGGAAGTTATTAAATTCTTAAATTTACACAATAAATTAAATAATGAAAAATCTTTAATTATTGTGCCTAATAATTGGACAGAAAAAGATTATTTTGAATTTATTGATGTAGTTTATGACTTTCATGTATGTAAATACATACACATCAATTGATAAAACTGAATTTACTGTAACTATTGAAGATATGACTATTATGTTTACTAATCTTATGACCCCATTAATATCTTAATTTAATAGGTAAAATATTTAAATTATTTAAATTTATAAGTTCGAATCTTATAGATATTATAATTATTGAAAATATATTTCAGTATATTAATTTGTATTAATTACTATCTTCTTAAATAAAACTATATATAAAAATGTTAAAATTAATTCTTAAATTAGTTAATAAAATCTTCAATCTATCATTAGGTTCAATTGTAAAGTTGATTTATAATATTCTAACTAAAAATAAAACTGTTAAATCTATGGTTTTATTATTTAAATGGTTATCAATTTTATTTACAATTATATATCTAATACGTGATACTAGATTTATTACTCTTCTACCACCATTATATTTCTTAGATATTTATTCTAGTTACATCTCATTCTCACATTTTAAATTAATATGGGATAAATTAATAGAATGGATCATTAAAATTTTACAAGCTCTAAAAACTGTAGAAACACCTGTTGAAACTAAATTACCTCAACCTCAATCTCAATCTCAACCTTGGTTAATTGAATCTAACCCTGATAGAATTGATTTTTCTGATTCAGATCAATTAGATTTGAAAAAAACGAAGACCTAAAGTTAAAATTGGAGATGGTTACGGTAATGAATGGGATGTAGATAAAATTAATAGTAAAAATAAAGTATTGATAGCTTTAATGATTTTAGTTAGTGGAGTTATGGTTATTACTGTAATCAGTGATAATTTTAAAGAAATTATTTTCGCTCCAGTTACTTTAGTTTATTCTAGTTTATGGTATTTAGCTAAAATTCCTTTAAATAGAATAATGAATGTAATGGATTACATTAGTAAATTTATAAAAATAACTGATAAAAATCCTAATACTAACGATGAAATTAAAAATCTTAGAGAAACTATGGAAGATGATATAGAAGGTTTAGAAGGTGAACCTGATGCGCAATATAATATAATCAAAGGTAAAGCAATTATTAGAGGGGCTAATTTAACCCTTAATGTTGACACTGAAGGAGATATTTTATTTGATGCTGATGATTCTAGTAGTGATGAAACACCTGTTAACTCTAAAAATGACACAGTTGAATCATCTAATGCTGATAATACTTTACAACCTCAAACTTCTTCTGGTAGTTTACATCCGGATATAGTTCAAGTAGCAGGAAATAGATCACCTGTTCATACTAACAATCCTGAATTACAAGATTTAATTCATGGTAATACTAGAAGATTTTGGTCTGATACTGATTTTAAAGATATCTTTGATGTTTTTAATTAATTAGTATGATAATTAAGATTAAGCAATCTTAAATTTTTGGTATAAAAAAATAAAACCCCCTTTAATATTTTTAGGTGATTGTACATATCAATATACACAAAACAAACCAAATTTAATCACTGCACAACTCCTAAATAAGGTAAAAAAAAAAAAGGACGCGAAGTTTTACCTTATGTGAGGCCTGTAAAAAGTTTTGAAATTGTTGGATTACCTTGAAATGATGAAAAAAAAACCTCATTCAGAATTTTACAAAAAATAATTTTCGGAAAAACACAAAATTTTAAATAAACACAAATAAATTAAACATGACTAATTCCTAACTAAAACAACAATAATAAACAAAACTCAACACCTCAAACATAAATAATTAATAACTATCCTTTTACTATTCCTATTCCGGGGAAATTAATTTAGGATTTAATTGGTCAGATTATCACTTATTTAAAGAAGTGAAATTAATTCACGATTTTATTAAAAAATAGAAAATTAACTGTCAAAGACTGGGGTATTTCACCCTTAGAATAATTAAATTTAATATTCAAATTTTAAGTATATGCCCTATTTGACGCTGCAACTAATTTTTAAATATCTAATTACTTTTAAATTAAAATATTTTTTAAACTATCCTAAAATAAAAAAAGGGGGTAATTAAAATATTTAAAAAAATACATGACCCATAGTAATTGTTATACTATAAGCACCTCTTCTATTTTTATTTGTAAATCTAGCTGAATTTACAAAATTAGATTTACCTCTAGCTAAAGTACCTCTTTGAATAGTTTTAACTGTTAATCTAGGTATAACTTTTTGTGTTAATAAACGTCCAGCTAATCTAATTTTTATACCAGATAAGAAAGAAGGTATTAAAGAAGATCTAGTTTTTTTTACAAATTTTATAGGATTTTTTAATTTAGCTACAGAAAATATTTTTCTAATAATAATTCTAAATTTAATCATATTACTTATTAAACCAATCATATTAGCTAAAATATTACTATCAAAATAAGGATAATATAATCTATCTAATTCTAATTCTACTGGTTTTTTATAATATTTACTTAATTGTAAAGTTAATAATTGTAATTTTTTATTATTTAAAGTTAAAAATTTTGATTTATTATTAGAAAAATATAAATTTTTATTTAAGTAGAAAAATAATTGTATAACAACTTTTGAAGGTGTAATAACAAAAACAGGTTTACTTATTAAACTAGACATAGAAAAAAATGAAGATTCTAAAATAGAAAATATATTATTATTAACATAAGTATTTGAGATTTTATTACTTTTATTAAATTGATATAATATATTTTGAGAATTAGCTATTTCAGAATTAAATATAGAAATAACTTTAAGATATTTATTTATATTAGGTTGAGAGCTATGCCAGTCTTTTACTTCATTTTGTTTTGAAGAAGTTTGAGTTAAATTAGTATTTTTAAAATTAGATTGAATATTTTTTGTGTAAATAGAATTTATCATTTTTATTGTTCCAGTCCCATATTGACTTAAATTATTATTTTTTGAAATAATTTTGGTATTATTAAAGTTATGCCCTTTAATTGAATTAAGATTTTCTTTTGATTTAGGTTCTAAAAAACCTATATTTTTATTAGTTATTTTAGATAAAAATAAATACAAATGTTTATCATATAATCTTACAAATAATATTCTTTTTTCAAAAATATTTTTAAATGTTAATAATTTAGTTTTTTCTGATATTAATGTTATTAGATTATTCTTTTGATTATTATCTTTTTTAATTATTTGATTTTTCGTATCTATTTTTATTTTTTGTGTTATTACGTTATCAAATATTGGAGCTAAATTTGTTTTATTTATTATTATTTTCATTTTATTTTTTTTTTATTTATTTTTAACAAAGACTAAATAATACAGATTTAATTGAGATATTATTCAGTTACTTCACATTCCATTTTATTTAATCATATACATACGTTTGATTTTCTATTTTCTAGCAAAATAAATGTTTAATATAAAATTAATATAAAATCTTATATATAAATGTTAAGTATAATTAGTTGATTGAATTAAAATTTGGAAATAATTAATTTCTTAATCAACTTCTTTTAATTAAAAATAGAAAATATATAACCGAAAAAAAGGATCGAACTTTTATTTTGCCGTCATGAGTGGCATGTTTTAACCATTTAAACTATTTCAGCTTATTATTTAAAAAATTTTTGTATACTTTTATAAAGTATTTATTATTTTTAATTAAAGTTAAATATAATAAATAGTAATTATTTGTAATGAGGATTTATTAAAAAGATTTATATCTTAAATATTTATATTTATTTAACTATAATTCATGGAGAGTGTAATGCTAATCTTAAGATATAATAATACATCTAATAATATTAATATAACATTTATTGGTTTACCTTTATAATTTATTGTTTTTAGATTCAATTTTGAAAAAGTATTAAGTGTACTATCAGTTTTTTTTTTGGAGTAAAATGAGTTTAACTTAAATTTTATTTATAGTGGAAGTGTTTAATTTGCTTTTGTAATAAAATAAAAAATTAAATTAATCAATGGCTATTTCTGATTTAATATTTTGTACTTTGAGGGCTATGTCTGGATCGATCACAAGTTTATAATATATATAATTGTACTTTAGCAATCCATATGCTTTTATTAATTAATTAGTCATTGGATTAATTAACTGAATACAAGCTTATTTAATTAAAGAAGAAAGATCAGAAGAAGTAATTTGTTTGTTTTGCTAATGAATCCTTATTCCAATATAAATATTTAAAATACTTGTACTGTATCTCTTAAATAATCATCGTAAATTGTGTAACAATAACATCTGTAACTTTCTCATAAATTTATAAAAACTAATAATATTAGTAATTATTATATTATTGTGATCTTTTTATTAATTAATTGATCACAGCATTTCAAAGGCTCATAGTTATTAAATAATTGCTGTAATTATAATTACTTTACATTCCTTTCTTAAACTATCATCTTGTATAAAAAAAAAAATGATAAATACCTCATAAACATCTTTATCTTCAGTCTAAAGTAGGTCTTCTTTCTAATTATTCTTCTTTAATTTAGGTCTTTATAATCTTAATTAAATTCTTCATTAATACTTTAAAATAATATTTATTCTTTAATTAGATTAAAGACAGAAGATGACTAGTAGAAATAAAGAAGAAAGACTATTAGACAATTAGAAGAAAAATTAAAATACAGAAGGGGATTAATTAGTATTATAATTAAATTATAATCACTTTTATTAGATAAGTAATGTCTTATCTTACATTAATTTAATAATCTTAATTTACTTCTTCAATATATCCTTTAATACTAAAGGCAGAAGACAGTAAAACAAAAACAAAAATTAAATTAAACAGATAGGATTATGCTTCAGTAGCTAAATCCATTAAAGTATTTTCAGCTAAACCAATTGCAGGTACAATAATTAAGAACCAAGCAAAATATAATGTTGTAGCTATTTGTCCTATTTCAACATAAGGACTATTAGGATGTTGAGAACCAACCCACATTAAAATAACAAAATTTACCACAAAGAACCAGAAAGCTACTTTCATAGCAGGTCTAAATTGGCAACCTCTAATTCTAGATAAATCAGTTAAAGGTAAAATTAATAAAATTAATAATGAACCAAACATAGCTAAAACACCTAATAATTTATTAGGTATAGATCTTAATATAGCATAGAAAGGTAGAAGATACCATTCTGGTACAATAGAAGGAGGTGTTTGCATAGGATTAGCTGGAATATAATTATCACTATGACCTAATAAATTAGGATAATAAAATACTATAACAGATAATACTAAAAAAAATATGAATATAGTTACTAAATCTTTAAAAATAAAATAAGGATGCATAGAATATCTATCTCCATTAGAAGCTATACCATTAGGATTATTAGATCCATGTACATGTAGAGCAATTAAATGTGCAACTACTAAGGCAGCTAATAAAAATGGTAATAAATAATGTAATGAAAAGAATCTATTCAATGTAGCATTACTTACACTGAATCCACCCCAAATTAATTCTACTAAATCTTGTCCAAATATAGGAATAGCACTTAGTAAATTAGTAATTACAGTAGCTCCCCACAAACTCATTTGTCCATATGGTAAAACATAACCTAAGAATCCAATAGCCATCATTAATATTAAAATAAT
>Ga0137401_10000627_pt1 | contig 14257 bp, 12 predicted proteins | sample CZOMad1_1_16fung_FD_108286 | JGI IMG/M metagenome (GOLD analysis project Ga0137401, IMG submission 108286) | Vadose zone soil fungal communities from Angelo Coast Range Reserve, California, USA - CZOMad1_1_16fungal (Illumina Assembly) | ecosystem: Environmental > Terrestrial > Soil > Vadose...
GAGAGATCCTGTGGCAGCCGACTCCGACGCGCACCCAGGTGCTATCGCCTGAGGAAGCGTGGATCATGGTCGACATGATGAAGGACGTCATTCGCCGCGGCAGCGCCGCCGGCGTCTGGGAGTCGGGATTTCACCTGCCGGCCGGCGGCAAGACCGGAACGACGAACGATGGCACCAACGTGTGGTTCGTCGGCTATACCGCCGACCTGATTGCCGGCGTCTGGTACGGGCTGGACCGTCCCTCCAAGATCAAGGACAACGCGCAGGGTGGCGTTCTCGCCGCGCCGGCGTGGACCGCTTTCATGACCGAGGTCTATCGCCGCAAGCCAGCGCCGCCCGATTGGCCGAAGCCGCTGTCGATCGTGACGCGAGAGATCGACATCAGCAGTGGATTGTTGCAGACGCCATACTGTCCGCGGAATCTCGTCACGAGCGAGTTCTACATCTCGGGAACGGAGCCCACGCGCGACTGCGACAAGCACGGACCATACGCGAATCCCGGACTCACGCCGATCGACACCAGTCCCATCCCGCTGACGCCGCCGCCCTCCGCCGGGCCTCGGACGCCAATCACCGTGACCCCGCCGCCAGCCGAGCCAGGTTACGAGCCCGTGCCTGCGCGCGGACAACAGCGGCGCGTACCGACCGTGTTCGACACGACGACGCGCCGCGATACCGCGCGCCGCCCGACTGTGTTCGACACGACTCGCCGGCCGGTTCAGCCGAGGGACACTACTCGTCGACGCACCGATACGATCCCCTCACCGGCTCGCGTGCCGGTTCCGATCCCGCGCTGATGCGCTATAACGCGCGTTGGGTGCTCCCTGTCACCCAGCCGCCGATCGAGAACGGAACTGTCGTCGAGACCGACGGAGTAATTACCTACGTTGGCTCCCGGGCAGACGCCCCACCTGGAAAGGACTACGATCTGGGCGAAGCGATCCTGCTTCCGGGTTTGATCAATACACACACGCATCTCGAGCTCACCGCAATGCGCGGCTTCCTCGAGAACTGTCAGTTTGCGGGATGGATCGACAAGCTCCGTCAGAGCCGGAACGAAGTTCTCGACGACGCGATGCTGCTCGATTCCGCGCGATTCGGAATCACCGAGGGAATCGAAGCGGGCATCACGACGTACGCGGACACATGCTCGAGTGGAGTCGTGATGCAGGCGATGCGGGAGCTGGGTGTGCGCGGGATCATGTATCAGGAAGTCTTTGGTCCCGATCCCTCGCAATCGTCCGTTGCAATGCGTGAGCTCGAGGAGCGCATCGAGAGGCTTGACGGTGCACAAACCGGGCTGGTTTCGCTCGGCGTCTCCCCGCACGCGCCATACACGGTGTCGGATGCTCTCTACGATGCGGCGTCAAAGTTCGCGAATGAGCGCGCTCTTCCACTCGCGATGCACATCGCCGAGGGCGAAGCGGAGAACGAAATCGTGGTGAGCGGAGCCGGAGAGTTTGCCGATCGTTGGCGGCGGCGCGGGATTCCGGTCGAGCGACGCGCGCGGTCGCCAATCGCGTTGCTCGAGAAGCATGGCGCGCTCGAGCGGGGACCACTCTTGATTCACTGCGTGCGAGTTGACGACGCCGATATCGCGATCATGGCGCGTCATCGGTGTGCGGTGGCGCATTGCCCGGCGTCGAACGCCAAGTTCGGCCATGGCATCGCGCCACTCCTGCCGATCATGGCCGCCGGAATTCGGGTCGGTATGGGTTCCGATTCCGTGGCGAGCAACAATCGAATGGACATCCTCGACGAAGCTCGTCTCGCGGTCCTCATCCATCGCGCCGCCACGCGCAAGCACGATGCATTCGGCGCTCACCAGGCGCTCGAGCTGGCGACGATCGGAGGCGCCCGCGCGTTGGGACTCGAATCGCGGGTCGGCTCGCTCGAAGTGGGAAAGGACGCGGATCTCGCCGCGTTTCGGATCGACATTCCTCGAACGACGCCAATCGGCGACCCATACTCTGCCGCAATCTTCGCTCTCCCTGGACGTTCCGCCGAGCTCGTGACTGTCCGAGGTAGGATGTTGGTTGATCGCGGACGGGTTTTGGCGGCGGATGACTCATTGGCCGCCCGCGTCCGCAGCGCAGGAGCTGCCCTCGGCAATTGGGCCTTGCGACAAACGTAGCGCGGGTTGTAACGCCAGTATGAAAGCTCCAAGCGATAAAGCTTCGGTCAGCTTATAGCTCCTTGCTTTGGTATTGAACCAGCCGTTGATCGTCCTGAAGCTTACGCCGAGAACCCGCGGGCCGTAGCGAACTGCGGTGTCGGGTCGGTATCTTCCATCTTCCCCCTGTAAGGAAGCCTGGTTCATGGCGGCAGTAGATAACCACCACCGTATCTGGCGCGACGGCAAGTTCGTTGATTGGGAAGACGCGACGATTCATGTGATGAGTCACGTCGTCCACTACGGTTCGAGCGTTTTCGAGGGTATCCGTTGCTACGAGACACCCAACGGGCCCGCGGTCTTCCGGCTCGATTCCCACATGCGCCGTTTCGCGGACTCCTGCAAGATCTATCGGATGCCGCTCAAGTACACGATCGATGAGATGGCGAGAGCCGCGGTCGAGACAGTCGCGGAGAATGAATTGCCGCACTGCTACCTCCGGCCCGTTGCGATCAGGACTGGCGAGCAGATGGGCGTGCTCCCGCACGACACTCCGCTCGAGGTCTTCATCATTCCATGGACGTGGGGCACTTATCTGGGCGGGGATGCGCTCAAGAACGGCGCTGACGTCTGCGTATCGAGCTGGAGACGGCCTGCGCCCGACACCTTCCCGATGATGGCGAAGGCTGGCGGGAACTACCTGAATGGCCAGCTATCCAAGATGCAGGCGCGCGTCGATAACTACATCGAAGGGATCATGCTCGATTCGTCCGGCCTCGTGTCGGAGGGAAGCGGAGAAAATCTCTTCCTGGTCCGCGACGGCAAGCTGTACACATCCACGATCAGCTCGGGGATTCTGAACGGCATCACGCGCGATTCGGTGATGCGCATTGCGCGTGACATGGACGTCGAGGTGGTCGAGGGCGCGATCCCTCGCGAGATGCTCTACATCGCCGACGAGCTTTTCTTCACAGGTACGGCCGCCGAGATAACTCCGATTCGCTCAGTGGACCGGATTCAGGTCGGGGCAGGGAAGCCGGGTGTGCTCACGCTCCAGATCCAGAAGGAGTACATGGGCATCGCGATGGGCGTTCTCGAGGATCGTTATGGCTGGCTGACGCCAGTTCCTCCGCGCAAGTCCGCGTCGGCCGGGGCCAGTCGCGGCAAGGTTGCGCGGGAGCCGGTTGGCGACATGTCCGCAGCTCCGCTCTAGACATAGCTGCGTGGGATAAAGGCCGCCGGGTCGCAATCCTGGCGGGGGGAATGGGTAACGAGCGACAAGAGCTAATCGTCGCATTAGTAGCGCTCGTGACCGTATATTTGGGGTGAGTTCGCCCAGGAGGAGTGCTTGATCGTTGGTTGTCTGGCACTGAATGCTTCATTTGAGCCGTTGACGATGGTTCCGATGCGCCGCGCGCTGCGGCTGGTCATCGATGGTAAGGCCGAGATCGTCGAAGCGGATTCTGATCGTGTGGTTCGTTCCGAGAGGTTGACGCTCCCTCGCCCCGCGGTCATTCGACTCACGCGCTTCATCCACGTGCCGCGCAGGTTCCGGCGGCAGGTGACGAACACCTTCCTGTTCGCGCGCGACCGCTACCGCTGCCAGTATTGCGGACGCCTCCAGATCGAGCTCAAGCCGCGCGAGTCACTGACGCGCGACCACCTCATTCCGCTCTCCCGCGGCGGCGCGAACGACTGGACCAACGTCGTCACCGCCTGCAGCCCGTGCAACACGAGGAAGGCGAACAACCTTCCGAACGAGATCGGGATGCACCCGATGCACGCTCCGGTCGAGCCACACTTCGTCCATCTGAGCTGGGCTGTGCGCCGATTGACGCCGACGCAGGCGAAGTACATCCGGATCTTCTACGGCGAAGAGACGCTCCATCATCTCGAGGATCTCGAGAACCGCCACCCCAATCATGGGGTACACCGCATCAGTTAGCTCAGGGGCGGAACTTCCCCGTTCTAGCCTCGTAATGCCTCTTCTCCCCACCGAGCAGTCGGACGACCAATGTCCGCACCCCGCGACCGAGCGCCGTTCCCGGATTCTTCTTCCCGCTCACCGCCGGCTTTAACTCCCCCCTCAACCACCGCTGCACCTCGTCCAGATCGCTGAGCGACAAAGTCTCGACATCGAGCAGAAGGTTGTAGTAGCCCCGCTCTCCCTTCTTCGGCAGCCCGATCGCGACTTTGTACGGCGCCTCCGCCGCGCCCTCGGCGTCGGCCACAGCCGGGTAGTCGCCGAGTGGTTCCGCCTTCTTGTTGACGACGCGCACCACCTGGTACTTCTTGCCGAGCACGTCGTACTTGAGAATGACATCCCACTCGAAGGCGGCCTTGAGATCGTCGAACCACCGTCCCGACGACCATCGCTCCAGCCGATAATGCAGGCGAGCGGGAAATCCGTTCGCGAGCAAATCGCGCATCGAGGCGTCCGCCAACAGTCCGGCGGACGACACGGAGGGCGGCTCGTCGGCGAGCGCGGGCTGGGCTGGTAGTCCGACTTCGAGACGCACCTTTTGAGCATCGAGCGGTGCGGCTAGCGCCACGACGACGCTCCCCGCGAGCGACAACCTCATCATCGCTCGAGCTACCACGCGCTCGGCCGGGAAAAAACGCGTGAGCATCACTAGAAGCGTCGGTGCACCCGCAAGAACACGTTCGCCGGCTCCTTGGGGCTCGATACCGCCTTTGCGACGTACACGCCGATGATGCCAAGGTCGAGGCCGAGTCCCACATCAGTTCTGAACGTCCCGAATCGCGGGAAGCTGTTGCTCGAGTATCTCAGCGTTCCCAGCGGCTGCCCGACCAGCCACCCCCGCCCTGCATCGACGAATGCGATCGCCGTCGGCCGCACCGTGAGGCCGACGCCGCGAAGCCGGATGGGTCGCGCATTCAGGAAATCGAACAGTGACGAGTGCAGCTCGTTTCGGTACTCCAGCTGCGCCAGCGCGACACGCTCGCATTGGGCGGGATTACCTGCCGGTGGCTGCGTTCCGTCGCTGCACTGCGACACGTCGACGGCACCCGGCTCGTATTTCCTGAAATCCAGTCCCGGCACTGTGCCGACACCGCCAACCGAGAACCGACGCTCGAGAGGCAGATCGTCCCCATGCAGCCAGCCGCCGAGGACGAGCCTGGCGTTGATCCACGTCGTCGGGGAGAGACGGTTGTAACGGCGGAGATCGATGAGCCCCCGGCCATACGTAACGTTGGGCGAAATGCCGGGCCGGATCAGCGGAGACGTGGGCCCAAAATCAGTGATCGTTCCGGTTCCTCGCTCGTACTCGGCCAGGATCAACCAGCCCGTAGCGGGATTGATGTCGTCGTTGCGGGTGTCGATGTTGGCGCGCAGCGTACCGACGTGGAATCGCCCGGCGTCCATCATCGGATTCGCCCGCCAGGCTTTGCCGTTTCCGAAAATCGAGAACACGGTTCGCGTACTCGCGGACGCCCAGCGCTCGTCACTCCAGTCCGCCGAGACGCTGCTCCGCGCGCTCATGTTGAATCTCGCGGTTGCCTTGGCGCCGTGACGATTGAAATAGTCTCTAAAATCACGGTGCCAGAAGAACGCGGCGAGGGCGGCATCCGGATCTGGAAGCTGCCACGTCTCGACAGGCGTCATCACGTCGTACGACGAGACGCCGAGCGCGTACCCCCGCCCGCGTCCCACGCGCATGTCTGCGCGAATCCGGTGGCCGAGGTTCTGATCATCCCAGTGGAACGTGTTTGCCGATCGGATGATTCCCATCACCGATGCATTGAGATCGGCCGCTCCGATGCTGTCGTGGAAGACCGGGCCGATGTAGACCGGGAGTCCCTCAACGCGGTTGTACGTTTTTCCGGAGCTGATAACGAGGCCACTGGCGCGGCTTGTTCTGGCCCACAACCCGAGACGGTCGGCGGCCGTATCGCTCTGCGCCGTGTCTGCCCGCACTGTGTCTGCCCACCCCGTGTCTGTCCGCACCGGGTCGGCATGGACCGTATCCACGCTCTGCGCGAGAGCGGGAATAGGTGCGCCGCACACGAGGAGCGTACACAATGCTCGCACTATCCTGACTGTTGGTGTCATGTGGGCCTATACCCTTGTCGCGTTGATTCCGAGCCGCTTCATGCGCCGGTAAAGATTTGGCCTGTCCGTTTGCAGTCTCCGCGCGGCGTCGGCGATGTTGCCACCGGCCTCCGCGAGCGCTCGCGCGATTACAGTGCGCTCAAAGCTGTCCAGTTTGTCGGCGAGCGATGTGGGTCCGGGCGCAGTCGACTCGCGCCCCTCGCCAACCGGTCGTTGTCCGCGAGTCGGTGTAGTCGGAGCGGGAAGCTCCTCGTCCCGATCGACGATCAGGACGTCCTCCACCTGCTGGCCATTTATTTCTGCTCCCGGATGGAGGATCGCGAGGCGCTCGACGATGTTCGCCAGCTCGCGGACGTTTCCGGGCCACGGATAATCGCGGAGTAATTGCAGTGCGTCGCTCCTCCAGCGTGGTTTCGCCTGGCCGCTCCGCTGCAGGAACTGCTCGGAGAAATGCTCCACCAGCTCGTAGATGTCGTCGCCGCGCTCCCTCAATGGGGGGATCGCCAGCGGAATGACTTGCAGCCTGAAGTAGAGGTCCTCGCGGAATGCGCCGGTCCGCACGGCCTTCTGGAGGTCGTGATTTGTCGCCGAGATGATTCTGACATCGGTTCGAATGACCCGGTTCCCACCGACGCGCTGGATTTCCTTCGCCTCGATCGCGCGCAACAGCTTCGCCTGCGCGTCGGGGCCGAGATCGCCCACCTCGTCGAGGAACAGCGTTCCGTGATGCGCCAGCTCGAATCTGCCGATGCGCGTCTGTGTCGCGCCGGTGAACGCTCCTCGCTCGTGGCCGAACATCTCACTCTCGACGAGGTCACGCGGGATCGCCGCGCAATTCACGCGCACGAATGGTTTTTCGCGGCGCGGGCTCCCGTCGTGGATCGCGCTCGCGACCAGCTCCTTTCCCGTGCCCGATTCTCCGGTGATGAGCACCCGCGCATCGGTTGGTGCGACGCGCGCGATCATCGCGCGGACATCGTCCATCGCGCTGCTCTTGCCGACCATCTGTCCGCCGAATCCGAGCTCAGCGCGCAGCGCGCGGGCGACGCGGCGCGTCTGACGCAGCTCCAGCGCCGACGAGACAGCGAGCAAAACTCCCTCGGGCGTCAGTGGTTTTTCCAGGAAGTTGAACGCGCCGAGCTTCGTCGCTTTCACCGCGTCGGCGAGGCCCGCCCTTCCGCTCATCATGATGACCGGGAGATCGGGCGCGACATCGCGCAGCCGGCCGAGTGTCGCCATTCCGTCGAGCTCGCCCGGCATCATGAGATCGACCAGCGCGACGTCCGGCTCTCCCTCCCTCACCCGGGCGATTGCTTCGACACCGCTCGGCGTTTCCGCTACTTCGTAGCCTTCACCCGAGAGCAGCGCGCCGACCATGCGCCGAATGTTCGGCTCATCGTCGGCGATGAGGACTATGGGCACCTATGTAGCGCGATCGGGCGGTGACGCCGACGACTTGATCTGCCGTGCCTCGTCCGCGCCTCTTCCTTCCGAGAGGAGCTTCGTGGTGAATCGCTGGCCCTCAGAGATTCGCTCGACCTCCAGCGCGACCGAGTCCAGCGCCTGCTCCATGCGCTCGAGACGATCGGTGACTTCGGCCGGAAGGCGCGGGTTCTTCGATTCCGCGTCCATTCTTCGCGAATAAGCGCGCGCTATGGGAACGCCGATGGCGAGGACGATAGCGCAGGCGAAAGCGCCGAGCGGAACGACTATCTCTGGTCCCATTTCAGTTGGTCCTCTCGGCGCCAGCGCCGTTAGCAGGTATCGTAAACTGTATCTCCGTTCCTTTGCCCAACGTACTCGTAGCGTTGACAGTTCCGTCGTGGGCCCAGATCGCCTGACGCGCGATCGCCAGCCCGAGCCCTGTGCCGCCGGGTTTGTTAGTGACGTACGGCTCCCAGATCGTGCCGAGAGTCTCCGCGGCGATGCCCTTGCCTTCATCAGTAACGGAGATCCGCACCGCGTCGCGCCCACCGAATTTTGCAACGCTGGCCTTCACCGTGATGCGGCCATTCTGCCCGGAGGCATCGACCGCGTTGAGGAGCACGTTGCTCAACGCACCCGCCAGCGCTCCGTTGTTACCGTACACCCTGGGAAGATTCTCGTCTATCTGGAGATCGAGAGCAATGCCGGGCGGCACACAGCTACGCGCAGTGTAACGAACGAGCTCTCCTATGTCGACTTCCGACGGCGGACCTTCGGGCAGCTTCCCAAATTCGGCGAAGCTCCTCGCCATGCGATCGAGACGCTCCGATTCCATCGTGATCACATCTACGTCGTCCTGCAGCGCTTGGGGCGCCTGTCCACGCAGGCGAGCGAGCGCGAAGCGAATCGGCGTCAGAGGATTCTTGATCTCGTGCGCGACTCTTCTTGCGCTCTCCCTGAATGCGTGGAGCCGCTCGGCCTCGACGGCCTGACGTCGGCCGTGCTCGAGCTCCGACACCATTTCGCGCATGCTTCGTCGCAGCGTCTCGAACTCGGGCGCGCCCCGTACTCTGCTGGTCGTGACCTCGATGGTCGGCCCGCCCTCGCCATTCTTGCGGGGACCGCTCGAGACGACGGCACGCTCGGGCGGAGGCGGCAGGGACTCACCATGACCAATGAGCTCGGTCCAGCGAACCAGCTCGTCCAGCGGCCTGCTCAATTGTCGGCTTAAATGGCCGGCCACGCGCGACGCTGCCCCGGTGAGTACGAGAAGCGCCAGCACGCCCGCGATCGCGATCACTCGAACGGTGCGCGCGGCGAGAAAGCTGTAGCGCCGCGCCTGTTCCACCGAGCTCCTCAGCTCCCGCTCGTGTTCGTCGATTGCGCGCCGCTGGGATGCCGTCAGGGGCGCCAGGCGTGCGGCGGCAATCGCTTTCTCACCACTCGCTGCCACGCTGTCCCAGGCCGGTCGTCCGGTGACGAACGGCAGGGCGGTACTGACCGTTCCGCTCCACAGTAGAGTGAGCAACAGGGCGGGAATGATGGCGAACAGCGACAGGATCAGGACCAGTCGCGTGCGGAAACGCAGTTGATTCATGGGGGTTTGAGTATAAATTATACCTGTACGGCGCGACTTCGAGGATCCGGCGACCGGCCAACTGAGGGTTGACTCGCTCGCATGGACCTGAAGACGCACCGCCTGCGGCATCCGTCGCAGGATTGATACGGCGTGCAGCCGTCGCGGCAAATAATCGCGGGCACGCAGCCTCGCACAGGTAATTCCCAAAAAAAAATGACTCGACCACATCGGTCCGCGGCACCAGCCGCGCACCGCCATGTTGCCCCAGTACATCGCGGGCCACAGGCAAACGCACCAGTACATCGCGGTCCGCAGGCAATGTCCTCCACCGCACTCGCAAGTCCCCACCACGCTCCCAACGCCGCACTGCTCATCGACTTCGACAACGTCACGATGGGCATCCGCTCCGAGCTCCAGACGGAGCTGAGAAATCTCCTCTCTTCCGACATCGTAAAGGGCAAAGTCTCGGTTCAGCGCGCGTATGCCGACTGGCGTCGCTATCCCCAGTACATCGTTCCGCTGGCGGAATCGTCGATCGACATGATCATGGCGACCGCTTACGGATCGGCGAAAAAGAACGCCACTGACATTCGCCTCGCTGTCGATGCGATGGAGCTGGTGTTCACGCGCCCCGAGATCGGCACCTTCATTCTCCTCTCCGGCGATTCCGATTTCGCCAGCCTCGTCACCAAGCTGAAGGAATACGGCAAGTACGTCATCGGAGTAGGAATACGCGAATCCTCGAGCGACCTGCTCGTCATGAACTGCGACGAGTACTACAGCTATAACGCACTGGCCGGCCTGGTCAGGAGCGGTGAAGAGGAGATGGTGAAGAAGGATCCGTGGGAGCTCGTCACGGAATCGATCAGTCAGATGAAGCGCAACGGCGACGTGATGCGCGCCGACCGCCTCAAGCAGGTGATGCAGCAGATCGATAGCTCGTTCGACGAGAAGAACCTGGGCATGTCCAAGTTCTCGCGCTTCGTGACCGAGGCTGCGCACCGCGGCCTGCTCACTCTCACCAAGTTGGAAAACGGACAACTGGAAGTCGGCCCGCCAGGCGCCGTTCGCTCCTTGCCCGCGGGCCAGGAGGGAGCGCAGCCACCCCCTCCGAGACTCGCGCCCGCCGAAGGCGAAGCAGCCGAGCGTCCCCGTCGTGGACGCAGAGGTGGGAGAGGCCGCGACCGCGACGTCCGCGGTCAGCGTTCAGCGGCAACCGCGACGATCGTAACTCAGCCCTCTGCAGGTGACGCCGAGTCTTTACCACAGCAGGAGCTACCCGGTTTCACTGCTGCGCCAACCGGAGCCGCAGCTGCTGCGACTGCGCCTGTGTCGGGTGATGGAATAGGATCGAGCGGACTACGGCTGCGTCGGGAGGAAGCGTTCGACCTTGTTCGTCGCTCCGTTGGCGCCAACGGCGACGCTCCCATTCGCGCCAGCCAGGTGCGCGCCACCGCGCGCGAGCTCCTCGGCCGTGATAGCGAGAGCTTGAGCGAGCGGAACTTCACCAGAATACTGCAGGACGCGCATGACGCCGACATCATCGATCTCCGCCGGCGCGGCAGCGATTACGAGGTCGCTCCAGCAGCGGCGGCGACTTCTCTGAGCGATCAGCTGGCGGCAGCGGAACCGGCCAAGGCAATCGCGCTGCCGGCACCGACAGCTCCCACAGGAATGGGCGCACGCGCGGGCGGTCCCGCACGCGGGCGCGGACGCGGACCGATCGGTGCCCGTGTCGGTATCGTTCCGCCGGATCTGCTTTCGGTCGGCGTTGTCGAGACATCGAGACCTGTGCCGCAGCCGGTCTTTACGGAGTCCGTTCCCGATCTCCCGCCCGCCGGGGAAGAGGCAGTCGCCGACAACGATCTGAAGCCGCGTAGTGGACGGAAGCGTGCGTCGGGCAACGAAAAGAAGCCCAGCCGCCCGCGCAAGTCCGCGTCGTCTTCGGATGAAGACACCGCGAAGCCCGCGCCCCGCCGCGCCGCTCGCAAGAGCAAGAGCAGAACGGTCAGCGAGTAGTGTGAGCAGGAAAAAAAATTCGAACCCAGAAGACCCGGCGACGAGTCTTCTGGGTTCGAAGCATCGCTCACAGTTCAATAGAGGCCGCATCCTCCCGGCCAGCTTCTACGCGCGAGAGACGGAAATCGTCGCCCGCGAGATGCTCGGCACTGTACTCGAATGCCGGACCGCGGACGGCATCGCCAGCGGCATTATCGTCGAAACCGAGGCCTACCTCGGCGAAAACGACCTCGCCTGCCACGCCGTGGTCGGTCGCACCGCACGCACTGCGTACCTCTACGGACCGCCCGGCATTGCCTATGTCTATTTCATTTATGGGATGTATTGGTGCTTCAACGCGGTCACTCGCGCGGAAGGACTGCCGAGCGCGGTGCTTGTCCGCGCACTGGAACCGCTCGATGGAATCGAGCTGATGCACAAGCGCAGGCCCCAGACAAAGCACTCGGCCGCTCTCACCAACGGCCCCGGTAAACTTTGCGCCGCCCTGGGAATCACCGGCGCGATGAACGGACTGAGCCTGCGGCGCAAACCAATCGTGATCCGCGAGGGGGAGCACGTTGCCGACGGCGACGTTGAGGTGACTACGCGGATCGGTATTGCACCGGCGCGTTCCGCCGACTGGCCGCTCCGCTGGATCGTGAAAGACAACCGCTTCGTCTCACATCCGATCCGCGTAAGAAAAGCTGACCAGCGCCAAGCGTAGTTGGCTGACAGCTCCCCGCTTCAGTACTGAAAGTGCCAGCTAGCGTCCCGATCCCTACTTCAGAGCCGTAAAAAGAGAACGGCCCCTGTTACGGGGCCGTTCGTCCAATCGCCAGGTGCGCCAAAAGCTGCTAATCCTGGTCGATGGAGCTGCCGAAGTTGATGCGGATTCCGAACTCGAGGAAGTTGAGAACGCTCCTGAACAGGAACGTGTTGTTGCTCGGGACCAAGGTGTTCTGAATGAAGACAGCCGCGCGCTTCGTCTGAATCTGGACGCCGGCCATTCCTACCGCCGTGCTGCGGCTCCGTTCGTTCTCGACTTCGTCCAGGAAAGAGTTGGTCGGGAAGGTATTGACGCTGTCCACGAACACTCTGGCGTCGCCGAGCACCGCGATCATGAATCCGATACCGGCGTAGGGAGTGATTCCGCCGAAATGCTTGGGAAAGCCGAGCGCGGCGAGAGTGATACGTCGCATGTCGTTCACTCGAACCGTGCGCTGACCCGTCTGAGAGGTCGGATCGCCGAACTCGAGATCACGTTGAAAAACGGACTGGTTGCCTGATACGTAGAGGCCGCCCTTCGACCTGGTGATCACCCAATCGAGCCCGAGATCCACCGTCGACGTGTTGCCATGACCCGGCACCGCGAAGGAATTGACTCCGCTCTTGAATCCCCAAAACCAGGAGTTGTCGAAATTGCTCACACTCTGCGCGTTCGCGCTCGCGGAAACGACGATCATTGCGGTCACTGCCACGGCGATTGCTTTGAGCTTCTGCATTAAGGCGTCCTCTAGATTATGCCTAGCTTCGTCCCGACGGTCTTGAAGGCCGCGATGGCCTGGTCCAGATCGTCGCGTGAATGGGCAGCGCTCAGCTGACAGCGCACCCGCGCCTGCCCTTGGGGTACGACCGGAAAGCCGAATCCCGTCACAAAGACGCCTTCATCCAGCAACATGTCACTCATTTTGATGGCGGTCGCCGTTTCCCCGACAATTATAGGGACGATCGGGGTCTCTCCAGGTAGCGGTTTGAACCCCGCCTCCGAGACGGCTTCGCGGAAATACCGCGTGTTGTCGTGCAGCTTCTTCACCAGCTCGGGGTGGTGCTCCAGCTGCCTGATTGCCCCGAGCGCGCTGGCCGCTACCGTCGGAGGGAGAGCGTTGGAGAAGAGCTGAGGACGCGACCTTTGGGTCAGCATGTCGCACAGCGACGCCGGGCCGGCCACAAATCCACCGGCCGCGCCGCCCAGCGCCTTGCCGAGAGTCGAGGTGATTATGTCCACTTCGCCCAGCACGTCGAAATGCTCGGCGGTACCGCGTCCATTCGCGCCGAGGACGCCCGTACCGTGCGAATCGTCCACCGCCACGATGGCGTCGTAGTCTTCGGCGAGCTGGAGGATCTCGGGCAGCTTGGCGATGCTCCCTTCCATCGAGAACACACCGTCAGTCCAGATAATTCGGCGACGCGCACTCTTCGCACCCTCGAGCTTCGACTTGAGGTCGTCGAGATCGGAATGCTGGTACACAGCGGTCGTGCATTTCGTGATCGCTTTCGCCAGCCTGATCGAGTCGATGATCGAAGCGTGGTTGAGCGCGTCCGAGACGACGAAGTCGTTCGGCTCGACGATCGTCGCGGTCAGTCCCTCGTTGGCGTTCCACGCCGAGACGTAGCTGAGCGACGCTTCGGTACCGACGAGATCGGCGATCGCCTGCTCGAGATCGCGATGAATCGTGAACGTGCCGCAAATAAACCGGACGCTTCCGGTCCCGGCGCCGAACTTCTCCAATCCTTCCTCGCCCGCCGCCACGACCACAGGATCGTTGCTGAGCCCCAGATAGTTGTTGGAGGAAAGGATCACGACCTCTCCTCGTCCTTCCATTGTGACGCGAGCGCCCTGCGGCGACGCCAGATAGTTCAGCCGCTTGTAAACGCGCTCCTCCTTGAGCTTATCGATGGCCGCCTTCAGGTCTGAATCAAACTTCTCGTTCAGTGCCACTGGAGTCTCCTCAGTAGGTTGCGCTTCCCGCTTCCCGCTTCCCGCTTCCCGCCTAACGCTCAGGCTATCTCGAAAATCACCTTGCCGGCTTCGCCCGATTTAATGGCTGCGATCGCCGCATCCGCTTCGGTGAGCGGGAACCGGTGCGTGATGACCGGCGTCGGATCGAACTCTCCCGATTTGAGAAACCGCGTCATCTGATGCCACGTCTCATACATGCGGCGGCCGACGACGCCGTAGATCGTGAGACCTTTGAAGATGACCTCGGTCGCCAGATCGAAGTCCACTTTCTTCGACGGAATCCCGAGCATCTGCACGCGGCCTCCGACTCGGACGAGCGCGAACGCC
>Ga0137401_10000628_pt1 | contig 14249 bp, 17 predicted proteins | sample CZOMad1_1_16fung_FD_108286 | JGI IMG/M metagenome (GOLD analysis project Ga0137401, IMG submission 108286) | Vadose zone soil fungal communities from Angelo Coast Range Reserve, California, USA - CZOMad1_1_16fungal (Illumina Assembly) | ecosystem: Environmental > Terrestrial > Soil > Vadose...
CAACAGCAAAAAGTGCTGCAGAACCTTCATCGTTGGCTGGCCTTGAGTCCGGACGAACGTGATGTGCTGCGGCAAAGACAACGAGTGCGACAGCAGAAGGAAGAAGAATCGGTGACCGAAGCCTACCAAAAATCTGGACTCCGTTTGAACGAAGATGGACGCGAGGTATTTCGTAAGCTCTATCTGCAAGAGCGCCGGAAGCTGGAAGAACAGCTCGCCAAAGAGACACAGGAGAAGCGCCAAAAAGGAGATGCGGCCATCGTGGAAAAGTTAAAAAAGGAATTCGCCAATTCGCCAAACGCTTCGACTACCGGCACCCAGCGCTAGCTGGTAAGAATCGCGGAAATGCTGAGTAGGCGCGCTCTTTGCGGGCCAGGGTATTATCCATCAACATAAGGCTGGGAAGTATACCAAGACGACTCGCCGCGACGGATCTCCTTTTCCCTTAAGTTGACGCACATGCCAAAGCTTCGGGCCTAGCGGCCGCAACCGGAGCGGTATTTGGCCAAAACGCTGATATAGCGCCAGGTATCTCGCATCGGTTTGATCTTGCTTCGCTCATCCCGATAAATCGTCCGAACCGGCACGAATTCGATCTGAAATCCATTGCGAGCGGTTAGTAACAAGCACTCGGTCTCAAACGCAAATCCGTCGCTGCAGTCACGCAAGAGTGGAAGCAGCTCGGAGCGAGCCATTCGATAACCGCATTGGCTATCCGGTAGTTCTTGGCGGCATAATTTGCTGATCTGCCGCGACATGAACTTATTCGTCCATCGACGAATAGCCGGCATAGTCGCTACATTCCGCATCCGGTTGCCGACAATGAGGTGTGCCTGGGTCTCAGTGGCTTTCCGCAAAAATTTTGGAATTTCGACCGGATCATGCTGACCGTCGCCATCCATAAAGAGAAAAAATCCAAATCTATTTGCCGCCTTACCCAGACCCGTCTTAATTGCTGCGCCCTTGCCTAAATTCTCTGAGTGACGAATGACTTCAGCCCCCGCCTCGCGAGCGACCTGCGCGGTCTGATCCGGCGAGTGGTCATCAATCACGAGGACATGATCGAGGTGCTCGAGAACGCCGCGCACCACCCCTCCGATAAACTGCTCCTCAGCGAAAGCCGGGATGATTGCGCATACGGTTTCCCTGGTTGCTTGAACCATGCAGCAAGACAGCTAGCTAGTACGCCTTCGAGCCACCGGATGGTAATCAGCCGCGTGATAGGAACTTCGGACTAGCGGACCGGAAGCCACATAATCGAAACCTTTTTTCAGCGCGATCTCCCGATATAATTCAAAAGTTTGGGGCGTGACATATTCGATTACCGGGAGATGTTTCGGACTGGGGCGCAAATACTGTCCCATCGTTAATACTTGCACGCCGACCTCCCGTAGATCGTCCAGCGCCTGGAACAGCTCGTTTTCAGTCTCTCCTAGTCCGAGCATAATGCCGCTCTTGGTCACAACATCTGGATCGATTCGTTTCGCTCGTCTTAACACCTGCAGCGACAAGCGATATTTCGCCCGGGACCGAACGGCGGGTGTCAACCGTTCCACTGTCTCGAGGTTATGATTAAAAATATCGGGCGCAGCCGCGAGGACCGTCTCAATCGAAGCCTCATCTCCTTTGAAATCCGGGACTAAGACCTCCACGATAATGCCTTTTTGAATGTCCCGAATTGCTAGGATCGTTTTAGCAAAATGAGCAGCTCCACCGTCCGCCAGATCGTCCCTCGCCACTGCGGTAACCACTACGTGTTTCAATCCGAGCCGACGCACTGCTTCGGCCACTCGGTCCGGTTCGTCCGGTTCGAGCGCGAACGGCTTCGCGGTTGATACAGCGCAGAATCCGCATGCCCGAGTACAGCGCTCTCCGGCAATCATTACGGTAGCTGTTCCCTGGCTCCAGCACTCCCAGCGATTTGGACACTGGGCAGATTCGCAAACGGTGTGCAGCCCCAAATCCGAAATCAACGCCTTGGTCGAAAAGAAGGCTGGATTCGAGGGTAACCGCACCTTAATCCAGGCCGGTTTCTTCGGTTGATGAAGCGTCGGATCAATCTGAGAAGACATCGTTAGCGTTTAAGCTAGCGACGCGGCTGCCCAAAAGCAACCGGGTCTGTTAAAGTAGCCGCGGCCCGACTCCGCACAAGGCTTGGTCGTCGCCGCAAGGTGCGCCTGCTCCGACTAACGCTTCGAGAACTGGAAGCGCTTGCGGGCACCCGGCTGGCCCGCCTTCTTTCGTTCCTTCATTCGCGGATCTCGGGTGAGCAGACCCTCTTCCTTCAATGCCGGCCGCATGGTCGCATCTACTTCGAGCAATGCCCGCGCAATGCCGAGACGAACTGCACCAGCTTGGCCAGTAGGACCGCCACCAGAGGCTCTCACCTGAACATCGAATGCGTTCGTCGTTTTGGTCACTTCAAAGGGTTTGAGCACAGTCAATTGCAGAGGGGCTGTCGGGAAATATTCTTCAAACGGACGTCCGTTTACTTCGATTTTTCCCGAGCCTGGTGAGATGCGCACCTGGGCAACAGAGGTCTTGCGGCGACCGGTAGCGGAAAATGTCTCTGCCATAAAATGCTTGTTTCTGATGCTTTTGGATTAGACGACCGGAGTCGGTTGTTGTGCTTCGTGCGGATGCTGATCACCGCGATAAACCTTTAGCTTAGTAAAAACCGATCGACCCAGCCGATTGTGAGGAATCATGCCCTTCACCGCACGCTCGACCAATAGCTCCGGGCGACGGGCACGGCGCTGTTGGACGTTTTCCGATTTGTGCCCTCCGACATAGCCGGAAAAGCTCGTATACTCTTTCTGAAGTTCTTTCTTGCCGCTAAGAAGCACCTTTTCCGCATTGATCACTACGACAAAATCTCCCGTATCAACATGAGGCGTGAAGATTGCCTTCCCTTTGCCACGCAACAGACTTGCTATTTTGACCGCGATACGCCCAAGAGGCTGGTTTTTCGCGTCGACGATATACCATTTGCGATCCACATCGCTCGCTTTGGCTGAAAAGGTCTTCATTTCTGGTCGGTAAAAAAGAGCAGGGAAGCTATTGTCCCCCACCGCGTCTGTCAATTCCTTTGTTTTCAGATTGACCGTCCATTGAAGCACCTCTGCTCCGTTTCCTTGCGCCCAGCGCAGGACGGACTCCAATGGAGATCGAACACTAGATTCCATCCAGGAACGATGTTATCCGGATCCATGGGGTACGGTCGATTCTCAGCTGGGTTGTGCGGGCTGGCATTGTTCTTTTTTGCGCAGCCCTCCCGGAGTGCAACCGATATCCGAGCCGAATTGCAGAGGGCCGATCAACTCGAAGATTCGGACCGTCTAACTGAAGCGCTCCAAGTGCTCAAGGCGGCCGAACAGAGTGATCCGGAAAATCCAGAGATTCTTTACCGGATTTCTAATGTGAATTCGGAATTGGTGGACGTCACTTCAGACGACAAACAGAAAGAAGCTTACGCCCAAACGGCGCTCAAATACGCGAAACGCGCCGTAGAAAAAGCCCCTAATTCGTCGGACGCCCATCTATCGCTGGCGATTGCGTCCGGCAAGATTACCGACTTTGTCGATAACCGGACAAAAATGGAATACTCCAGGGTGATCCAACGCGAGGCGGAGAAAGCGGTCCAACTCAATTCGAAAAACGACTTGGCGTACCTGGTTTTGGCTAAGTGGAATTTTGAAATGTCCAATCTGAATCCGATTCTCCGAGGAATCGCCCAGATGATCTACGGCCAGGTTCCCCCGTCATCGCAAGTAAAGGCGGTCGAATACTTCAAAAAAGCGATTTCGATAGCTCCCAACCGGATCGTTCACCACTTCGAGTACGCCCAGGCGCTAGATCGGATGGGGAAAAAGGAAGAAGCGCGGGCCGAATATCAGAAAGTCCTTCAGTTAACGGCAACGGACCGAGAAGACCGGGAGGATCAAAGAGAAGCCGCTAAGGCATTGAAGCGCTGAAACCCAAGCCCATCATTTTGGGAGCGCTCGTCGAACCCAGACCTCGGACATGACGGCTAGGGCGATACCCGCCATTGAAATCTGAGCTGCACCGGTAACGATCAAATTTCTTTGGGTTTCAGGCAAAGAGCAAACCAGCCCGCCAACATTGCCAGCCCGCCTAGCGGGGTGATTGCGCCAAACCAGCGAAACCCGGTCACAGCGAGCAAATAGAGTGACCCGCTGAAAATTATTACTCCGGCTAACAACAGCGAAAAACTCCACTTTGGAATAGGGCGCCATCCGCTGAGTATTAGCAGAACGGCCGCGTGAACCAGATGATAAAGAACGCCGGTCTGCCAGGTTTGGGTCGTCCCGAGACTCTCCAGATGCCCCCGAAGCATATGGGCGCCGAAGGCTCCCAGACCGACGGCACAGAACCCGACGATAGCGGCCGTTTTTTTCGCAAACTGAGGATTGATCATAAAATGGAATGGCCAAGCGTACACTTCTGCGCAATAGGTACCCAGCAGTGTTACGAATGAGCGGGTCTCAACGCCAGGGAAATTGGGCGGACTTCTCGTTCGGCAAAGCAGGGGGGGAATACATGCATGAAGCACTTGATCGTTTTCTTGGCTGTCGCTGCGCTCGGTGAAGCCGGGCTCACCCAAGAGGTGGAACCGCTCATTCAGCAGGCGGATCAATTCGAGAACCAAGGAGAGACCGAATCGGCCATCAAGGTATTGAAGCAAGCGGATAGCACCTCTCCAGACAACCCACAGATCGAAAAGCGGCTGAGCAGTTTATACACGCGGCACATCCAGGAAATCTCGGACCAGGCCACGAAACGAAAAGATGCCGAATTAGCGGTCGAATTTGGTAAAAAAGCCGTCGCCAAGATTCCGAATGACGCGCAGGCCCGCATCGCGCTCGCAGCGGCTTACGGCCAGATCTGTTGGTTCGTTGACGAGAAATCTCGGGTCGAATATTCGAAACAGATCTATCAACAAGTAACCAAAGGCTTGGAACTTGACCCTTCCAACGATTACGGGCATTTGATCCTGGCCCGCTGGAATTTCGAACTGGCAACGCTCAATCCAGTTCTGAAAGGAATCGCTGAACTAGTGTATGGACAGATGCCGCCGGCTTCGACCCAGGCAGCAGTTTCCAACTTTAAAAAGGCGATCGAGCTCGCCCCGCACCGGATTATCCACCATGCCGAATACGCCAAAGCTTTGGAAGCGATGGGTGAAAAGGCTGAGGCTCGCGAAGAATGGACCAAGGTTACCCAACTCAAGGCGACCGGCCCGCAAGATCGACTCTACCAAACGATGGCGAATCAGCGCCTTCGCTCGGGATCGTTAGCCGGGTAAGGAGTTGTTCACCATGGGCTCTGGAAATACCGACCGAACAAATGGTTCGGCGCAAATCTAGGCCAACAGCCGCCGATACGCCGCTAGCACTCGATGTCGGATCGGTCGGGCACGCTCGAAGATCTTTCGCTGTAACCGGACGTACTCAGCTCGGCCGTCCGCTATTTCCACGCGAATCGGTTCGAATCCCATATCCCGCAGCTGGTACGGGCTAGCTCGCATGTCAATCTCGCGGGCAAATCGGGCGAGCTCAAAGGCATCTGCCAAAAGTTCCGATTCAATCCAAGGCGCGATTTTATAACAGAACCGATAGAGATCCATGTTCACGTGGATGCACCCCGATTGATCCATTTCAACGGTAGTTTCCCGGCGTAGTGTGGTTTGATTGCATTTTCGCGCGGGCTCGGTGAAAAACCGAAAAGCATCGAAATGGGTACAAAGCAGATTTTGAGAGTCAACGACCGAGGCAATCGCTGATCGATCTAGCCGGAGAGGCACTTTGGAATGGCGGATAGACTCCTCGCGATAGACCATTGCCCACTCATGCAGACCAAAACAGCAGAAATTCGGCTCCCGCATTGCAGTTGTGCCAAGAAAACGAATCGCCCACTCTAAGTACTCGCGGCGAGCGCTGGGGAACGAAACTAGCCTCCAACCAGCTTCGGCCCGCTCCCACGACTTCGGCGATCCAGGCAGATCTTCGATTTGCTCGGCCTCGATCGCCACATTCGGACCGGGAGACCACCGGGCCATCTGAGCTGGTCGAAACGAATAATACTGAAAAAGAAAATCATAAACCGGGTGCGTGGCCTGACGCGATTTCTGGTCGAGGTAAGGTGCAACCCACGGCTCCACCCGTCGTTTATGCAGCCGGGCACGACGCTCCCAAACCTCTCGCGGCAAAATAGCCGGTATTTCATCGGTTCTCATCGAAGATGGATCATCTTTAGCGATTATCTTCTATTCCCATCGGGCGCGCCGCACGTTGCGCGTGTACCTCTGCCCAGTCGAGCTCTTCCTCAATCTGGTGATAAGCGTCATCCCCAATCTCACCTCGGTTGCGCAATCGATCGAGAGCGCGACGCTCTGCGGCAATTGTCCGGCTTTGGATCATGGCAAGTCCCGGCGTCACGCTCTTGCCGGCTTGCTGGTCGTTCACTTCGTTTCTCGATCGAGCTTGATACTCTCGACGGACAACGGCAGTCGCTTCAGACGGTTCTTGTCGATCGAGAATATTCAAAGCCGCGCCCGTAATTTCGGTTCGTGCTAGTCGCACTTCTTTTTCGACGACTCGGTCATCCGCGAAGTTGAGGGCCATCATCAAGGGACGTAAAGTCAGACCCTGCAAAACCAAGGTTCCAAGCACAACGCAAAAAGCGATGAAGAGCAGAAGATCGCGATAAGGGAATGTATCCGGGAGAGCAAGCGCAGCCGCCAAGGTAACAATCCCTCGCATTCCGCACCACGATACCATAATTCCTGACTGAACCGTAGGAGGGCTTATTCGGGGCGGAAGATGAACGCCGAAATAGCGATTTTTCCAACGTACAACCGTATTATAGAACATGACCCAGGCGATCCGGACCAGAATACATGTCGCGCAAACTGTTCCGCCAATCACAAGGTAACGGGTCCATTCAGCCGGATTCAGCCGTTGCAGCAACGGCTTAAGTTGCAGCCCGACAAAAATGAAAATCAGAATGTTGAGCACAAACACGATGACTTCCCAAACGGCATAGGAAGGGATACGTAGTCGGGCGGCAAGTTTTGTCGGACCTTGGCGAGCCAGGGTGATCGCATAACAAACCATCGTGATAATGCCGGACAAATGCAGCTGCTCAGCCCCGATCCAGACGATGAACACGGAGAGGAACTGCATCAAAACGGTCGTCCCAATATCTTGAGAGCGGTTACCAACCAGAAGGTAGAGGCGGGCCAGAAATATGCCGGCAAAAACGCTGGCGATGCCGGCCAAGAAAAGAGACGGAATCGCGCTTACCAATGTTCCGGTGGTCGTGACTCCCACCGCCGCGCGGTAAATGAGCAGCGCACTGGCATCATTAAAGAGGCTTTCCCCCTCCAAGACAACCAATACTCGATGTGGGGGGCGTAACATCCGCAGAACGGCCGTTGCGGCGGATGCATCCGGCGGGGCTACGATTGCGCCTAGGGCGACCGCAGCCGACCAGGGGATATCGGGCAGGAATAATCGAATGACCAGGGCCACGGAAACAACGGTTAGCCCGACGGCGATTAACGCGAGACTTGCCACCGGCCGCCAATTGTCCTTGAGATCACGGAGTGATGCATCATATGCGGCATCCAGCAGAACCGGTGCAACAAACAGAGCCAGGGTGAGCTGTGGATCCAACGTCAAATCGGGCAAATTGGGAGTAAAAGCCAGAGCAACCCCGAGCACAGCCAAAAAAACCGGATACGGCAATTTCAGCCTACGGGCGATACTGGCCAATAAGGCGCCAACCAAAAGTAAGCCGATAATCAGTTCGAATTGCGCCACCGCTCTCCTGGTTTTGTAGCTCCGATCCATTCTTTTGACTAGAGCCAAAGTTTGGTCGGTAGTGGCAGTTGCAAAGCTCACAATGTAACCGCAAAGACTAATGCGTGGAGACCAACTAATGCCTTCAATCTACTTCGCCGGTGAGCTATTTAACGCTAAGCATTTGATCGGTAACTCCGCTCTAGCCATAGCGATCGAACGACAGTCGAATGGAGAATTTATCTGCCGATTGCCCCAAACGTTGGAGCAACGAAGCAATTCCGGCCAGCAGATCCGAGACCAGGATCTGGAGATGCTCATCGATTGCGACATTGCCATCTTCAACTTCGACGGTACCGAGGTTGACTCCGGAACCGTGGTGGAATTCATGGTTGCAAAATTCGCCGACATTCCCTCGCTCTTATTGCGAACCGACTTTCGCAAAGGGGGCGACCAAGGAGAACATCCTTGGAATCTAATGATGAGTTATTACCCGCGAACCCGGACCTGTCTGCTGGACTCTATTAGTCTATACAAAGAAGCGCTGGCCAAGGGCGGCCACTACCACGAAGCAAGCTCTAGAATGCTCGAAAATATTGCGCTGCGCGTGGTGGAGGAACTTCGTCTACTTCTCCAGGCGCCACCTTGTTTACCGGCTCCTTTGACCGCGCCAGTTTACGACTGGCTGGGAATGTTTGCTCAGTTTGAAAACCCTGATTCCGCTCAAAAAATTCGGATAGCTCTAAAAAACAAGAAATCCAAAGGCCTCCTCAATTGATGCTCTGCACCGGATCAAAGATTTGCTGGCCCAATCCGAATCTACCTCATGCGTTATTTAATCGCTCCGGACAAGTTCAAGGGGACTTTGAGCGCATCGGAAGTCTGCCAAATTCTGGCGCAAGCCGTGCGCACGCACGATCACGGTGCGCAGATTGATCTAGCTCCCATTGCCGACGGAGGCGAAGGCACCGCCGAACTAGTTGCCTCCCAACTCGGAGCGGAGAGACGTTCTATCGTAACAGTAGATGCGCTGGAACGATCGATCTCAGCCGAATTCTTTGTTCATAAAGATGAAGGGTTCATCGATATGAGCTCCGCATCGGGTCTATGGCGAATCCCTCCATCGGATCGTCGCCCGCTCGATTCGAACACCTTCGGCACCGGGCTAATCGTACGCCATCTTTGGGATCTTGGCATAAAACGAATCTCGATTGGCTTAGGCGGGAGCGCCACGGTCGATGCCGGATTTGGGTTGGCAGCTGCAGTCGGTTATTCTTTCCTTGATAAAGAAGGAAACTCAGTCCGGCCGGTCCCCACCCGCTTTGCGACGATTGAACAAGTGATACCACCGGATATGAACGGCTTGCCTGATGTCATCGGGCTCGCGGACGTCGAAACCAGGTTACTCGGCCCGGAGGGAGCCATTCACGTTTTCGGGCCGCAGAAAGGTCTGCAATCGGATGAGATAGAGTCACTGGATCGAGAGCTTACCCGTTTGGTCGACCGGGTTAAAGCGTCACTTGGAAGCAATCATTCGGAAACGATCCGCTCCGGAGCCGCCGGAGGATTTGGCTACGGCATTTTAACGTTCCTGCGGGGTAAACTAGTTTCGGGTTTTGCGGAAGTTGCCCAACGTTTACAATTGTTAACGCGGATCTCGGCAGCAGACGTTGTTATCACCGGAGAAGGCAGACTCGACCGCCAGTCATTACAAGGGAAAGGTCCCTTCGGTGTCGCGGAAATCGCCCGTCGCGTGAAAAAACCGATTTGGGTCATCGCCGGCACGATCGAGGACACAGAACGGATTCAAGAGCACTTCGATAAAGCTATTTCGGTCGTAGACCAGTCAATTACTTTGGAGGCTGCATTGAAAGATCCAGCCGGGGCGCTCCGGCAACGAGCAGCTGCATTTTGGGCGTAGATAAGCAGTTCACGTTTACGCGCCATCGGTTCCCGGAGGGGAGTAGCTTGCTGCTTCCGGAAACGGCTCCGGAAACGGGTTGCGGCGGTTTCTCTGGTTTCGATGCCTCAGTGCACAGTGGAACGCTCACGGGCGGCGCAAGCGCCGCGCCCTCCGACTGATGGGGTTTCACGACGTCAATTTGACAGGGCCAAATTCTGTCGGCAAAACGGCGGAAACGTCCCTGGATCCTACGGCTCGTAGGTCAGTTGCGCCTTCATGATGAAAGTGTTGTAAGGCCCGTATTGTGACATGACAAAAAACAGGCTTCGTCCATTGTCTCGTAAGAACGACGGCGTCATAAACGCGCCATAGAGCTGCGGATAATCGTTAGCGGTGGCCAGCGTATGGGGTGCGGTCCAAGGTCCCCACAAATGTTCCGCTTCACGTAACTCAAGGACGGCGGTATTTTCATTCAGATAGGTGTACATCCATCGCCCGATAGCGGGGTTCCAAAGAACGGAAGCTTCACCTACCGGAGCAGGCACCACATCAACCGCGCTACCGCATTCCTTTGTCCAATTTGGTCCCCTCTCGGTGGCACTGGACGCAATTAGATATTCCCACGCCTGAGCGTCTAGGATGCGCTCCTTGGATACTCGACCAATCTTGGCTGCTCCGAACCGGCCGCAGGGAGTCCCCAGCGCGTACACATATTTACCATCGGGATTATCCGGGGCTACTGCCGCGGTGAGGGCCAGCATGTTGAAGTTTGAGCTTTGACCGCCAAACGGTATCGCGCATTCGTGCCAGGTCCTGCCCAGATCATCAGAATATATCCATTTCGAGTAATTGCATTCCCAGACGCCGCCTCTGGGCGCGAATCCTCGCACCGACATGTAATGAAGGTAGAGCGTGCCGTCGACCGTCACCATACCAGTTGGGATCTTGGTTTGTTCGCTCGTTTCGCGAGCAAACGGAGGTTCATGCGCGCCCTGGACAATCGCGATCGTCCGGCCATCCGAACCGCGAAGCCAATCTGTCAGCTTGATCCCATTCTCCGGGTTATGATCCGCCGTAGCAGCAAAGGTGTTCGACCGCCAATTTGGTCCACCTACTCCGCGACACGTGTCGCCCTCATAACCAAACGTGTCGCCGAAAGCGAAATAGATTCGGTCATTCAGCTCAGTCATTATCCCTAAATCCGTCCCGCAGACATCGACACCCTTTTGATCGGCTAGCGCCTGCGGACCAGTGAGAGCACTGATCTTAGAGGTAGTAATTGAAATGATCCGAGGCTGAATCGGAGCGGCCACAACCGAGTGAGTCATACAATAAAGACAGAATGACAGATGGCATATGACAAATGACAAAGATCGGTTCAATGCTGTTCCTCCCGCCGCTACAGGGCTTTCCGCATTATATCACGGCGACCCAGGCGGAAGCCGGCTAAAGTCCGGCCTATGTCCCAAGGCCCTTCGGGCCGAGAACGCCGAGACGCCGAGACGCCGACACGCCGACAACGCCGGGGTCGTACGTCCGAACGCCGAACAGGAATCGTGCTACAATTATCAAATGGTCCGCAAGATTCTTCACCTCGACATGGATTGCTTTTATGCGGCAATCGAGGTGCGCGACCATCCCGAACTCGCTGGTAAAGCGGTTGCCGTCGGAGGAGCTCGCGATCAACGAGGGGTTCTCACAACCTGCAACTATGAGGCGCGGAAATTTGGCGTGCACTCCGCCATGCCAACTTTCAAAGCCTTGCAGAAATGTCCGCAGCTGATCGTGATGCCCACACGCTTCGACGTTTATCGTCGCGAATCGAGTGTTATTCGCCAGATCCTGTTGAAATTCAGTCCCCGGATGGAGCCGCTTTCGTTGGACGAAGCCTTCTTGGACATATCACAGCACCCCGGAGAGCCTTCGGCGATCGCTGAAATCATTCGTCACCTGATTTTCCAGAAGACCAGTCTCACCGCCTCCGCCGGAGTGGCTCCCAACAAGATGCTGGCAAAGATCGCGAGCGACTGGAATAAACCGAATGGACAGTTTGAGATCAGGGAGGATCAAATCGATGCCTTCATGGTTGAACTTCCGGTTCGGCGTCTTTGGGGTATCGGCCCCAAATCCGCAGAACGACTAGCTAAGTTAGGCGTACATACCTGTGGCGATCTCCAGCGCTATTCCCGTTTTCAATTGTTCGAAGAATTCGGCAAGTTTGGTCCCGAACTTTACGATCTTTGCCGAGGAATTGATACCCGGCCGGTGGAGCCGGATCGTATTCGTAAGTCGCTGAGCAGCGAGCGGACATTTTCGCAAGATCTCACCTCGCCTGCTCAGTGCGAAGCGAAATTGCCTGAGCTCTTTGAAGACGTCATGACTGACCTGCGACAGTCGGAGTATGTCGATCGAGTGCGGACCGTTTTTGTCAAGATTCGGTTTGCCGACTTCAGCCGAACCACGGTCGAACGAGCGGAACTGCCGTTGACATTGGAGAGCTTTATCACGCTGTTGCACGAGGGTCTGAGTAGAAAAACGGCGCATGTTCGTTTGCTCGGGCTCGGCGTTCGGTTTCAGGAGCCGGCGCTGGAGCCGGTCCAACAGCTGGATCTGCCCTGGTCATAAAACCGCGAATCGACGCCAATGCACGCGAATCAACGACTCGACCCGCAACGGTTTCTTTTATTCGTGTGAATTCGCAGCCTGTCCGCCATAGCTTTGGCAATCACGACTTGTTTTGCCACATTCCGAGCGAAGGCGGATCCATTCGCGGTTTCATCCTCAAACTTGGCATTCTCGCCAACCGTGACATGGTACGGCTATGATTTCGCCGTACGCTTTTCGTCCACGCGGCCGGTTGCTCGACTTTATGCGGCAGGTCGGGAATCCTGATCTGATTAATCTTGCGGCCGGTCTTCCCTCGATTGAGTGCGTTCCTAAAGCCGCCCTCGAGCACGCGTTCGCCGAAACTTTGCGCGTCAACGCAGATGAAGCGCTCGGTTATCACACTCCGGACGGTGATCTCAGACTACGGGAAATTCTGGTCGATCGATTCCAGCGCCGCGGAATTCAAGCCAGCGTGGAAAAAATGATCATCACCACGGGCTGTACTCAGGCTTTGCATGGGATGATTCGGCTGCTGGCCAGGCCGGGAGATGTGATTGCGTGTGAGGCCCCCGCCTACTACGCAACGCTGGAAATTTTGGGCGATCTTGGTGTTCGGGTTCTTCCCATACCGGTTCGAGATAGCGAGGGGACCGATCTCGATTTGGTACGGACCTTGTTCCGTAGATTTCGGCCCACCTTGTTTGTCATTTGTTCGACGCTCTCCAACCCATCTGGATCGACCCTATCCAACGAGGCCCGAATTGAACTTCTGCGAATCTGCCAGGAATCGGGCACCCGAATTCTGGAAGATGAGATTTACGGCGAGCTCTCCGAAATACCCGATCTCAAGCCAATCCGTGCCTTTGATGACGGTTCTACTGTAGCGTACGTGACCAGTTTTTCTAAATCAGTAGCGCCAGGATTGCGAATCGGCGTGTGCCTACCTGGAATAGATTCTGATTCGTTCGCGCTGCTGAAGTGCCAGCAGGACATGCACTCTGCGACTCTTTGCGAGGTGGCATTCCGGAATTATCTGGAGCGGAATGAACTCGATCAGCATCTCGCGTTTTTGCGCACGTTCAATCGGAAACGCCGTGAACTGGGCATTCGCGTCATCCATCAATGTTTTCCCACCTCAACGCGGGTTTGGGAACCGGCTGGAGGATTTATGCTCTGGGTAGAGATACCGGCTGGTATTGACATTGAACGAGTTTACCAACAAGCGATGGAAATGAAGGTCGCATTTTGTCGAGGAGCGGTATTCTTCACTTCGGAAAATGAGCACGTGGGAGCAATGCGTCTGAATTGTTCGCGACCGAACGAGGCCGCCTTGGTCCAAGGGCTCAAGATTCTTGGCCAGATAATGTCTTAATTCCCCATCGTATGTTCCGACGATTCATGTTTCATGGAGTGTATCTCCTCTTAATTGCGTTTATTGCCGTGCTCTATGATCCTCATTCCGGCAGGCTTGGATTTAATCCGAATGCAAAATCCGCCCTGATTGCCGGAGGTATTTTCGCATTTCTTTCTTTTCTCTGGGCGTTCTTTGATTCGCGAGGTGCAATCAGGATTCCAGTGATCGGCGGATTGATTTCCACCGGCGTACTCTGCGTTGTCTTCTTGATTAGAGCGGTCCCTGCCTGGATCGATTATTTCCATGGTGACTCGGTCAAATGGTTCGCTGCTACTACGATCACGCTCATGATCTTTGGCAGTCTGCCTCTATTCTTTGCCTGTTTGGAAGGCGTACGCGACCGGCAGATCTGATAAAACAAACGCGGATTGCGGAACAGTAATTCCCGAACCGCGATGGCACGTTTCTTTCCCGCCAAACAACGTAAGTTCGCTTGTTCTACTGATTACTGATTACTGATTACTGATTACTGATTACTGATTACTACAATCCGAGCTGGTAC
>Ga0137401_10000629_pt1 | contig 14238 bp, 11 predicted proteins | sample CZOMad1_1_16fung_FD_108286 | JGI IMG/M metagenome (GOLD analysis project Ga0137401, IMG submission 108286) | Vadose zone soil fungal communities from Angelo Coast Range Reserve, California, USA - CZOMad1_1_16fungal (Illumina Assembly) | ecosystem: Environmental > Terrestrial > Soil > Vadose...
CTTTTATTCTCGGCGCCGCCGTCGGCTCGTTTTTGAACGTCTGCATTTATCGCTTGCCCGTCGATCTTTCGATTAACAAGCCACGCCGCTCTTTTTGCCCGGTGTGCAAGACACCGATCCCCTGGCATCAAAATCTGCCATTGATCAGTTGGATCGCCCTCCGTGGTCGCTGCGCAAACTGCGGCAGCAAAATCGCCTTTCGCTATTTTGCGGTGGAACTGCTCACGGCGCTTCTTTTCCTCGCGATCTGGCAGGGCTTCGCCTGGCAAGTGGCGATTGCATACTGGATTTTTGTTTCGTTGCTTATCGTCGGGACATTTATCGATTTCGAGCATTTCATTATTCCAGACCGTGTGACGATCGGCGGGATAGTCGCGGGCGTCGTTTGCAGTGTGACGGTGCCAGCTTTGATGGAAACGGATTCACGGATTGCCGCGGGCGTTCGCTCCATGCTCGCGGCGGCATTGGGCTACGTGATCCTTTTGATTGTTCTGGAAGCAGGCAAAATCGCCTTTGGAAGGAAGAGAATTCGTTTCGACACGCCGACGCCGTTCACGTGGACAAAACGCGAAGACGATGCGGATTTCGTGGTCGGAAGCGAACAGAGCTTGTGGAGTGACCATTTCGCCCGGGAGAAAGATCGACTCTTGCTTCAATGCAACGAGGCGAAGATCGACAATCACACCTATGCCGAGGTCACTTTGGATTTTCATTACGACCGCGTCGCTGTGGAAGGTAGCGTGCTGGTGCTCGATCATGTGACGCAGATTTCGGGCGTGGCCCGCGAGCTTGTGATTCCTCGGGAGGCGATGGGACGCGGCGATTTGAAATTTCTTGGCGCGATTGGCGCATTTCTTGGGTGGCGCGCCGTGTTGTTCAGTCTTTTTGCAGGATCGCTTCTTGGATCGATCATCGGTTTGATCACACTGATCGCAGGCAGGCGTATGTGGTCGGCAAAGCTGCCTTTCGGGCCTTATCTGGCGTTCGGCGCGGTAAGCTGGATGTTTTTTGGCGATCTTTTTCTGCGCTGGTATGCCGGACTGCTCAATCCGTAATGACCAGGAACATAGGGCCGCTAGAAATCTATGTTCCGACTTCGAAGGCTTCCGTTCGAGCCGCTGCCGAAGCTTCACTTTCTGGAACGGTCGCTCGTGTAGCCAACATCAGTCTTAGATTGATGAATTCACATTTCCACCAACGCCGCAGCCCCCGCCAAATTTGCTTGCGCAGCCGCGCATCCGGAACAAATCCATCGTAAAGCTCGCACCAGCCGGTATTTCTTCTGCCGTAGTATCCGGTTGCCCACCGCCGCTTCGCCAAAGCCACAAGACGGCGATTGTAAAACGACATCACGTTCGCGGCGATTCTGCCCCCGATCCCATTGAACGGCAGGTTAAGAAATTCGCACTCTGGGTCACGATACGCTGCCGTGACCAAACCGATATAATAGCTGCTCACATCAAGAAGGAGCGCAGCCGACATCAGCTCGGCGTCTCCCATGTAGTAGTATTTGTCTTTGTACAAACTTTCGAACCAGTAACGATAGGTGATCAGATATTGCTGGTTGTAATGACGAAGCCGGTCAGCCACATCTTCGCCCGCTAAACTGCGCGCCAGTAAATCGGCGACGTAGTACGACGTGTAAGAACAAAAATCGAGACCCGGACTGTAAAGCGGATCGATGAAGCCGGCTGCGTCACCCACCGCGGCCCAGCCGTCATCGCAAACCTTTTCACTGTGATATGGCAACATCGACAAGGCATGCACGTCCCCCTCGATCACGCGTGCACCGCCGAAAATTTCGCGACCGACCGGATTGCTAAGAATGTGCGCATGGAGCCGTTGAGCCAGGCTCGATCCTTCTGCAAATTTGAAAATGCGGCTGTCGTATACGATGCCCGCGCTCACGTCGCCGCCTCGAAGAGGAATGATCCAAACCCACCAGCCGCGACCAAACAGATGATTGGTGGCCCATTCACGCCCGACGCGACAACGATTTGCGTAATCGGGAAAGCGTTCTCGCCATTCATAGCTGTCCCATTGCTTGACGCCGGTGAATCGCGCCCAAACCGCGTTGACGGGATGCTCCGTGTTCTGGCGAAAATGCCCGAGCTTCCGGGCAAGCATGGCCGCGCGTCCTGTAGCATCGACAATCCAACGGCAAGTAGTAGTGCGTTCGCCAAGATCGACAAAAACGCTCACTCTTTGTCCGTTGCCATTGTCCAGCTCGCAGTTTGTTAATTTGGCCGGACGCCACAGCTCGCAGCCTGCTTGCACCGCGAGTTCGAGCATGTGTGAATCAAGTTTTGCCCGGTCCACTTGAAAACCCGGCAACCGGCTGTGATAGCGCGTACCGACCTCGACGCAATCGTCAAAGGGCTGGTCGGGCCGGTTCGAAAACCATAAACGCAATCCCTGTTTTGCGAGTTGATGATGACCGAGATAATGGGTCAGACCCAAAATGCGTGTCATGTAACAACTGCTCACCTCGGTGGTCGATTCGCCCACCTTGCGATCGAACTCGGTAGTTTTTTCAATCACGAGAATGCGCGCTTCGGGCCGTTTGCGTTTGAGCATGAGCGCGGTCGCGGCGCCGGAAAACGCGCCGCCGATGATTACGACGTCGTATTCGAAATTCATCGCAACTACGAAAGTGCACGCTGCGGGTCGTAAACGCAATCCGTTCTGGGAGGGCTATTGAATTTTGGACGTTGGACGTTGGGCATTGGCCGTTGGACGTTGACCGCGTGATTTTCACAAACGCGCGTTTGATTTTCCCGGACGGAATTCGTGAAGGCCTGGAGATGGTAGCGGAGCAAGGAAAAATTGCGGAGATCCGGCAACAAACGCAAGCAGCCGCAAATGATGTTATCGATCTTGGTGGCAATTATCTCGCGCCCGGGTTTGTCGATCTCCATGTACACGGAGCAATTGGCCGCGACACGATGGAGGCTTCGGCGGAAGCATTTCACGCTATCTGCGATTTCCACGCGCGTGGCGGCACTACCTCGCTCCTGCTCACAACGGCGACAGCGCCATTGAATAACATCCTCGGCGTTCTCAATGCAGTTCGCGATTGCATTCGTCGGCGCGCTGGGCCGTCGCTCCCTGCCATCGAACAGATTGCCGGCGTTCATATCGAAGGGCCGTTTATTTCAAAAGCTAAATGCGGCGCGCAACGCGGGGAATTTATTCAAGATCCGTCGCCGGTCGCGGTGCGGCAGTTGGTCGAACACGCGGATGTAATCAAACGCGTGACGATCGCGCCCGAGTTGTCGGGAGCGCTCGAGGCAATGGAAAATTTTCACACGCGCAAGATCAGCGTGAGCGGCGGGCATAGCGATGCGTGGGATGAAGACGCCCGGGCCGCATTCGACCACGGGATGCGCAGTGTGACGCATACATTTAATTGCATGTCATCAGCGCGCCGCCGCGGAGTCTATCGCGTTGGCGGCTTGCTCGAGTTTGCCCTGAGCGAACCGCAGATCAGTTGCGAACTGATTGCGGACGGCCACCACGTTTCCGCGACGTTGATGAAAATGTTGTACCGCGCGAAGGGCGCGGGCGGCATTTGTCTCGTGACCGATGCAACTGCCGGTGCGGGGTTGCCGAATGGATCTCGATTTTCGCTTTTCGGCACAGATTGCGTTGTGGAAGGTGGCGTTTGCTTGCTCGCCGACCGTTCAGCGCTGGCAGGCAGCGCCTCGCGCATGATCGATCTTATCCGGACGAGCGTCCACGATGTCGATCTACCGCTGTACGAGGCGATCACGATGGCGACAGAAAATCCCGCGCGCGCAATTGGTCTGGAAACGAAAGGCCGACTAGCCGTCGGCACTGACGCGGATTTCGTCGTTCTCTCTCCAGATTTGCAAATCTTGCGAACGTTCACCGGCGGCGAGGAAATTTGGTCTGAGTAACCACGAATCCGACCGCTGGCGGACCAATGAACACCAATTATTCGCGTCGATTCGTTTCCATTTGTGGTTGCAAACTGGATGGCCTCTAAGACGGCTAAAGCGACATCAGGAATTCCGCGATATCGAGCGAGGCGCGTGGTTTGCTCAAACGGCTGATGTTCGCTGCCCATTCGTGCCATTGTTTTGCGCCGTCGGCAAAGGCGCGCTGAACTTGGGCGGCTACCTCGGCAGGCGAATGCGCGATCACGCCCGAATTCGTCTCAACGATGAGCTGGGCATTCCCTTCCTCTTGACCGGCGACGACGTGATTAATGATCATTGGACAACCGGCAGCGATCGTTTCCTGCACCGTCGCGCCTCCGGCTTTTCCGATGAGCAAATGACTCGCCTGTAGAATGCACGGAAGTTCGGTGGTCCAGCCGAGGACATTGACGTTGCGATCGGCTGCCGCCGTTTCGATGGCCGGCCGGAGTCTATCGGCTCGGCCAATAGTCACCGTGAGATCGACGCCAAGATCGGCAAGCCGTTGCACGAGCTCGGGCGCGCCACGGGTTGCCGCGTGGATCATGTAGAGGACTCGGCGTTTGGAATTGCCCGAAGGGAGTTGTCGATCTTGTGTGGAATCGGCAAACTTCGGACTAACGGGAAATCCGAATATTCTAATTTTTTGTGGCGGCACTCCCCCGGCCCGCAAAACCGCGGCGCTTTGCTCGTTTGGAACAAGGAAATAATCGGCGACGCAGCGATACCAAATTTTGTTGACGGTGATCGAGTCGGTTACGACGACGACGCTTTTGCAGAGTCTGTCCGGTCCTAAAATCTGCTGAAGCAGGTACGGATAAGCGGGGAAAGAGGAAGCGACTAGGTCTGGTTGAAAGCGGTCGAGCAAAGCAGCGAAGTCCTCCTTGAGCCGGGAGAATCGCCGGAAATTTTTATCATAATCCTTATTGCGATCGATCCATCGGTAAACGCTTCCCCAAATACGCGGCGCAAAATCAACCACCCAAAGATAACTTCTCCGGACCAGCTCGTTGATCAGGGGGTAGGTTTCGGCAAAAAGATCGTGCAATTCGACTTCGGTCTGCTCCGGGCCGACCCGCGCCAGTCCATCACGCACTCCGCGGGCAGCGCTATTGTGACCCTCTCCAAAACCGGCGGTGAGGATCAGGATTCTTTTTTTCACAACTCGTTAGGCGATGCGGGCGAAACTGATGTGAACACAGCGGACGGAAGTTTAATGGATATTTGTGTCCGGCAAAGTAAACTCTCGGGCGGAGATGAAATATCTCGGATTTATCTGGCGAGTGTTGCGCCGCCTGGTTTGGGAAACAGCCACCGATGCTACCACCGGCCTGGCCGCGCAGATGGCCTATCTGCTCCTTTTCGCTCTCGCGCCCGGTCTGCTTTTTCTCTGGCATCTACTCGGTCTCTTCGGCACCGATCCGACGAAACTGCATCAAATGTTTCTTATCTTGCAAAGCTTCATGCCGCCCGACCCAAAAGTGCAGGATATTCTCGACACCGCGGTCGCCAGCGTGGTCGTGACAGGCTCGAGCGGGATGCTCGCGAACGCCGGCATCATTCTCGGGATCTATTTCGGCACCGTCTTTATCGCGACGATCTCCCGCGCCCTGAGCCAAACGCACGGGGTGCGCGAAGATCGAAATTGGTGGTCGAAATATATCATCTCGTTTTTCATGCTCTTTTGGTTTGGCATCGTCATCCTATTTTGTTTTAACGCGATAGTATTCGGCGAAAAACTCGCCGGCATCGCGGAAGTCAATTTTCAGCTCGCGATCCCGCTGCAAACGTGGATAGGAGCGCTCAATTTGCCCTTCATCGCGCTGGCGCTGATCGGCCTCGCGCTGGCCGTTTATCTCCTGACCCCGGAAAATTATCTCACAATCCGTCAGGCGTTGCCGGGCGCGATTTTCTTTTCCATCGGTTGGATCATCGCGACCAAGCTCTTTCAGGTTTATGTGGCAAGATACGATCGCTACAACCCGACTTATCTCGCGCTGGCGTCCATTATCGTCCTGCTAACCTGGATGTATCTGACCTGTTTGCTCCTGCTTCTCGGCGGCAAATTGAACGCAATTCTTCGTCGCGAACGCGAAAGGATGCGCGAAGCCGCGCCGCGCGCGCCTGCTTCTGTCGCGCGTGCAGCCTGACTTCGGACCGGGACGATTTTCGCCAGATCCAAGAGGTTAAAAGTTGCAAGTGTTACAACGTTAAAAGAGTTCGCCCTTTGTAACCGTTGTAATTTTTTTTAACGAATCACGGCAGGAAGCTTCAGAGTTGATCACATCTCGCACTCTGATACGCTCCGCTGCAGTGGTGCGCTTTCGCCTTTGGCTCACAACTGCACTCGCGCTCGGCGCGATCGCCGGCACTCTCCTTCGCGCCCAGGTCAGTGATAGCGAAAAAAGCCAGCGCGACGATTCTGAGACGGGACAACACGAAACAGAGTCCGCTTCATCTCCGGCACCAAAGAAGTCGCCGAGCCCGATTGCGAAAGCTAAAGCGGCAGCAAACAAGTCGAAGAAGAAACAAGGTGCTTCCGCGACACCAGAGGAATCATCGCCTCCGATTCGGAAGGCGAAGCGAGCAACAGAGGAGTCGCTAGAAGAGAGCGGCACCTCTGCCACAGCAAAAGAATCACCCAGCCCAATCTCGAAAACTTTCGGGACGGACAACTCGGCGAACGAAACCGGCGCCTCGCCATTAGCAGGCGAATCGGCGCGTCCTCATAAGGCAAATTTGGCGAAAAAATCCGGTGAGAAAGAGGACGCAGCCCCAAAGCCAAAGCCCAGCCAAACGCCCGAACCGACTGCCGCTTCAAAGAAATCGAAAAAATCTGCGAGCCCGACGCCCAAGCCGAAATCAGCGAAGAAAAAAACGCGAAAGAAAAAAGAGCCCTCAGGACACAAGAAAGCGGCGAAAGGGAAAGGAACTGCGAAAGAAGAAGAAACGCCAAAGCCAGAAAAAACTCCGACGCCACCTCCGGAAGAAAATACCGCTCGATCCGAGAGCCCGATCCCACCGTCGCCACACGCGGTGGCCGTGCCGGCGCCCACAGCATCGCCGCCGTCCAAAATTCCACGCGGTGGTCCTGTGGAGGAGCGAGCACAGGTTGTAATCGAAAAATCCGGCGTCGAGGAGGAGCAGGGTCTGGAGCCTGCGCCATCGCCGCCACCGCGCACAGGTTTTTGGCCGTGGTCCAGGAGCCGTTCCACCGCAACTCGCTATCTCACAAGGTCGGTGATCGAAGCGATCCGCCGTGCGCCAGTGAAACGAAGGCGCTGGCAATTTATTGTCGTACATAATAGCGGGACACGGCAGGGGAATGCGCGCGCGTTCGATTATTATCATCGGCATGTCCGCCGGATGCAGAATGGCCTAGCCTATCATTTCGTGATCGGCAACGGAACATCGAGCGGTAACGGCCAGATCGAAGTAGGGGATCGCTGGCGCCGTCAAATCAACGGCGGCCACGTGCACAGCGATTACCTGAACAACATCTCGCTCGGCATCTGTCTGGTGGGCGACTTCAATCGCAGCCAGCCGACGCGCGCTCAGCTCGATTCGTGCGAAGAACTCATCCGCTACCTGCGAGAACGCTGCGGCAAGACGGACAGGGGCGCCATTCCTGTGCGGCCACATCGCGAAATGAATCCGCCGCGCTGGGCTACTGATTGCCCAGGGGACGATTTTCCGTATTCCTGGTTTCGTCGATTTTAGCGGGCGAGGAAAGATTGAAGCGTTGAAGCGAACGAGGACAGCTAGTGAAATCCCTTGCGTTCTGCGACCATCAAATTGGCTTCTTTGTAGTTCCAGCGATAACCGAACCCGAAGTCAAGCGGCGGCGGATTGCTTTGCGCGAACAGCTCTTGCAGTTTGGGCTGGTAATGTTGTTTGAAGAGCTCGATCGGGCCGAGGTAATTGCCAAACAAACGTAGATTCCATTTGGCTGGATCAAAATAAGCCAGCGGAATTCCCGAGTCGTCCTGCACAATCCTATTACTGTGCGCGAGAATGAAATTGCGGATCGTGTTGAAGCCATTCTCGAACATCAGATACGACGACGACTTGAGGAAACTCGAGCCGGCGCCCAATCGGTCGCAAAATTTCAAGAAACCCGGAGTGGATTTGATTCCGCCGTCCGAGATATCGGTGGTGAAATAGTACAGCGTTTGTGAATTACCCGTTTGGTTGTCGGTATAATTGATCCGCACCCCTGGGATGCTGCCGCCTTTTTTTCCGGGCGCGCTCTCCTGAAAGCCGCCGTTACTGCTGAGAGAACCAAACGTCACCCTGCTGATCGATTTATCAGCGCGCGCGATGAAAACGTAAAGGATCGGCAACACGCCATTGAGGTTCTGCTGTTGCAGATCGACCTTCATGTCTTTGGTGATGAAGTAGGTGGTGGAGAGCGAGGACTTCATCGCGTTCTCAAGATTGCCGAGCGCACCGGAGAGGTTGACGATGCGCAGCGGATCCGGCGGCGGCCCCATCGATTCCTTCCCGCAAAGAACGTAAACGGAAGCCCTCGGAAAAAATTGATCGACATAAAGGAAATCAGGACCGCTGAACATGTAAAACGCGACCGGAACTGATTGTGTTGTTTCCGGAAGGTAGGTTTCCTCCCATGCGTGCAGTTTTTGGAGTTCGCGCAGATTGAGTTTTGAGAACTCTTTCTCAAAGAATGCGGAATGTTCCTGCCACGCCGGATCGCGCATGAGCGGCGCTAGCGGAGAATCTTGCGGCACCGGCATTCCGGCAAGGAAGCGCGCGATATCATTAGGGCCGGAAATCACAGCAACCGCACGAGGCGCGAGCTCGGGATTCTGTTGTGCAGAAACGCTGATCGCGGTCGCTAGGACCGACAACAGAATCTTCGCCGCAGTTTTTCCGAAAGATTGCTTTTTCATGCCGAGCGATTGAGGCGTTTTCCTGCGCAAAAGTAGAGTAGCAGACCAACGATTGCGGTCGCGAGTCCGGCCAGCGATTCGGTGGTCTTCCAACGCAGGAGATAAAACATCATCCAAAGAGTGATGACGGCGAAGATGATCGGGGGCAGCGGGTAAGCCCACAGCCGATAAGGCCTGGCGATTTCCGGACGCTTCGTGCGCAGCACGATCACGCCCAGCACAGTGAACAGCGAGCAGAGCAACAGACTAAATTGGGTGTATTGCACCACGCTTTCAAAGCTGCTCGTGAACAAAAGCAAATTGACGATGAGCAACTGCAGCACCATGGCGTTGGTGGGAATGCCATGAGGATTCTTGCGGCCGAGCAGGCGCAGCAACCAATGATCTTCGCCCATCGACATGCTGACCCGCGGCCCGATCCACGTCATTGAGCTGATTGCGGAAATCAAACCGAGACAAATGACCGCGCCGGCAAGTCGGCCGCCGTTTGATCCAAAAATATGTTTGCCTGCGATCAACGCCACTTCGAGTTGGCCTTTCAATTCCTGGGCGGGTGTGGCGGCGAGGAAGACAGCGTTGAGCAGCACGTAAATCACGATCACCAGGCCCGTGCCGACAAGCAATGAGCGCGGCACGTTTGTTGCCGGCTGCTTAATTTCGCCTGTGATATAAGCCGCTGCGTTCCAGCCCGAGTAAGAATACATCACGTAAACCAGCGCTACTGCAAACGGCGCGCCGAAGATCGACATCGTGTCGCCGGGCGCGGGCAAAAAGTCGATCGGTTGCTTCGGTTGGACGAAAAAGCCGGCGGCGATTAGCGCGCCGACTAGGAGCAACTTTATGAGTGTGGAAAGATTTTGGAACGCGCTGCCCAGTCGCAAGTTCTTGAGATGAAAAAGCGCGACCAGCCAAACGACGGCAAATGAGAAGAGGACCGGTGAACCAAAGTCGAGGACGCCGTGCAAGTATCTGCCAAAGGCCATCGCCGCGAGCGCGATGGGCGCGGCAAACCCGACCGTAGCGGAAACAAATCCGGCCATGAACCCGAGCGCCGGGTGATAAATCTGCGACAGAAAATGATATTCGCCTCCAGAGCGCGGCAGTGCGGCGCTGAGTTCGCTATAGCAAAGCGCGCCGCAAAGCGCCGCGATACCGCCGACGACCCAGAGCATGAGCAGCGCAAACCCAGATTGAATGTCTGCCAGCTGAAAACCGAGGCTCGTGAAGATGCCCGTTCCGATGATATTGGCAATAACAATAGAGCACGCCGTGACAAAACCGATCGTGCGCGGTGGTGTGCGCGCTTTCAGTGAACGACGTTCAGCGATGGTGGTCATGGTTGGATCGACAATCCCGAAATTATCGGGACTCGCGAATTCTTTTGAAGTTGCATTCGAGTGCATGATTTAGCGAGATGGGCTCGCGCTGGTACGGCCTCTGCGCAGGCAGTTCGTTGCTGACTTAAATGGAGCCCCGGGTCACATGTTGAAATTTTGATGAGTTGTCAGGAGCGATTCCCGGCGTCACTTTGAAAGCGGCATGAACCCACATCCCAAGCTCTCCATCGAAACGGCTACCCAACTCGCAGTCTTTCTTGCAAATCGTCCCGGGGCGCTCGCGCGCGTGTGTGAAGCGCTGGCTAACGCCGAAATTAATATCCACGCGCTCGCGACCTCCGACACAGTCGATCACTCTGTCGTGCGCATGGTGGTCAGCGATCCAACCAAAGCGCTCATGCTTTTGGGCGAAGCCGGAGTGCTCGCGCTGGAGACCGAGGTGCTTATGATCGAAACGGCGAGCGAGCCCGGTGTGCTCGCCAAGATCGCCGAGCGCCTCGCGGAGGCAGAGATTAATATCGAATACGCTTATCTCGCGGGCGGCCGGGGCGCTCAAAAAGGCCTCATCGTTCTGCGCCCATCGGATGTCGAAAAAGCGCAAGCCGTAATGCGCGATGTGTAGCGCGTGCTCTGATAACACCTGGCTAAAGCCTCGGCGCAAACGAGGATTGCTAGTAGAGCCACGGAATCAATCGCTTCGTGCGTCGCATATAAGCGCGGTAATCTTCGCCAAGTGCGTCTGCGAGCGCGCTCTCCTCGATTCGGATGCGCCAGAGGAATGCGCCGATGATCGGCACAGTCAGAAACAAGATCGTTAGCCAGTTGCCAAAACAAAGTCCCAACCCGACAAAGGCGAGAAGCGCGCCGGCGTACGTAGGATGTCGGATGTAGCTGTACGGGCCGGAATCTACCAGCTTGTGTTCGGCTGAGATCGACACATCAATCGTAAAGTAGCGGCCGAGATAACCGATCGAATACCAACGCAAAGCCAGGCCGCCCAGGAACAAGATGAAGCCAAAAATGTAAAATCCGCACAGGTATGGGAGGGTTGCCGTTGGATAAAGCCATTTCATTTGAATCCCGAGCCAAAGGCTCACAATAATAACGGCCCAGAGCAAAAAAAGTGAGCCGCGCTCCCGGGAAACAACCTGTTTCCGCGAGTGCCGAGTGAAAGCGAGATAAAGCTCCGAAAGACCGTAAATCGCGCCCAGCACCAATGGATTAGGCAATCGCATCAGGAGTTATTTCGGAAGGATATGTCCCATCTGTAATGATTCTGCGGCTCAGGCTGTACATCGACAAGCCGAAAGCGCGCAAGTCGAATTGACTTTGACTTATGGGCGAATCTCGATTGTCGTGCCATCCGGTGTGACCCGCCAGAGCTCTTCGATTTCCTCGTCGGTAAGTGCGATGCAACCGGCAGTCCAATCCTTCCGACGATGAAATGCGCCCATCCAGCCAAGTCCATTTCGGATTCCGTGGAGCATGATGTCAAAACCGGCCGAGACGCCACGCTCTGCAGCGCGTGTATTGTCATCATCCGACGGATAGGAAATATGCAGCGCAAGATGAAAGCTGCTTTGCGCATTGCGGCTGTCGATCTTGTAAATACCTTCCGGCGTTTTCATGTCGCCCTCCTTTTCCTTCGGCCCGATAGGGCTGCGGCCCAGCGCAACGCGATAATTCTTGAGCCGCCTGCCATCGTGAAAGAGTGACAATTTCCGTGCCGCTTTTTCGACGACGACCCGATCGATCGTCGTTCCGGGGGGAAGGGGATGCCAATTGTGGTGCGCGTAGAAGTGAACAGCCAGCGCCAGCGCACAGATGATGACGGACAGCAAAGTGATCTTGCGAATCACATCATGAGCCTTTGACGGCTTAGCTAAAAACGCAAACGAGCAGACCCGAACGGTCGCTCGGAAATTAGCCGGTGGCGCAAGCCACCGGCGACGTATCGTCACGAAACCGCCAGCCTCGGCAGGGGCGTTGGACTGAAGGCGGGTCGTATTTGACCTCACCTTCGTGATTGCCAATGCGCGCTCCATGCCGCATAGATGCGCGGCGCGCTTATGACTCCGGTAAAAGCTTGGCTCGGTTATCCATATCCACTAGGCGCCACGTGGATGGGCAACGGCGTGAACTTTGCCCTTTTTTCGGAAACCGCCGCTTCAGTTGAGCTTTGCTTATTCGACGATATTGAGGCCACCGAAGAAAACATTCGCATTCCTGTCACTGAACACACCGACCAGGTCTGGCATGTGTTTTTGCCCGACGTGCGGCCAGGACAACTGTACGGTTATCGTGTTTCCGGCCCGTACGATCCGGAGCGCGGCTTGCGATTCAACAGCTCGAAGCTCCTTCTCGATCCGTACGCGAAAGCGATCGCTGGGGAAGTGACCTGGGCCGATGAGATGTTCGGTTACGTTGTCGGAGGCGAAGACGAAGATTTGACTCAAGATTTTCGCGACGACGCGTGGGGAGTGCCAAAGTCGGTCGTAATCGATAGCGCTTTCGACTGGCACGACGACAAATTGCTTCGCATCCCGTTGCACCGCTCTGTGATCTACGAGGTGCACGTGAAGGGCTTCAGCAAACTTTGGCAGGACGTACCTGAGGGATTGCGCGGGACGTATGCGGCCCTCGGGAGCGCGGCAGCCATCGACTATTTCAAAAAGCTCGGCGTGACCGCAGTCGAGCTATTGCCGGTGCACGCGCACATTGACGATAAAGTTTTGATCGATCGCGGTCTGACGAATTATTGGGGGTACAACACAATCGGATTTTTTGCGCCGCACGCGCAGTACTCGGGAAGCGGACAACTCGGCGAACAAGTCATCGAGTTCAAATCGATGGTACGCAATCTCCATGCGGCGGGTATCGAAGTGATCCTCGATGTAGTTTACAATCATACTGCCGAAGGAAATCATCTTGGCCCCACGCTCTGCTTCCGCGGGATCGACAATCTCGCGTACTATCGGTTGCAACCGGATAATCCGCGTTTCTATCTGGATTTCACCGGTACTGGGAACACGTTTAACGTGCTGCATTCTCGCGCGCTTCAGCTCGTGATGGACAGCTTGCGCTATTGGGTTCTCGAAATGCACGTGGATGGATTTCGGTTTGATCTGGCTTCCACCCTGGCGCGCGATCATGCGGGTGTGAACAAGCTGCACGCCTTCTTTGAAATCATTCATCAGGACCCAGTCCTTTCGCAGGTGAAGCTAATTGCGGAGCCGTGGGACGTAGGCGAAGGCGGCTATCAAGTTGGAAATTTTCCCGTGCTTTGGGCGGAATGGAACGGCAAATATCGCGACGCGATGCGGAGTTTTTGGAAAGGCGACGAGGGCCGCATTGGCGAGGTGGCTTACCGGCTCACAGGCAGTCCCGATCTTTATCAGCACAATGGGCGGCGTCCCTACGCGAGCATCAATTTTGTCACGGCCCACGATGGATTCACGCTGAGCGACCTGGTCAGCTATGACAAAAAGCACAATGAGTTGAACGGCGACGACAACAGGGACGGCGACAACAACAATCAATCCTGGAATTGCGGCGTGGAAGGTCCAACGGATGACCCAAAAATCAACGCGTTGCGCGAGCGCCAGCGCCGGAATTTCCTGATGACACTTTTTCTTTCGCAAGGCGTGCCCATGCTATCCGGCGGAGACGAGTGGGGCCGGACGCAGCACGGCAACAATAACGCTTATTGCCAGGACAACGAGATCAGCTGGTTCAATTGGGAGCGCGATGAAAAACAGAATCAATTTGTTGAGTTCACGCGAAAACTGATTCAGCTCCGGAGAGATCATCCTGTTTTCCGCCGGCCGAAATTCTTTCAGGGCCGACGGATTCGAGGTTCGGAAACCCGCGATGTGATGTGGTTCAATCCCGGTGGCAGCGAGATGAGCGAGGAAGAATGGACATCGCCGTTCGTTCGCTGTCTTGGCATGCTGCTGAGCGGCGACACGATGGATGTTCTCAATTTTGAAGGTGAACCAATTCGCGACGACACGTTCCTGTTGCTGATCAACGCGCATTATGAGCCGATCC
>Ga0137401_10000630_pt1 | contig 14222 bp, 11 predicted proteins | sample CZOMad1_1_16fung_FD_108286 | JGI IMG/M metagenome (GOLD analysis project Ga0137401, IMG submission 108286) | Vadose zone soil fungal communities from Angelo Coast Range Reserve, California, USA - CZOMad1_1_16fungal (Illumina Assembly) | ecosystem: Environmental > Terrestrial > Soil > Vadose...
AGGCCTCACGCAAGAAAATCGCTAACGTGCAGAGCGTGTTCGTGACGCAAGGCGTCAGCGAAACCGTCGATCTCTGCCTGACCGGCCTGCTGAATCCCGGCGAGAACGTGCTCACACCCTGCCCGGACTATCCGCTCTATTCAGCAGTCTTAGCCAAGCTCGAAATTCCACTGAATCTCTACGACCTCAACGAAGAAGACGCCTGGCAGCCAGACGTCAACGACATCCGCAAGAAAATCACCCCTCAGACACGCGGTATCGTACTCATCAATCCCAACAATCCGACGGGCGCTCTCTATTCGCGGCGCAAACTGGAAGAGATTGCGGAGTTGGCGCGGGAACATAACCTGGTCGTCTTCGCCGACGAGATTTACGACAAGCTGATTCTCGATGACGGCGAAGAACATGTCGCCTTCGCCAGCATCGCGCCGGATGTTCCCTGCGTCACTTTCGGCGGCCTCTCGAAAAATTATCTCGCCCCCGGCTGGCGAATCGGATGGGGCATCGTAAGCGGCGACGCGTCCACGCTCGCGCCTTACATCGACGGCATCCACAAGCTCCTGCGTTCGCGGCTCTCGGCCAATCAACCGATGCAGTACGCCATCAAAGCCGCACTCGAAGGCCCGCAAGATCACCTGATCGACGTGCGCGCCCGCATGCGCTCTCGGCGCGATGTCACGGCGCAGTGGTGCCATTCCAACCCGCGTGTCAGCTGCGTCGCGCCACGTGGCGCTTTTTATGCATTTCCGAAGATTGACATTCCAGAAGGCGACGACGTCTTCTGCAAGGAGCTTCTGCTGCAGAAACACGTCCTAACCGTGCACGGTAGCGGCTTCGGACAGCGCCCCGGAACGAAGCACTTCCGCATCGTGTTTCTACCCAACGAAGAGATTTTGGGACGCGCGTATGCTGCCGTGCAGGATTTCCTGCACGAACGCTACGGTTCAGGCAAGCCCTAAGACGCTGAAGCCAACTCGCTGGGAGCTGTCATCGCAGGCTTCTTCGGTGGTAGTGGCGGTAAAGGCATGCCATCCGCCACCAGCCCTGGATGCTTACCGGGCGGCGGTAATGGCGGAATCGGCGTCCCGTCCGAAACTACTGCTGGCTTTGGGCTAACGTGAGCTGCCTTAACGTTGACTCCAATAGGCACGAGCAACGCAAAGAGTCCCACGGCGATTATTGCCTTTCTCATTACTGCCTCCTCGAACGAACAATACTCCGGTTTCATACTAATTCTAGAACGACAACCGAGCTACTCCGGCGTAAAGTAATCCACCGTCACCGGATTCTCAAACAGCGAGTAATCGCGCGTCACCACCGTAATCCCAGTCTCCGTCACAAAATACCGCGACTTATCCGCGGCGGTATCGTAGCCGATCGTCGTGCCCTCCGGGATGTGCACATCGCGGTCGATAATCGCCTTCCGAATCTTGCAGTGCCGTCCAATATTCACGTCGTGAAACAAAATGCTGTCCTCTATTTCGGAATAAGAATTCACCCGCACGTTGGGTGAAAGAATGCACCCCTTCACCATTCCGCCGGACACAATGCAACCCGCCGAGATGATGGAATCCACGGCGGTGCCCGTGCGGCCCTCCTCGGCAAACACAAACTTGGCCGGTGGATACTGGCGCTGGTGCGTGCGAATCGGCCAATCGGCATCGTACAGGTTGAACACAGGCGACACGGCGACCATATCCATGTTCGCTTCGTAATAAGCTTCCAGCGTTCCCACATCGCGCCAGTAAAGAGCTTCCTTCTTGTTCTCGTCCTCGAAGTTGTAGGCGTAGACGCGATACTCATCCACCATTTTCGGCAAGATGTCCTTGCCGAAATCGTGATTCGAGGCGGGATCTTCCGCGTCCTTGAGCAATACCGGAATCAAAACATCCGTATTGAACAGATAAACACCCATCGAAACTGACACCATCGCCGGATTGTAAGGCGAGCGAATCTTCGTTTCCTTCGGCTTTTCGTCGAATCCCGTGATCCGGCTGTCGGCATCGACCTCGACCACGCCGAACCGCGCACAATCCTCCGGTGGTATCAACAACGTCGCCAGCGTAATGTCCGCCCCGCATTCGTCGTGCTGCTGCAACATCTTCCGGTAGTCCATCTTGTAAATGTGGTCGCCGGAGAGAATGAGGACGTGTTTGGGCTGCTCCGAGCCAATGGAATAAATATTCTGATAAACCGCATCGGCCGTGCCCATATACCAGTTGTCGCTGACCCGTTTCATCGGCGGAAGGATTTCGATGAACTCGCCCATTTCTCGCGCCACAATGTTCCAGCCCTCACGAATCTGCCGGTTGAGGGAAAGGGCCTTGTACTGCGTCAAAATATAAACGCGTCGCAAGTCAGAATTTACGCAATTGGAAAGCGTGATATCGATAATGCGGTAGTTGCCGCCGAAGGTTACAGCTGGTTTGGCGCGGTCACGGGTGAGAGGATAGAGCCGCTCGCCGGCTCCGCCGGCCAACAGGACCCCGAGCGTGTCCTTCATATTGCTTGCGCTCATGCGTGCTCCGTGTCCCGCGACGAGGCATGGTTGCGCGGGAATGACGGGAAATAGTACCACAGGGTATGCGAGCAAAGACCTAAGGTCTTTACCGCACTAACTCGGCCAATCTTCCGGTACCGAGCAGGGCTGAAATTCGCTCAAAGTCACCCGCCATCACGCGGTCTTTCTCGATCGCCGGAGACACGCTTCGAATGGCTGCCACCGCCGCCTGCCCTCGTTTCGACGGCTTCAATGGTGCCAGGAAATCCACCGCCTGCGCGGCCGCCATCGCTTCAATTGCCATCACATTTCGAGTATTCTCGACCACGCGCTTCAGTTTGATGGCGCCTGTCATTCCCATGGAGACAAAGTCTTCCTTGTTCCCCGAAGTAGTAATGGAATCCGCCGACGCAGGATGCGCGTAAATCTTGTTCTCGCTCACCAAGGCCGCGGCGGTAACCTGCGCCATCATGAATCCGGAATGCAACCCCGCGCCGGGAGCGAGAAACGGTGGCAGACCATCACTCAACGCGGGATTCACCATGCGTTCCAGGCGGCGCTCGGAAATACCCGCCAGCGCACACAGGGCAATGGCCAGGAAATCCAGCGCGAAGGCTATCGGTTCTCCGTGAAAATTGCCGCCGGAAATGACATCGCCTTCGCCATTGGGCTGCTTAGAGTCCTTCGGGAAAACAAGCGGGTTGTCCACCGCCGAGTTCGCCTCAATTTCAAATACCGAACGACAATAGGCCAACGCGTCGCGCACGGCACCGTGCACCTGCGGAATACAACGCAGCGAGTAGGCATCCTGCACCTTGCCGCACTCGCGATGGGACTCGCGAATCGCGCTGCCCTCCAAGAGCTTGCGTAGGTTCGCCGCCGTCCGAACTTGCCCAGCGTGCGGACGAGCTTTATGGATGCGCTCATCAAACGCCGCGTCCGTTCCCTTCAGCGCATCCAGCGAAAGAGACGCCACGACGTCAGCTGAATTCACCAAAGTTTCCGCCGCCAGCAACGCCAGCGTCCCGCAAGCCAGCATCGCTTGCGTACCATTGATCAGAGAAACGGCTTCCTTGGCTTCAAGGACAACGGCCTGAATTCCAGCCTTCTTCAAAGCTTCCGCCGAAGCGACTCGCCCAGCGCCCTTTTCCCCCCAACACTCTCCCTCGCCGACAAGAGCCAATGCGATATGCGAAAGCGGAGCGAGATCACCGCTAGCCCCGACACTCCCCTGAGACGGCACCACCGGCGTCACGCCGCGGTTCAGCATCTCGCACAGCGTGTCCAACGTCACCGGACGAATACCGGAAAAGCCTTTCGCCAGTGAATTCGCCCGCAACACCATCATTGCCCGCGTTTCCGCAATGGAAAGCAGCGCACCCACTCCTACGCAGTGCGACCGCACCAGATTGATCTGCAACTCGCGAATCTGGTCGCCCTTGATGTGCACGTCGCTCAGCTTGCCCACACCCGTGGTGATGGCATAAGCGATTTCATCTTTTTCGACGAGAGCATCAACCACAGCGCGGGCGCGAATTACCGCCTCGCGGGCATCGGGATCGAGCAGTACCGGGCGATGCTCCACCGCAACTTCGCGGACTTCTTCCAACGTCAGTGTATTTCCGTTTAGATGCAGGGCTTTCATACGGACTCAATTCGGATTTCTGATTGCGACCTTCAAGGTTACATGTTTTAAGGAATTTGAGCGAGGTTCGTGTGGGTCGGATACTCTTGTCCGACCGGTTTCGGCAGGCGAGCCACGGCTTAAACGCTCGTCGGTTGGTCAACATCAACTGCGCCGGACAGGAGTGTCCGACCCACATACTTCGTCAACTTCTCACCACCCTACTGTGCCCCGCTCCCGTCCCCCGCGTGCAACAAAATCGTCAAGGGCGGTACATGCTCCGGGCTAACGTACCGGTTCACTAGAAAACGCTTGCCATCCCTCGTCACGTCGTAGGTAAAAGCATCCGTGCTGGAAATCGGCGCGCGGCCGCGAATTTGGAACAGGGGAACAGGCGTTCCCGTCGAGAAACCGTTGCTATTGCTCACGGGCACCGCCATCAACATACCGCTGGAGGCCATGTAGAAGATTTCTTTGCCGTCCGCGCGCCAACGCGGCTCGCCACCGCCGCCGCGCGAGACCTGCCACTTGCCGGCGGCGCCAGGAAAGGAAGTCACATAGACTTCCCAGTTGCCGGATTCGTCGGACGCGTAGGCCACCCACTTGCCATCGGAAGAGATTTGGCCATTGGTTTGGTTATTCTTAGCGGTCAGGAATGGTACCTCGTGCCCGCCGCCCGCCGGCACTAACACCAGGGAATAATGGGATGGCTCCTGGATTGTGCAGAGAATCTGCTGACCATCCGGCGACCAGGAGTTTGGAACATAGTCGTTGATAGGATTGCTCTGCACCAGAGCTTTTTCCCGCTCGATGCCACTGGCGCGCTTGGCGACAACTGCGGCGCCATCCTCGTTGGCGATCCGGTACGTAATCAGGCTTCCGTCCCGCGACCAAACCCCGCTCACTTCCTCCGCGGGATCGAACGTGAACCGCGCATTGCCGCCGGCGTTGGTGCTCTCCAGCCAGAGGTCAACGTTATTCGCCTTGAGGTCGGCAATGTCCACAACTACCCGGCTGCCATCGGGAGAGAGAGTGGGATTGGCAATCACGCCCGGCTCACCGATTGTTCCCTGTGCCTTGCCCGAGCGGTCCATCCAAGTCAGAACGGAAAGCACGGCGCCTACGCCCGTATTGTAAATCAAAGTTCCATTTTCGGAGACCGTGAGCGCCGCCCAGAAGGTTGAGGGCTGGACGCCAACCAAATTCGCGACGGCGGCGGGACTGCCCGATACAGTGCCCTTCGAGGAATCGAACGATAGGCTGACCAACTGTCGCTGTGCATCCGCATAGTACAAATGCTGCGCATCGTAGCCAAAACTCGAATGGCACAGTACAACGCGCCTCTTTTCCTTGCTGTTAATGGAGCCGGAGTATATGCCGCTATAGTGGTCATCCCTGGAGTTCGAGAAATTGCCGCCCCAGTACAGGAAGTGCTCGCCGTCGGAAAGGAAGTCGGGCCAGCGATGGGTCTGTTCATCCTTGTCAGTGAACGTCAGGAACGGCGCATTGCCGCTGCCGTCGGCGTTCACACGCCATAGGGTGCTGGCCGTGTCCGGCGCATAGATGATCACATCCCTGCTGCCCCAACTGCCCCCTCGCGCCGAGAGTACACTCGCCAACACTTGCGGTGCGCCTCCGGAAGTCGGCATCTTTTCCAGCTTTCCGCCAGCGAAGAAAGCAATGTAGGTACCGTCGGGCGACCAGAATGGAAAACTCGCGTTTTGCGTCCCCGGAAGCAGAGTGATGCTCGAAGAGCCGAGGCGCTGCACGTAGAGCATCGGCATCCCCGTGCTGGGTTCCGGGGAAATAAACGCCAGCATCGAGCCATCGCGCGAGACCGCCATGTGGCTCACGTTCATTTCCTGCGGAACAGGAATCGCAAACTGCATCCGAGCGGTGGGGACGGGACGTCGAGCCACCCACCACGTGACTCCCGCCGCAGTCACCAGCGCGAGAATCCCGCAAACCGCGTACAGGATGGGAGTCCTCCGAGGCGCTGCCCCGGCGGTCGCGGCACGCGCCGCGCTGGACGCTTCCGTTCCCGACAACGCACTCAGCGCAAACGACAAGTCCCGCGCCGATTGAAAACGCTGTTCCGGAGTCTTCTCTAAACACCGCCGCACGATGCGATCCAGCGCCGGAGAAACCGAGCGCACCGGATCCAGCAACTCCGGCGGATCTTCCTTCAACACCGCCGTCATCGTCTCAACCGCGGTATCCCGCCGAAACGCCCGCTTGCCGGAGAGCATCTCGTACAGCACGGCCCCAAAAGCAAAAATATCAGTCCGCGGATCAGCCGGCTCGCCGCGCACCTGCTCCGGCGCCATATAGCTCGCCGTTCCCATTACCACACCGGCTGCGGTGTGCGAACTGGTGAGCGTAACTTCACTCGGCTCGTGGCTGAGAACTTCCACCTGCTTCGCCAAGCCAAAATCCAGAATTTTGATGCGCCCGTCTTTGGTGACGAAAATATTTTCCGGTTTCAGATCGCGATGGACGATCGACTTCTGGTGCGCCGCCGCCAACCCCTGCGCGATCTGCACTCCATACTCAATCGTCTTCCTCTGCGCCAGCGCCCCACGATCCAGAATCGCGCGCAGCGTCTCCCCCTCCAGCAGCTCGGAAACTAGGAAAGGCGTGGCCTTCGGACCCTCGCCCTGCGACCCAATATCATGAATCGCCAGAATGTTCGGATGATTCAGCGCCGCCACAGCCCGCGCTTCCTGCTCAAACCGCCGCAATCGCTCCGGCTCGCTGGCAAACGACTCCGGCAGAATCTTCAGCGCAACCTCTCGCCCCAGGCGGGTATCCTTCGCGCGATAGACCTCTCCCATCCCGCCAGCACCTAGCGGGGAGACGATTTCATAAGGACCAAGCTTGGTGCCAGAGGCGAGAGGCATCGGTTCGCGTCATTATAGTCTGCTCGCAGGACATTGCTGCCGATGCGACGACCAGGACCTAGCCCGGCAGACTGAACACTCACCGTCCCCCAATCGAATCAAGATTGGCGATCACTTCGGAACGAAGTCGCAGCGTTGCAGCCGCAAGATTCTCGCGAAGATGCCCGATGGAAGATGTCCCGGGAATCAGCAGAATGTTAGGCGAGCGCTGGAGAAGCCACGCAAGCGCAACCTGCATCGGAGTGGCCTGCAGGGATGCCGCTGCTGCGTCGAGCTTCGACGACTGTAACGGAGTGAACCCTCCCAGCGGGAAAAACGGTACATAGGCTATGCCTTGCCCGAAGAGCTCCTCAATGAAGCCGTCATCACTTCTCTGAGCCACGTTGTACATGTTTTGCACGCACACGATCGAGGTGATTCTCTGACCCTCAGCCAACTGCGAAAGACTGACGTTACTCAGACCGATATGCCGGATCAGTCCCTGACGCTGGAGTTCGGCCAGCACGCTCAGCGGCTCTTCAATCGATCCTTCCGTTGGCTCCATCATTCCTCCAACCCGAAGATTGACGACGTCAAGAGCGTCGAGCCCCAGATTTCGCAGGTTGTCGTGAACTCCATCGATCAGCTCTTGCCGCGAAAGGGCGTGCAGCCACGACTTATCGTCACCCCGCCGAGCGCCCAGCTTGGTTACGATCACCAGGTCATCAGGATAAGGATGGAGCGCCTTCTTAATGATTTCGTTCGTGACATGTGGACCGTAATAATCGCTGGTGTCGATATGGTTCACGCCAACCGCAACCGTTTCTCGCAGAACCGCAATCGCACCATCGACATCACGCGGCGGTCCCCACACTCCCTCACCAGCCAGTTGCATCGCCCCGTAGCCCATGCGATTCACGGTCATCGAGGTGCCGAGGAGCGTGAAACTGCCGCCAAGATCAACACTCATTTGTTTCGCCATTGCTTTTCTCCTGAACGATCTTTTCTTTTGTTATAGCCGTGGTACTTTGTATTGGATGAAGAAAGCTTCAGGTTAGGAGTTCGCATTTGCCCCAACGTTCCCAGGTCGTCTTAGAGCCCCGTAAATCGCCAGTTCAAGCACGTTCGACCGCAAGCGTCGAAGCCATTCTCGAAGCCACTGTTCAGGTTTTGCTCGACGTTGGAAAGGAGCGGCTGACCACAACCAGGGTCGCGTCGCGGGCCGGTGTGTCGGTCGGGACCTTGTATCAATACTTCCCGAACAAGAGCGCGCTTTTGCAGGCTGCCTTGCAACGTCACCTCGTCGCAGTCACCGAGGCCGTCGAACGGGTCTGCAAGGAACAGGAGGGCGAAACGCTCCGAAACATGGCGACGGCTCTCATAACCGCATTTCTACAAGCCAAAATGAGGAACCCGAAAACGAGTGTCGCCCTCTACGCCGTTAGTTCCGACGTGGACGCAACCAGGATCGTGCAGCAGATGGGCAGCCGGTTCAATAAGGCGATCGTCCGAATGCTGGCAACCGCCCGCGAACCGCTCACGACCGATCCACAACTCGTTGCTTCCATGCTCGAAGGCGCGATGGTCGGCGTAAGCCGGAGAATGCTGGAATCGGGCGCCCCAGAGAAACAAGTCGACGCCTTGCGTCGTGAACTGATCGTTGTAGCGTGCGCCTACCTGGATGCTTGTTCTGGCGTGTTCCAGTTCAAGACGCAATGCTGACCAAGATGTTCCGTGAAGCACCTACCACTGAATTTGATCGAACATTCCGCGAAGGCGCAAACCCTTCGCCGGATTCACCATCTTCACATACTCCACCCGGCCCCGAAGGTGCTCTTGAAAAGAAGGATGCGCCTCGCGGTTCTGGCTCTTCGGTCCGTGGCGCACACAATTGTTCAGAATTGCCTTCAGGCGGTCAAACTCCGCCCGCGCAACGTTGACGTGCTGGTTCGCCACCAATCCAGCAAGCCGCTGCCGTACGCCCTGCCGCATGATGCGAGTTTTTCGGTGATTCATGGTAAAACCCTCTTCCAGCAACACCGCTGCTGCATGCGATGCAAATCGCTCTACACACTTCTCGAAAGTTTCTCCGCCAGAGAAGGCAAGATCGTCCGCATAGCGTGTGTACTCCGCGCCCGCCGATCGCGCGAGCGCACGCAGCCGGCAATCAACGCGATAGGCACAGCCGTTGGCAAGCGCCGGAGAAGTCGGCACGCCTTGCGGCAGGTGCGGACGAGAATACAAGCTTCGCGCTTCTCTTAGCTGGACGCGATCGATTCCTTGCCCCAGCTCGCGCCAGATTTCAGGCGGTGGCGCGTTCGTACAAATGCCTCCCAACAGATCCGCGACCATCTCGGGATATCCCGCCGTGCGAAAGAATGCCTGAATTCGAGCGCCCGACAGGGACGGAAAGAAGTCCTGCAAATCCATTTTAAGAACAACGCGTCGCCCAACATGCGGAGCCACAAATGTCCGGATGGAACGTCCTTTAACAAACCCATGGGCTGCGGGATGCGGCGGGATCTGACTGAGAATCTCGGACAGAATTCGCCGTTGAATTTCCTTGAGGCGCGGCTTTGGCACCTCAATGAGCCGGATCGCTCCAAAGTTCTTGGCCAGCACCCGATAGTGATAGTGCCTCAGCCGCGCACTGCCTCGAACGGATTCAAGCCCCTTCAAGTCGGCGAACCACTCCAACTCGCCCACATCGAGCCGCAACCAATCGGCCAGCTCGCCAAGAGACTCAATCGCCGGAACACTCCAATCCCGCGCCGCCGCCACAGGCTGCATCCGCTGCGCTTCCGCAATCCACTCGGCGACCCACAGTTCGTCGAAATACTCCCGGTACGCGCGCTGGAAACCTCTATCGTCCCGCAGAAAACGCACCACGTCCCTGCGTCTCGGACGAACCTGATGTTCAAATCGCCGTACATACCGCCGCGCCAGCGTCCGCAACCAGCGCCAATCCCGCCCCAACGTCCGCCCGCAGCGCGCAGCGATCTTCTCAGAAGTCGCCTCACCAGCAAGAATCGATCTCGCCAGCGCAGTCAGCAGTGGAGTCTTGGCCGTTGGCTTGGGCGTGTAAGACGACAGCGGAATGCTCCAACGAGTCTGACCTTGCGTGAGCAACCCTGCGCCTGCGCGCAGTAGCGCTCTCGCGACGGATTGTGTGCCATTCAAGATGCCCTGGGGTAACCCCAGAGAAGCCGAAATCGAACCGAAGCCCGACCCAGCACAGCTTGGAGCATTCCACCGTCAGCGGAATCATAGCAGTCCGTCACACCTTCCGGACCTAACGAGTCAGTTTGCCAAAGCAGACGTCTTCTGGATCCTTGCCGAACGTTGCTCCAGCTTCCCAGCCTCATCGTTTCGTCCCAGCTTCCGCAGCACCTTCGCCTCGTTCGCAAGGGACGCTTGGAAAGTAGGATCGCTCTCGCCATGTTTCTTCTCCGCGATCGCGCTGAGCCGGTGCCAGCAAGGCTGTGATTTTTCGGGCTTGTTCCACATATCGTACATACCGCAAAGACCCCACAGCGGCAACACCACCTGGAAGGCGTCCGTCCCACTGGCCGTCTCTTCCGATTTCACCGCGCGGAGCATGTACGGCTCGGCCTTTTCCCACAAACCCTGCGCCATGTACAGACCCGCGAGCGTCCCCAAGCTCTGCGACGTTCTTTCGCTGTTCTCTCCCAGGGTTTTCAGATTGATGTCGAGAATCCGCTCAAAGTACTTCTCCGCGCCGGCATAGTCTTTGCGGTAACCGGCCATGCTCCCTAGGGCAAAGAGTGGATTCAGCATCTGCGGGGAATACGGGCCAATTGTCTTTTCAACAAGCTGAAGCTGGCGGTTGATCGTCACCTCGGCATCCGTAAATTGCTGCCGCATACCATAGGTTGCGCCTAGGCGGCCGAGCGCCTCGATCAACAATTGGTTGTCCGACGGAAGTTTCTCCGCGAGCTCCACAGCTTGTTTATAGAATTTCTCCGCGGCTTCGAACCGGTTTTCCTTATAAGCGCCCTCGGCCTCCTGCATCACCAACTCGATCCTTTCCTTCGCTGTCGGCGCCGCATCCATCGCCTGAACTTGCTTTTCCAGCTCCGCCGCTTTCGCCGCTTTTCCCTCGGCCTTCAGGGAGGCCAAGTACCGTTGATACCGTAACTGCGCCGCCTTGTGCCCGTCCTCCGCGTTCTTGCTAAACAGAAAAGGCTCTCCTGCCGGGTGGTTGGCGTTCGCGCTTCTCTCAGCCAATTCGGCTTTCCGGTACTGCTCCAGGGCGCTAACCCAGTCACCGTTCTTTTCTAGAACGGACGCCAGTTCGAGAATCGCTTGGTATTGGGAAGGGTCGAGAGAAATAGCGTGCTTGAACTCGACGACAGCCTTCGCATTATCGCCGGAGCCTTCCAGCGCTTGACCGTAGAGATCATGGGTCTCCCAGTCGCTGGGTGACAGGGCCGCGGCCTTCTCCAACTCAGCCAGAGCCGTAGGTGCTTCCATCTTGGCCAGCAGAACCCGTCCTATGTTCCGATGCGCGCGGCCAAGTTCCGGATCCATACTTCCCGCAATCCTGTATTCCTTCAGCGCTTCAGCGAAGTTGAACTTGTCTTCCTCAAGATTGCCGAGCCCCATGTGTGGCTCTGGGTCCGAAGGGTTTAAGTCGATCGCCTTACGGTATTCCGCTTGGGCGCCTTCTGCGTTCCCAGTAGAGCGCAGCGCACTCCCCAGGCACACATGGCAAACTTCAAAATCGGGAAACAGCTTGGCCAGTTCTTGCAGTTCGATCGCGGCAGCTTGCGGGTCGCTGTGCATCAGCGTCGAAGCCAGATTCTGCCGGATCCACGCATCGTTCGGGTTGAGCCTCTTCGCTTCGCGCCCTTCGCGAATGGCCGAAGCGATGTCACCCTTTGCCGCATAGGTGATACCCAGGTTGGTGTGCGAGCTGGCGAAATCCGGGTCCAGCGATATCGCTTTCTTATACTCGTCGATTGCGCTGTCGTAGTCGTGCCGGTGATAAAGAAGAAGGCCGAGGTCGAAGTGCACCATGGCATAGTCTGGCTTGAGGCGCAACGCTTCCCGGTATTCCGACGCGGCAGCCTCAAATTCCTGACTGTCATCGAGCGCTAAACCTGCGTTCTTGTGCGCTTCGGCGTCCTCTGGATTCTGGGCAAGCGCTGCTTTGGCTTCTCGCAGCGCCCCTTCCGGGTCCCCCAGCTTGTAAAGAGCGAAACTCAACTTCGTGTGCACCTGAGGAAAGTCCGGGCTCTCCTGCAAGATCTCGGCGTAGACCGATGCCGCGTGCGGCCATTCTTCCTGCCGGTTCAGCAATTCGCCCATGACGAACCCGGCTTCGATACCCGCGAAGTCTTCCTTGACGGCAGAACTCAACTGCGCGGCAGCCTCGTCGTAGCGTTTGTCTTTCATGAATGCTGCTGCGCGACTTAGCCGTTCGGGCAATTCCTTGTCCGGCTTCTCATTGCTCGCTTCCGAAACCACTTTGGCGTGAGCCAAAGCGTCCAAAACCGTCGCGTCCGCTCCTGCCTTTCTGAGCAACGCCAAGTAGTCCGCATCTGGATGAAAATTCAGGCCGCGAACGCCAATCTCATGCGCCACGTTCGTCTGCAGAACACCACCCGCTTCCAACGCCACCACCTCGCTGGCGTGCAACGGCTTTGGCGAGGTCTGAGCCCAAGCGCCATGAGCGAATATCACAACAAGTAGAGAGAAAACCGAAGAGCGAATCAAAGAATTGGACACTAAGCCTCCGGAGGGTTCCAATCCCGAATCTTACCTTTCCAGGCCATCGCCGCCTCGTTACCATGGTCCCATGACCGGTCCGCAACTGCCGGATGACCTCCCGATGCACAATGCCTTCTCGCCGAATCGAGCCTCATATCCGGGTATCAGCCATACGCAAACCCACGCGATGATAACGCCTTTGGGCCCACTGCTAAGCTTTTGAACTGCTAGGGCTCCAGACCTGCGTTTAGGCTTATGAAAATGACCCGGGCCTGAGCCGTCCCAAATTCGCTTGACATATTCCCATATGGGTATGTAATATCTCTCCATGGCAAGAGCGAGCACCTCATCCGATGCTTTCAACGCGGTCGCTGAACCCCGCCGGCGGGAGATTTTGACTTATCTCGCCGCCTCCGAGCGGCCTGTTGGCGAGATAGTGATAGCTCTGGGCCTGGAACAGCCATCCGTCTCCAAGCACCTGCGCGTTCTCCGTGACGTGGGGCTGGTTCGGATGCGCTGCCAGGGCCGCCAAAAGTTATACCGGACCAACGCCGAAGCGATACGCCCCCTGCACGACTGGGCGGGAACCTTCGAGCGTTACTGGCAGCACCAGTTGAATCGTGTGAAGGAACGCGCCGAGGCGATGATCCGCGAGTCGACGATCCGCCAAGGCAAATCAAGTTCGACTATCCCAGACCCATTACCAGACCAATTCCCAGACCGATTAAAGGAGAAGAAATCATGATCGCTACCGAACAGTCACTCGAAAACCTGACCCTCACCATCAACCAGGAAATCCACGTCCAGGCTCCTCTGGATACAACCTTCGCCGCCCTGCTCGAGCAACTCGGGCCCGGCAACGAAACGCCGGACGGCAAATCGCTCAACATGAAGATCGAAGCGTGGCCCGGAGGCCGTTGGTACCGCGATCTGGGCGATGGCAACGGACACTTTTGGGCCAATGTCCAGGCCATCAAGCGCCCCTCGCTGCTGGAATTCTCCGGTCCCTTGTTCGCCTCGTTTCCCTTTGTTTCGAATGTGCAATATCGGTTGACCGAAGTCGATGGCGGAACCTTGATCGCCTTCAAACACACCGCCCTCGGCTTCGTTCCGGAGAAGCAAAAGGCAGAGATGAACAAAGGCTGGGCCGGGATGCACGAGCGCGTCCGCAAGCATGCCGAGCGCAAGCGATAACAGGTTCGTATCGCGCCCGTCTATATCGCAAGCAAATCATAATGATGCGTGGCAGATAAGGAGAAGCCCATGTGCCCAGCGTGTCTCACCACAGCAGCTCTGATTGCCGGCAGCGTCACCTCCACGGGGGGACTCGCGGCAGTCGTCATCAAGAAATTCGGCGCCCAGAATTCGGAAGATAAGAACGCCGCAGACAAGAATCCAGCTCCAACCCCATCCAAGGAGGATGACCATGTCTAGCACCACCATCGAAATTCGACAACCAGTTCGGCAACCAAAGACCGTTTCGCAT
>Ga0137401_10000632_pt1 | contig 14215 bp, 12 predicted proteins | sample CZOMad1_1_16fung_FD_108286 | JGI IMG/M metagenome (GOLD analysis project Ga0137401, IMG submission 108286) | Vadose zone soil fungal communities from Angelo Coast Range Reserve, California, USA - CZOMad1_1_16fungal (Illumina Assembly) | ecosystem: Environmental > Terrestrial > Soil > Vadose...
CCATTATTATTATAATTATTATTTTTTGTTTTTTAATTAGTACTATATTATAGTAACGCGGACAATTTTATATGTTAATGTTCCAAAAAAGTATATATAATTATAAATAATATAATTTAAAATTTATAATACTATAAATTAAGCATAGTTAAAAATGAAAAATAAAAAACAATTTTAAACTAATTTTTAGTTTATTCTAAATTATTTTTATATTCTATTTTTAAAAGTTAGGTTGAGATAAAATAATTATAATAATAAAAGCTTAATCTAATTATATAAAGAATTAATTTAATAAACTAATTTTTGTATAATCAATCATACCGCTTAGCCCCAAAAGCCGTGGCCACCTATTTTACAGCGCGAAGCCTGCGGCTTCTGCCTCAATTATATTTGTTTGTTAATTGAAAATTTAATTAATTTTTATCTAATAGTTTTACTAAAAAAATAATTTTTTATATTTATATTAAAATATAGTGTTATTTATATTATTTTTATAATTTTATATAAATTTATTTTTAATTTTCTTAATTAATTTTAATTAGATTTAAAAAATTTAAAAAATTTAATTTATTAAAGGCGGCGTTAAAAACGCGCCGCGCGCCAAACAAAATAAATAAAAACAAGGATAAATAGGAAGGGGGCCCGGCTGCGAAGCAGCGCGCATAGATCAAAAATGAGAAAAAAACATCAAATTTAAGGTCCAAAATAGAGGTTTTGGAGTTATATTTTGAAAAATAGAAGTTATTATTAAGGTTGATAAAAAATAAATAAATTATAACAGGCCGCGCCTTCGGCGCCGGCGTTAGGTATATAATTATGGGGCGGAACGCCCCTCTCTTTTAAATTGTATATATTTTAAATTATAATCTCTCTTTTAATTATTTAATATTTTGATTAATGCGCGCTGCTTCGCAGCCGTGGGGATTAACCCTGGATAATAATTTATTAAGTTATTAATTTAATATTATATCTTTTAAAAAATTATCCTTCTTTTATTTGAATTTAATATTTCTAATTAAAATTTCTTCTACATTAGGGGGCGAAGCCCCTCTTTGGGTGGCGCTTTGCGCCCTTTTAATATTTACCCTTTTATAATTTATAGTTAATAATTATAAGTTACCTTTAATTACTTCACGTGGGTTGAAATTAAGTGTTTTTATAAAAAGTTCTTTTCTTAATAAATACAAAGGGGGGCCCGGCTGCGAAGCAGCGCGCATTGGATCAAAAATGAGAAAAAAACATCAAATTTAAGGTCCAAAATAGAGGTTTTTGATTTCCATTTTGAAAAAAATCTTAAAATAGAAATTATTATTAATAAAAAACAAAAAAAAATTCATTAAAGCAATTAAAAGTAATAAAAATAAAATAAATAAATTTATAACATTGGATATTGAAACTAGAGTTATAAACGGAACGGGGCTTCGCCCCCCTTATTCTCTATCATAATTTGATGGGTTAAAAACTACATCTTTTTATTTAAGTGATTATCTAAATGAGTCTGACATGTTAAAAACATGTATTTTATCTTTATTCCAAGATAGATACAATAAAAATATAATCTATATACATAATTTAAGCTTTTTCGATGGTATATTTTTACTGAAAGTATTTTCATCTATTAATAATATGGTAGTTATACCTGTAATTACAGATTCTAAAATGTTCAATATTGAATTAATCTATAATGGTATTAAAATTTCATTTAGATATTCCTTTTTGATGCTACCGCGCTAAAGCGCCTTTATCCAATTTAGCAAAATCATTTAGTGTAGATGAAAAAGGGGTATTCCCTTATGATTTTGTGAATGATCGAGATATCAATGAATTAGATTATATTGGTAAAGTTCCTATATTCAAGTATTTTAGTGGCGCACTCAAAGTGAATATGTAAATTATAAAAAACAATTTAAAAATAAAAATTGAGATCTAAAAGAAGAAACTATTAAATATTGTAATAATGATTGTATTATATTACATAAAATTATTAAGAAATTTAATACCCTAATCTTTGAAAAATTTAATTTAAACATTCACAGATTCCCTACTCTATCTTCACTTGCTTTAGGTATTTATAGATGTAATTATATGAAAGATTTCAAAATACCAATCATCTCAGGTAAATTATTTTTAGATCTTAAAAAATCTTATACCGGAGGATCTACAGATATGTACATACCTTATGGTGAAAATATTTTTGGTTATGATGTTAACTCATTATATCCTACAATAATGAAAAATGAGAAAATGCCAGTTGGAAAAATTATATATTTTAAAGGTGATATCACAGCATGTGCTAACGTAACCACTACACCTTTTGGTTTCTTCGAAGTTGAAATTACTGCCCCTGAACATATAAAACACCCTATAATTCAAACTAAGGTTGATACTGGAAACGGATTACGAACAGTATCACCTTTAGGTACATGGAAAGATATGTTATTTTCCCATGAAATAGAAAATGCAATCAAATATGGTTATAAATTCAAAATAATTAGTGGTTATTTATTTGAAAGTGCTAATATATTTAGTGAATACATTGATGTACTTTATGAGATAAAACAATCTAAAACTAAAGATGATCCAATGTATTTAATTTCTAAACTTTTATTGAATTCACTATACGGGCGGCGAAGCCGCCGGTATGGACTATAGATTTGATGAACATGCAATTATTTCTGATAATGAATTAATTAAACTAGTTGAAAGAAATTATTTAATTAGTGAAATCATTAATTTAGATAATAATAAATCATTTGTATCAATAAATAAAAATATTGAAACAGATGAAAGTAAATTATATGATGATTCAAATTATAATATCTCAATAGGGCGCTATCGCGCCTTCAGCTGTAACAGCTTACAGTAGAGTTTTTATGGGCGCTGCGCGCCATTTAAGAATAAGGATAATTATAATTTATATTATACTGATACTGATAGTATCTATATCGATAAACCTTTAGATTCTAAATTTATAGGCCCAAACCTTGGTCAATTTAAATTAGAAAATATTTTCCAAGAAGGTGTATTCTTAGCTCCCAAAGGGCGCCGCGCGCCGTGGTATTACCAACATAGACCCTTATTTAGAAATCACTAAAGGGCGCTGCGCGCCGGTTTTAAAAATCATGTGAAATATAAAGAATTAAAATATTTATTAAATATGAATAAATCCTTAATTTTAGACCAAGATAAATGGTTTAGATCTATTAAGGAGGGTAATATTACAATTAAAAAACAATTGTATACTTTACTTCCAACAGAAAATAAAAGACAATTGATTTATAAAAACAATAAATTGATTGCAACTAAACCATTTATAATTGATTTTAATAGAAATATTATTGAATAATTAAAACAAATAAATAATTAATCCCCGGTCTTTAAAAGAGGTGGATTTAATTAATAAAAGATTAATCCATCAAACAACCCCACTGTTTCTTTATATATTATTTTATAAGTTATTAATAATAGTAACAAAATAATAAGCTTACCTATGAGTAATTCAGTAAGATGAGAACTTACAATCATTAAATTAATGTTAAAATTCATTACTTTAATTAAAACAATACATTCTTATATGAATAAAAATAAATTTATTCAAACTATTCTAACAATTTTTATAATTATTAAAAATCAAAAATATTTAAAAATTGTTTACTGATTAATTACAAGATCCTTTTATTTAATTGGATCAATTGTTTATTTCTTTGCCATACTAATTACTGATCGCGGCTTCGCCGCCTGCACTTATTATATTAATTGAATTTATTTCGGATTCTTTTGAAAATATATTAAACTTTTTTGTAAATATATTCCACTCAATAGGAGATAAAATAGATTATTTTAAAAAAGATAAGAAAGAAGATATTGAAGATTTAATTAAAAATAAAAGATCAAAACCAGATACAATGGACCCTTTATTTTATTTAGATGAAGCTATATTTTCAGATAATATTGAAGAAGGTTCTAAAGACGTAGCCCCATCTAATACATTAAAATATGTTATATTAGGTTTAATAACTGGTATTAGTTTTTATTTTTTATATAAATATTATAGTTGCTCCCCTCCATCTGACCCACCATTCAATTTTAATTCTTTGTATCATTCTTTTTATGATACAATAAGTAGTTGGGTGCGTGGTGGTGCACAAAGTGCAGATAATTTGGATCCATCTCAGAGTATTAATCCTGATGATCCAATTCAATTATACCCTGAAGCTCCAGAAACACCAAGTGATTTAACACCTAAAGCTGGACCTTCTACTTTACCTGATGATTTAACTAATATTAAACCGCGGCTTCGCCGCCCCCTAGTAATGAATTAATAAATAAAATTTATGATTATTGTGAGGGTATTAATATTACCAATCTAGATGAAAAAATTAAATTTGCAGCAGATTTAGAAAAACAAAGTGAAAAATTTATTTATAATAAAATAATGAAAACACCTAATTTCCATGGGGGCTTCGCCCCCCACTGCTATCTAGAGTTGAACATATCACCAATTTAAAAATTAAATTTATTGAAGATTATTTAAATAAATAATTTATGGTTAAAATGAACAATTTATTAAATAATATGGCGCCGAAGGCGCGATACATTTTTTAATTGTATATACTATTCTGAAGATCCATGATTTACTTTAAGCGCGCCTTCGGCGCCCTAATATTTAATAGGTACTTTATGTGCGGCGAAGCCGCCGGCTGTTATTAAGAAAAGTTAATTGTTTATTGTTTTTTTAAAAACTTTTTCTTTTTAGGATTGATTTTTATATTATTATTTATTTAAATTAATCTCTCTTTTAAATTTAATTTTTCTATTTTGAATGAGAATTATGAGGCGCTTCGCGCGATGGGATGTTATTAATTCTATAAACCTTAGATTTTAACTTTTCTTTTTAATTATACTTTACTCTTTTTAAATTACAAAATAAAAACACAACCGCCGCGTAGCGGCCTATATATCCTTTTAGATTTTTTCGAAAATAAATATAAATAAGAAGGAAAGTACTAAAAATACTAAAGGCCGCTACGCGGCGGTTTAAATATACACAATTTTACCGCCGCGTAGCGGCTGATGATAAATTTTTTAACTTTATTTAAAATATTTATGTTTGAAGAGAGAATAAATTCATAATAAATTTACTAACGTAATTATTGCAATAAAAAAACTTTTTTGGATTGATTTGATAAAAAGAGATTTTTCATGGGGGCTTCGCCCGCCGCGAAGCGGCAGGAATATAAATTTAATCCGCCGCGTAGCGGCCTTTAGTATAACTATTCTTTTTATCCTATTATTATTATAACCGCCGGCGGCGAAGCCGCTTTAAGATTTTTTAATTTATAGAATTAATAATAAAATATATCTGAATGAAAGAATATTGTAATTATGAATGGAAGTATAATTACTATAATAATTAAATAGGCCGCTACGCGGCGGTTAAATTAAATTTGTTATTTTTTTTGAGGCGCCGGTTTAATTTTATATAATTTATATTTATAATTATATTTATAATTAATTAATTAATTAAAAAAAGTTTTTATTTTTTGTAAAGGGGGCGAAGCCCCGGCGCAAAGCGCCGGACAATTTATAACATCGAGTCTAATAAATAAATTAGTAATGCTAAACTAAATACTTTACAGTATATTCATATGCATCCTATTTAGAAATGTTCTATTTCTTATAAAACAGATAATTATTTAAATAAATAAATAAATCTGAGATAGTATCTAGGGGGTAATTTCGCGCTTGATATTCGTTCAGCACTTAAATACTATGTTTGTGGCTACCCAACTGTGCCTACTCAGTTTGCTATTAAAATTAAATAACTTTTCAACAATTGGTACACTAGAGAAACACAACCAATGGATCCTTTCGTACTGTTAGGTCGTTCCCTTTTTACTATTTTTCCTCCAGAAGATAGGGACCATACTGACTCACGTCGTATTAACAAATATGTTATCGTAATGACTCTTTATTCATTACTTCAGTAACTCACGCTACTGTTCAGACTATGTCATCATTAATAAAATGAATTCTTTTATTAATGCCGGATATTCGTGTTAGGCTTATTGTTAATGATACTCACCTATTAGTCGTTGAACCTTCTTGATTTTCCTAATTTTTAGTTATAATTAGTTCATTAAATCAAGCTTGGCTACAAATTAACTGATTCAGTCTTTCTTGTAATTTATCCGGTTTTCATATTAGTCAGCTTAAATTATAAATTATAAATTATAAATTATAAATTATAAATTATAAATTATAAAATATAAAATACTAACTAAGATGGGGCTTAATACAGTACATAAAAAATCTAATGCTTAATGTCGCCTGCGGCGGGGATATAACAAAATATATTTTTTAACATTATTATCACTATTTTGATAGTGCGGCTTTGCCGCGTAATATTAACTGCGCGAAGCGCCATATAAAAATAAATATTAAGAATAAACACCTATTCTATATAACATACAAGGTTCAAAGTGAGGTTGGACTTTTTCTCTTAAAGAAGATAACTGTGTAGCTCCAATAGTTAATATTCATTGATCTTTACGATCATAAAGCACTCCTACATAAATACCTAATTTAATATTAATAATTGTAGCTAATCTTTCAACTTCTTCTTTTGTAAAGCTATTAGTATAAATTCGAACTCTATTTCGACCGGCGCTGCGCGCCCAAAATTACCGGCGCTGCGCGCCCATTATTAAATAAGGCGCCGGAGGCGCCTACAGAGTTAAAATGATCTGAAATATTATGGGGTATTATTTTAACATATTTACCGGCGCTGCGCGCCCAGTATTCAATTTATAAAACATATCATGGTATAGATTAAAAATAGTTAAACTTTTTGTTTTTAGTCTATAGTTAACATAAATTTTATCTTTAATTTTTAAATTTATATCCTTAACGGGTGTACTCATATAATCTTTAAATAGAATACCGGCGCTACGCGCCCAGCAAATTTTTTATATTTAGTTCCGAAACTCATTTCGCGGCAAAGCCGCACTATTACTAGTGGGAGAAAATCGAGAAATACTACCATCACCTAACATAATACCGCCGCTTCGCGGCAGATAAAATGAAGGTTTTCAGGTAAAATTTTTAATTTACTTAATTTATTCTCATTTTCATTAATAATTAAATTCTTCATTTATGATTATAAAATTAATGGGCGCGCAGCGCCGGTACCTGTATTATATTATATTGCATTAGATTTAATATATATTATTTTCTCAATTTTGAATTTAGTATATAAATTAAAAAAGATTGTTAAAGAAAATAAAATAAACCCAACTCGCGTACCCTTTTAATCGGCGAACAGCCGAACCCTTCCAAGCTTTTGCACCCAGGGGATAGGATGAGTCGACATCGAGGTGTCAAACAGCTGGCACAATGTGTGCTCTCACCAGCTATTAACCTGTTATCCCTAGCGTAACTTTTATCGATTGATCCCCGTCTATTCCATAATATATCGAGGGGTCACTATGCCCTACTTACGTATCTTATAGACTTCTAAGTCTTTCAGTTAAGCATGCTTTCCGCCATTGAGCTCTACACAACCCTTCACTGGTTGATTGATTTCCATTCAACTCATCTAGCTCTACCTTATTCAAATAAAATTTTTAAAAATGATAAGAATAGTTAAATTTAATTCTATGTTTCTGTGAGTATAACAAACGCGCGCGGCGGCGCGAAGCGCCCCGACGCAGTATTTGCTATTTATAAATATTTTTTAAATCGGATGTACTTTGCTACTTTTTTAAAGACGACCGCCCCAGTCAAACTGCCAATTAGTCAACTCTCCCTCTAATATTAAATTATAAGGTAAACAATGAGTCAATTCTAATTCAAAGGTTTCCACAATTAGTCTATCGACAAGCCTATTCACTATTAAAAAGAAGTTGTATTCATTGTGATAACTAACTACAGTAAAGCTGCATAGGGTCTTCCCGTCCCCCTGGAGGTAGCGGGCATCTGCACCCGCAATTCAATTTCACTGAGCAAGTTGTAGAGACAGTGAAGCCATCGTTACATTATTGATACCGGACCACATTTAATGGCCAATTTATTTTGCTACCTTAGGATCCTCATAGTTAAGACCGCTATTAACCAGATTTTCGATTAGTAACAGTTACCATTACCTTTCTTATATTAATGGCATTGGGCAAATTTCATTCAGAATACTATGATATTTATCATTGCTCTGAATTGTGTTTTTATTAAACAGTCGGGGCTTCCGATTTTATTACACCGTATTAAGATTAAAAATTTATGGTAAATTAAAAATTTTAACGGTTCCTCTTATCGTCAAACTTATGCATGGCTAGTCAAATTTATCATACAATTAAATAAACAAATATTATCACTCTCTATGCTTATTCATGTTTAATTTTATTTCTAAAATTCTATTTAAGCCTTCGATAGTTAAATGCTCTTTAGCACCTATCATCATAGCTACCTTTTTAAAATCTGAAAAATCTAAACTTTTTAGTCCTTGGGCGCGAAGCGCCGGTACTTTTCAAAAAAAGGAATAATTACTTCAATTAATTCAGAAGTTTTTGTAATTGCAAGACTTACAGTGTCATTAAATTTAGATACATGCTGATTTCCCAGATTATGCATTACTTTAACTTCATTACTGGATTTGTTTCAAGTATTAAAGTAAGTAACCAAACCTTTAAGAACTTCAGCATCTCTAATATTAAGATTAATTGAAAATCTTAATGAGACTCTGTGACTTATATTAGTATCGGCGCTTCGCGCCCTTAATATTTAAATGGAAAGAACCATCACCACTTGTAAAACCTGTTACCCGCCGCAAAGCGGCGATCAGGTATACCATTAAACTGAAATTCTGGTCTACTTACAAAGGCTACGTTTGGGAAAGCTTCCTTTAAACTATCAGAAAGACCTCAATTAAGAGAGCTTTTTAAACCGATTAAATTTAAAAGACCGCGCTGCGCGCCAGTTAAATGTTCTCTTTGCTTAATGATTTCAAAACATTGTCTAAATATTAAATAATCAGAACCGCGCTGCGCGCCTGTTACTAGAGGGTAATTATCAAAATGATTTACAATTACTTGTAACTCTTGAATTGATTCAACTACGTATTGAACTGAATTTATTCCATTTTTTCTTATTTTACCTACCTTTAAGGTGTTTTTAATAAGTTCTAATATTGGCGGCAAAGCCGCCCTTAATATGTAATTTTATTACAAAAAGAGGAGATGTTCTTCATTTTAATCTTGATTTGGCGTCGGGTTTGATTGCAAAGGAGAAACATCCTTCAGCATCAGCAAAACCAGTAATAAATCATGGGTTTAATTTATTATTTAAACCGGTTTTACTTAAAGTAGAATAACATTGTTTATTTAATTGGTTAGAAGGGATTTTGATTTGATAGTTTCTTTCGAAACCCATTAGAGTACACCTTAAGTGCAATGGCTTTTTGCACCAACTACCGTCTACTCGTTGCTCTTTTACAGCCAAATTGGCTGACTTAGATCCGCGATAACCCATTTTGTTTTCACTCATCTTATGACTTGTTACCATACATGAGTAATTACTTCATCCACTTATTACCTTTCGATAATAGCTTGGTATCATAAGTTTTAGGGTGTCCCCGGAGTTTGATAGTTTAACCCACTTATGTGTTTTCCCAGAACACAATGCAGGAGAACTTGCCGAGTTCCTTAACAACTTTTAGCTCTACGCCTTAGTATACTCTACCTACGAACCTGTGTCGGTTTAGGGTACGGTAGTTTAATTTATTTTTTTTAGTTGTGATTATTTAATAATATATATTATAAATACAATTATATAATAAACAAGCAAAAAAACAAAAATTTATACTTAATTTCCTGGTCAAATACAAAACAAAAAAATTGTTTAGCGCGCGGGTTCGCCGCCACCATAAATGACTTTCAGTATATTACTCATCAGACAAATACATTGGTATAGATCCTTAGAGGCCGCATTAACTTAAGGTGGTTTAACCTTTCCTTAAAACCCTTTCGTATTCGGCGAGAAGTATTATAACTTCTTTTTACGTTACTCATGTCAGCATTATCTCTTCAGTTACTTCTAAACAATGAAACACTGTTTTTCTTTAGTTATACTGAATGTTCTACTACCTAAATTATAAATATTTTTATTTATATTAAAATATTCATAATTAACAGGATATCGGTTGATTATTTTAGACCCGTTACATTTTCGGCGCCACACTCTAAGCGCTGCTACGTTGTTACATTACGTTTTTTAAAAGATAGCTACTACCCATTCTATCTATAATTTTAATCTTATTAGAACTACAAACATTTTATTTTTTACGTTTTTAAATCGGGGATAATTTTAAATTAAATTTAATTTTATAATATCTAAAGATTATATTCTTATTGTTCTTTATATATTTTTTTTAATAATTCTATATATTGTATCTTACTTAATTTTCTTCGTTTTCCTTTTTTATTCATATCATAGCGCGGCTTCGCCGCCGACTATTTTTAATTTACTTTCTAAATTTAAAAATTTTTCTGTTTTTAACAAAAGACTTACAGTTTTAAAATTTAAATAGTGTGATGCTCGTTCAGAAAATATAGGAGAATTATCCATAAATGGAATTAATACTTCAGTTATTTGATTTAATCCTGTCACCGGCGCTGCGCGCCCTAATTCATTTTTTGATCCTTCATTTATAGCTCCGATAGCGCTTCGCGCCAATTGTGATTGCAAACTTTCTAATAAAGCTCTTGAAGCCTTATCAGTAGTTATACTAAAACCTGGTTTAATTTTTCCATCTCTGTCAAATGAGATAAAAAAGCTACCATCTCCGTCCGGCGCTTTGCGCCCCAGAAATAAAATTAGAAGTTATAGGAGGCGCGAAGCGCCCCTGGCTAATATTATTAGGTATAAGTACTTTATTTTTATTATCGGCGCTTCGCACCCCTAATAAAGAAAATAAAAAATCTATCCGATCTTCTTTTCTATTAGTAGTTTCATTCATAGATAAAGCCTTTTTCAACATTTCTCTTCTTCCTTCTATTGTTCTATTATCGGCGCTTCGCGTCCCTAATGCTGTAACGATTTCTCTAAATAAATAAAAGGCGTGTAATTTTCCACAAAAAACAGGATAGTTTATAAAATGAGGTATTATTATAGTTTTAAGATCTTCAAGTCTTTCTACTAAAAATTCAGCTGTATGTTTATTTAAGTTAGTACTTACTTTACCACAATTAAAATAAATTTGAATGGTATCTAATACATATTTAGAATCTAAATCCGCAGTAATTGTAAATTTAGGTCTAAATTGAAGTCCAAATAGATGTTTTGATGACAATATTATTGAACAAAAAAAGGAACCATCTGTTTGAGTTAAACCACTTATATAATCTGAAGACATTAAAAAATTTTGGTTCTTTTGTATTGTTATGTTTGTAGCTATTATTAATTAATTATATAATTTTTTTTCTTTGTAGATTAAATATTATTTCACTATTTTAACTAAGATTGGGGTGCTAGCCCTTCTTAGTGATAATCGAACCAACAAATATCTAGTTATTCTAACAAAAAATCAAAAGGATACAAAGAATTTGAGAAGGCCGTTCCTTTCTCGGACCGCGCGCTGCTTCGCAGCCGCCAACTATTTTCATAGTTTGTTTAGACTATGTCATATTAAACGGTTTATTGTTTATTTTAAGCGTATAGTCGTTGAGGTTTCTATATAAGTAAAGACTATAATAGATTACCTGCAAATTGGCCTTTAAATATCAGGGGCGGAAGCCGCCCATTTAGATTTTTTTATTTTTCAATTTTAATCTATCAAAATATTACATATTTTACTCCTGCATAAAATTTAATTTATTTATTAAAAAAAATAATTTTATTAATAAGCAAAACATTTCTTCAGGCTGTTCTTGCATATAGCTTAATTTTAATGATACGAGCCCAGTAGTTATTCTAGGCTCACTTTACAATGCTGCATTCAAGTTGCTACTGCCTTAATTTCACTAAATAATCATTAGGGACCTTGATCCATGTTCTCGGCTGTTTCCGTCTTGACTTACTCAACTTAGCATGAGCAGTCTGAATATCTACCATCAATTTATGTAATTCCGAGATTCGCTTCCATTGGCAAGATTTTCGAGGTCCCCTCAACTTAAACGCTTAATAGAAATAATTTTTTCTAAAATTAATTGGGAAATAACGTGCTGTACCTCCATAAATTTTGTATAGATGTCATACTTAAATATGTTTCGTAGAAAACCAGCTATCACCAGTTCAGATTGGCATTTCACCGCTTTCCAAAACTCTTCGGAGAATTATGCAACATTCAACCGTTCGATCCATTATAATCTGGCTTTGGAAAGATCAACTGGCTTCGGGTCTAATAGAAGTAACTATACCCAACACTAATAATCAAGGAAATAATACACTTAATTACTACTTTATATTTTATAATAAAGGCGGCACGCCGCGGTATTTAAGGGCATTATTATATTTCTATTGTTATTATATATTTTATATATTATATCAAATCAAAATATTAAAAAAGATAAATATTTATTTTAATTTATTAATTTTTACCTTATAGTCTAGTCGCTTTCGCTAGGGCTTTAAACCTCGCTACTCCTATTAACTTGCTGACCCATTATGCAAAAGGTACGCCGTCATTTTATAATTTAAAACTTCGACTGCTTATAGGGTTACTAATTCAAGATCTATTTCACTAAGTTATATACTTTCTTTTCAACTTTTCCTTTACAGTACTTTTCACTATCGCTAAATTTATATACTTAGCCTTAGAGGATGGTTCCCCTATATTCCAACAAGTTTTCTCTCATTGTACTTTATATTTAAAATTCTTTAATTTCTACAGGTCTGATTACCTTCTATCAGTGTTAATTATTTGTTATTTAATTTTTATTAATTTATTTTTTTTAATTCGAAATAATTAAGATATTTAATTTTTAGGCTAATCCGATTTCACTCACCATTACTTTCGGAGTCTCGGTTGATTTCCTTTCCTTTCCCTAATAAAATGTTTTACTTCAGGAAGTTTATATTTGTAAGGTTTTCCTTAGGATCGCCACATTTGATAAAACCGCGGCAAGCCGCCTTTTATATAATTAAGCTTATATATTTAAATTAAATTTTTTGTGGCTTTTGGTATATACCTCCTTTTTTATAAATTTGCTAGTTATCCTTAATAACCCCTTTGAAATACTTTGATGTTAAAACAAAATTGTCATCGATACTTTTATCATTATTATTTAATTTTGATTTATCTATTTAAAGCGCGGAATAATTATATAAATTATAATAAAATAAAAATATAAAAGAGGTAGAATTAGTTTAATGGTAAAATACTGTCTTGTGGCGACGAAGTTCAGAGTTCGATTCTCTGATTTTACCCTTAGTTAAAAAAACTCCGATAAAAAAATATTTTTAAATTAAATAAATAAATATATAATTAATAAATACTAAAAGTTAAGTTATCTAAAACTGAAATTAAGCTTATTTAATAATAATTTAAATTATTTTAAATAAATATAATAAAAATATTATATTCAAAAAAAAAAAATAAAAAAATTAAATTTATTAAAAATAAGCTAATAAGTCCAGCTGCTAAACCAATATATATTATATCTGTTAAGAATAAAATAATTTATGGAAAGATAAGAGAAAATTAAAATTTTTAGAATGGGCGGCGGCTGCGAAGCAGCCATATAAAATAATTATATCAAACACTTAAGTTTTTTGTTTATACTATTTTATTACTAAAAATCAGAGAATAAAAATCCTATATAGGTTTAAGAATATTTAGTTTATCTCAGAAAAGTAAATTTAAAGTAATTTTATTACTAAAAAATGCGCTTCGCGCAATTAATAATGCGCTTCGCGCAATTAATTACAGGTTAAAAATATAGAATAGAAAAGAATTTAATTTGACTATAAAAAAAAATTAGATTATTTGATTATTAAAAACAAACTTAGTCTTGTAGATAATAAATCTAACTTAATTATTTATTAAAATTTATTTATAATATATATATTCAATTATTATAATTTAATAATTCTAATTTTCTAAATATATAAAATATATGCTGATATAGTTTAATTGGTTAAAACATACCATTCATGACGGTAAAAAAAAGGTTCAATCCCTTTTTTCAGCTATCTAAAAAGAAATTAATAATAAAAAAAAAGAATA
>Ga0137401_10000633_pt1 | contig 14207 bp, 11 predicted proteins | sample CZOMad1_1_16fung_FD_108286 | JGI IMG/M metagenome (GOLD analysis project Ga0137401, IMG submission 108286) | Vadose zone soil fungal communities from Angelo Coast Range Reserve, California, USA - CZOMad1_1_16fungal (Illumina Assembly) | ecosystem: Environmental > Terrestrial > Soil > Vadose...
TGCACGGTCCCGATTCCCAGTGGGGCGCGCTCTCCTGCGGTTGCCACCCCAATTGCGGCGTCGGCACCGCGATCATGATCAACAAAGAGACCAAGGAATGGGCGCCGGTTCCTCGCTTCCTCGACGCGCAGCAGCTCGTTCGTGACGTCACCGCCATCACCGACGCCGCGCGCGGCAAAGCTTTTTCCAACTTCATGATGGCTTTGGCGCTGCTCAAGAATTACAAAGCCTTCCAGGGGCCCAAGGGCTTGACCCTCTACGACCTCTTCAAGAAGTTCGACAAGACTTGGGCGCTCACCAAGGATTCCGAAAAGAAATACGGCAAAACATCTCCCGATCGCACCTACGAAGACGCCATGAAGCGCCGCGAGACCGATCCGTGGAACTTCCTGTTCATCGCCGGCATGTGGTTCCAGGATCTGTTCAACTACGACTTCCGCCGCACCGAAATGTGCATCATCCCGTATGCCACGCAGCAAGGCGAAATTTCCTTCTGCGCGTACAACACCGGCATCGGGTGGCGCAAGATCATCGAGAACATGCACAAGAACGCGACGGTCGCCGAGTGGTACAAGACCCACGGCAAGCATGAGATCTACGCCAAGGGCAAGAAGGTCGATCTCCATACCTACGAGCACTCCTTGAAAATCGACGCCGATGACGCCGCGCGTGTCCGCCACCTCGAACACGACATTCCGCAAACCGCCGCGGAAGAAGATCGCGCGCGCCGCAAGAGGGCTTACGAGGAACAAGCCAAAGTCCGCGCCATCTACGAAGAGCTGGTCCTGAAGAAGGCCCAGCCCTCGGTAGTCCAGATCGGCTCGGTAAGCGACATCGCCAAGTCTGTCCCGGCCAACTTCGCCAACGCCGGGAAACCGGTAGGCATCGCTCCAGCCAGCGGCAACGGCCACAGCAACGGCAACGGCCATGCCCATGGCAACGGTCACAGCAACGGCAACGCGGCCAAGAAAGAAGAAGCCGCCGAAGCGGTAGCCGGCGACTGACGGCCACCGCCCGCTTGTTCGAACGATCGAACGCCTCCGGTCACACCGGAGGCGTTGTGCTTTGGTAGTGCGCTCAGCAGCTTGGCGGTGCAAGTGCTCTTCACTGTTAGGGAGCGGGCCGCACAGGTCTTGCTATACTCTTTCTGGAGTACTTGAGGATTCGATTATGCCCATCTACGAATACGTCTGCGAGGACTGCGACACCCGCTTTGAGCGCATTGTCCTCAACAAGCAGCAGGAAATTGCCTGCCCCAACTGCGCCAGCAAGAAAGCCGGCATCCAGCTCTCCGTTTTCGCCACCCCCGGCAACGGCAATGGCGCCGCGGCCAAATCCTCAAGCTCCTCCGGAGGAGGCGGAAGCTGCTGCGGAGGGGGTTGCGGCTGCCACTAAGTGCTACGGCCACCTTCCCCTTTTGTTTCGACGCTCGGCTGTTGCGCTATGATGGAAATCGTTTATGATCCCGAGCCATTCCTCTCTTCTGCTTTTCGTCGGCGCCGCCCTCGTGCTACTGGTCATCCCTGGCCCTGCAGTTTTCTATGTGACTAGCCGCAGCATCGGTCACGGCCGCGCCGCCGGCTTGGTTTCCGCGCTTGGAATTCAGGTTGGCACTCTGGTGCATGTTGCCGCGGCAGCCGTGGGATTGTCGGCGCTCCTGATGTCTTCCGCCGCTGCCTTCGGAGCAGTGAAATATCTCGGTGCGGCATATTTGATCTATCTCGGAGTGCAGAAGCTGCGGCGCCCGGAATCGCTCGAACTCGGGGCCAAGACCGATCAAATCAGACTGAGCCGCATTTTCGCTCAAGGCGTGCTAGTGAACGTCCTCAACCCAAAGACGGCGCTCTTTTTCTTCGCGTTTCTTCCGCAATTCGTAAATGCTTCGCGCGGGAATGTGCCCGCGCAAATTCTTTTCTTGGGGATTCTCTTTTCTTTCCTGGGCGTCACCAGCGACAGTCTCTGGGCTCTCTTTGCCGGGACCGTTGGGCATCTTCTGAGGCGCAATCCGCGCTGGATGCGCACGCAACGCTATGTCTCGGGAGGAATGCTGATCTCCCTCGGCGTGGCCACCGCCCTCGCGGGCTCGAACCGCAAGGCCTAATTCACGCCATGGATCGGGGCGATCGGGCGGGGCAGCCATCTCTGGCTGCGCGTAATTTTCGTTCCTTTAGGAAAAGCCGGCTAGAGGTCTACTGCGGCCGCGAATACCGAGCAATATTCTCCGGCACGGGAATCTTCAGATTCCCCCGCGGATCTCCGACCGGCTCCTGCGCCGCCCACTGAAACGGCAGCACTCCGGTCCACGCCGCCCGGTCGTACTCGCTTTCATGGTCCACCGCAAATCCCGTCCGCACCTTTGCCGAAGCCTCCACCAGCGGCACCGCCAGTACCATGGTGGCCTTAATCTCTTGCTCGGTCGGCGGCCGCACCGTCTCCCACCTCCCGCGCACCACATACTCCACAAAGTCCCGCATGGCCGCCAGCTTCGCCGCGTGACCCTCCACGATCTCCGCCTTCCCCATCACCACCACCGACCGGTAATTCACCGAATGCCCCATCGCCGTCGGCGCGAGCACAATGCCATCTAGCAGTGTGACGCTCAGGCAAAAGGGCGCACTCGATAAGGCTTTCATCAGCCGGCTGGCCGGCGACCCGTGTAAAAACAGCTGGTCGCCCACGCGCACATAGTTGGTAGGCACCACAACCGGCATGCCGTCAGCGATAAAAGCCGCGTGGCAGACAAACGCCTGGTCGAGAATTTTGTAAATCAACTCGCGGTCATACGACCCGCGGTCCGGCTTCCGCCGCACCTTGGTTCGTTCCGTAGGAGTAAATTGGCTCATGCTCAGCAGCCTAGCCGGCACTAAGCCGCCTCGCAAGGGCCAATCTGGCCCCGCCATTTTCCGCCAGGTGGCGCAAATCCTGGGATTTATCCGCAGCATCCCTTTCCGCCGTTTCCCAAGCCATAACGCCACGACCGTCTCCAACTCCCCTAGAATGCCGAGATCCCAATGGCATCAACGGGAGGTTTTCTAGAGTAAACAGATCCGCAAAAGGTCGGGGAGGGGCGGCTGCTGAACTACACAAAAATCGTAGTTATAGTTGACGTTAATCCGCTCGGAAACCGTCTAGCGGCGCTAGCTTAACGCGTCTCCGCCCGAAGGAAGCGAGAGTAGTTTTCTCCGCAGAATCCATTCGAGGTCCCGGAGGACAGCTCGATGGCCGATTACTCGGCGCCGCCTCCGAACAGCCGCAAGACAATCCCCACGGAGGCGGAATAATTGTTCTGATGCAGATTCGCGCCAAAGGCCGTGCGGTAGTAATCGAAATCGAACAAGCGGATCTTGAAGTGCCGCGAGGGGTGGATATCCACTCCGCCGCCCACTTTAAACGATAAACAGTTACTCGAAGTCTTGTAACCGCCGACGCCGCTGACGGTGGTGTCTGCGCGCGATCCTCCAACCAGCGCTTCAACAAATGGAACTGCGCCCAATGGATATCGTCCATGGTGGAATAGACGAGGCCCCCAGTGGTTTCCATAGAGCACGTTCTTGGTGCCGCTGATGGTTGCCACGCTGTAGCTGCTGTCCGCGACCAGTTGCAGCCATGGTCTAAAGTTCCATCCAAACGACCCCAGCGCGCCGTTCAGATTGGTCATCGTTCCGCCGCCGCTATCCAAGCGCGTAAATCCGTAGCCCCCAAAAAGCTCGATCATCGCCGCGCGGCGCGTCCCGCGGTTCGGCTTCTCCCAGCTTTCCCTCGCGTTTGCCGCTCGAACAGCCGGGGCCGGCGGTTCAGCCGGCGCGGGCTCCGCCTCGGTAGTCGCAGGCGGATTGGGCGGCACTACAGGTACACTCGTTTCCGGAGCACTCGATGACGGTTCGGGTGCCGGGGTCGGTTCTGACGCTGCCGTCACAGGACGTGGAAACACAGTTGCACTAGGCTGGGCGGAGGTCGCGCTGGTTTCTGGCAGAATTGCTGCGGGGCCAGACGGCGGTGTCGGTTGCGCCGCTGCGGCCGGGCTCGTTTCCGAGGCTTTCGTTGCTGGTTCGGACCTCGGAGCTGGCGCCGGCTGCGCCGCCGTGCTCGGGAGGGGCGCAAGCGGAGCCGCATTATTCTGGGACACCGGGGCACTTGCTTCCGGGACCTTCCCAACAGGTGCAGTCGCCGGTGTCGCGGCCGGGTGAGCTGGTGTTCTCGGAAGTTCCGCAGCTCGAGGCGCAATGACAGCCGGATCAGCCTGCGCGGCGGGTGCCGCCGAACTCGCGGGATTCGACGTAGGCGCCGGCACTTGTACCGGGGCCGTTCGCTGGATGGCAGCTCCAGAATGATCCAGCGTGATTCCGTTCGAGAAAACGTAACCTACCTGGCCGTCCTTGGTTTGGATCCGGGAGAAGATAAATCCGTAAAGCAAGATCGTGAAGCGTTCTCCGCAAGGTAAGGACGCCACGGTTTCGTGAGTCTGCCTGGCTTTTGCGAAGACCTGGGTCTGCTCCGGATGTTGGCGGCAATCGATGAATCCCACGTCGTCAGCCCGAGCAGCCGAGGCGGTAAGAAAGCATCCCGCAAGCAACAAAACCAATCGTTTCCCCACTATCGTCCCTCCTCGGCCCGAAGCACGCCGAGCCCACTACACCGTTATCGAGCCTCCGAGAGGTGTTCGTCAAATGGCCCAAAGGACAGGATTTCTCTACCGGTACTGGACGAAATGCCGGGTACCACAAGGCCCCCTAAGCGCGCTGATATTGTTGGCGCGGGTCTTAAGGAATCCCGCCGCGCCGCGGACGATGAACAGCTGTCGCTGGCCTTCAAGATGGGGTATCAAGAAAAATGACCCTGGCTTCTGATTTGTGGATTCGAGACTGGCCACTACGCCGAAGACCCCGGAGGCGATACCTTGCTTTTGTCGTGGTGCCGGAATATACTCTTCTTTCGCTCTGAAGCGGGTCGCACGGATGAGTGGGCGCAAGCCCACTTTTTTGTTGCCGCCGGTTGCAGTGCACTTGATACCGGCCTAGGCCGGGGAGTCTTCGCGTGGATTTGCAGAAGATTCGGGCAGCCGCCGAGCGGGTGGCGCGCTCGGCGGGCCTGGAAGTTGTTGATGTCGAATGGAAAGTAGGCAAGCAGCGGTTTCTGCGCGTCTACATTGACCGTGTGCCACTCGGGATCCTGGCGGTGAACGCCCCATTGGCGGCCGAAGCTGCGGGAGCGGAGGTCAGCGATCGAGACCCCAAGATCAGTCACGCGGACTGCGAACGGGTAAGTCAGCAGCTCAGCGTGATTCTGGACGTCGAAGAGCTCATCGAGGGCCCCGGCTACATTCTCGAAGTAAGCTCGCCGGGACTTGACCGGGCCCTGAAGACCCCCGGGGATTTCGAGAGGTTCGCGGGACGGCTGGCCAAGATTTCGACCACCGAGCCGATCGGCGAGGCGAAGTTCTTTGAAGGGCGGCTCGCGGGTTTCAGGGACGGCAAAGTGCTCATGGAGTTGGCGGGAAGGGAAGCGAAAACCGTGGAAGTGCCGCTCGCCATGGTACGCAAAGCGAATTTGGTCGTGGAATTTTAAGTAACGACGTGAAATTTAAGAGCGCGAGGAAGACAACAGTTTAGGTAACCCGAAATGGCGAATTTGCTCTATCAACAGATCGAGATGCTCAGCCGCGAGAAGCACATCGAGCCGGAAATCGTGGTGTCGGCGATTGAAGACGCGATGGTTGTGGCCGCTCGTAAATATTACAAGACGGAAGAGAACCTACGCGGGAAGTTCAACGCGGAATCCGGGCAGGTGGACGTGTTTTCGGTTCTGACGGTGGTAGAGGAAGTTACCGACCCGAAAAGCGAGATTGCCCTGGCAGATGCCAAGAAAAAAAATCCGGCCGCTGAAGTAGGCACGGAAATCCTGACCGTGAAACCGACCGACGTGCTGGGCCGCATTGCCGCGCAAACGGCGAAGCAAGTCATCCTGCAGAAGGTGCGCGAAGCCGAGCGCGACACCATTTATAACGAATATCACACTCGCGTCGGTGAGTTGGTCACGGTTATCGTCAAGCGCGCCGAAGGCCCAGACCTGATCGTGGACATGGGCCGCACCGAAGCGCGCCTGCCCAAGCGCGAGCAATCCAAGCTTGAAACCTACAACATTGGCGAACGCCTGCGCGTGGTCATCAAAATGGTGGATCGCGCGGCCAAAGGTCCGCAGGTAATTGTCTCCCGCGCGGACGCCAGCCTGGTGCAGCGTTTGTTCGAAATGGAAGTGCCCGAAATTTACGACGGCACCGTGCAAATCCGTTACGCCGCGCGTGAAGCTGGCGAACGCACCAAAGTGGCGGTGATGAGCCGCGACAAAGACGTCGATCCCGTGGGCGCGTGCGTGGGCATGAAGGGCATGCGGGTGCAGTCCATCATCCGCGAGCTGCGTGGCGAAAAAATCGACATCATCCCCTACAGCGAAGAGACCGTGGCCTTTGCCCAGAAAGCGTTGAGTCCCGCGAAAGTCACGCGCGTCCAGATCATCGACCCGGAGACCAAGAAGCTCGAAGTAATCGTCGAAGATTCGCAGCTTTCCCTGGCCATCGGCAAAAAAGGGCAGAACGTGCGCCTGGCCAGCAAGCTGATTGGCTGGGACATCGACATTAAGAGCGAAGAAGAGAAGCGCCGCGAAATTGAAGAGCAGATGACCGCGCTGACCGCGCCCACCACGCCGCTGACCGCACTTGCCGGTGTGGGACCGAAGACCATCGAAAAAATCGAGGCCGCGGGTATCACCAACGTCGAGAAACTTGCGGGCATGACCCCCGAGCAGTTGATGGAAATTCCGGGCATCGGCGAAAAGATGGTGGACAAAATTTATCAGGCGGTGAATCGCTTCTACGAAGGCGGAGAAGCCGCGAGTGGCGAGGCGGTGGAAAATACCGACGCGCTTGCCGACGACGCGATTGCGGAAAACACCGCCGGAGAAGCCATCACCGCGGAAGAGCCGAGTGCTCGAGCTTCTGAAGCAGGAGGGCTCGAAGCGCCTGAAGTTCGAGGCCCAGCCGCTCCCGAAGCCGAACAAGAATCCCAAGCGAAAAGCGAAAATACTGAAGAGGTTCGGTCCACAGAACAGAAATCTGCGGAACGGCCGGAAGAGGCAAAGTCTTAGTACGCATGTCAGACGCAAATCAAGTCCGGATTAATGAACTGGCGCGCGAGCTGGAGGTCAAGGCGAAAGCGATCATCGACCTCCTGGCAGGATACGGCGTCACCGAAAAGAAGACGCACTCGAGCTCCATTCCCGTGGACGTCGCGGAAAAAGTTCGCAAGCACCTGCAAGGTGTGGCGGACGCCGAAGCCCAAGCGGAAGCTAGGGCCAAAGCGGAAAAAGATGCCAAAGACGCGGCCGCAAGAGCGGCAAGAATGCGGCCCGCGGCAGCACCCGCGGTCGCGCCACCCAAACCTGCGGCTCCTGCTCCGGCAGCCACACCGGCTGCCGCGGCTCCAACTCCCGCAGCCAAGCCTCTAGCGACTCCTGCTGCTGATGCCATTCCAGCTCCGGCGGCGGACACCGCAGCTCCCTCTGTCGCGCCGCCACCTGCGAGCGTTATGCCGGCAGCTAAGCCAGCCGCTCCGGCAGCGAAACCCGCGCCGGCAGCGCCATCGACTGCCGCTCCCGCTCCGCCAACTCCGATTCGTCCCGTAACGCCAGCTGCGCGTCCCGCGGGAGGTCCCGCGTCGCAACGGCCGGCAGCCGCCGCTCCTGCAGCAAAGCCAGGCCAAGGTGCGCCGTCAACAGCTCGCCCTGCGGCCGCAGCGTCAGCGCGAACGGCAACTCCAGCACGTCCGCCCATGCCAACCGGCGGAAATCGTGGACCTCTTCCAGGCACCGGCCCCGGCGGTCAGCGCCACACCGGTCCCCGTCCCGGCCAGCCCATGCGTCCGATGCAGTCCGGCGGACAAGCCGGACGTCAGTTTCCATCGCGTTCAGGACCGGGCGGAACCGGTGGCGGTCCTGCCGGCCAGCCAAGACCTTTCGAACAACGTCGCGGAACAGCACCGGCTGGCTCTCGACCTGGCCCGCGCATGCCCGGGCGACCGGGAATGTTGCCGCCGCTGCCGGTAGACAAAGTTCCGCCGAAGGCCGAACCCGGCAAGCCGCTGTACACACGAAAGCCCACGCAGCGCCAGCGTCCGGTGCTCGACAAGCGAGAAATTGAAGGCGAGCGCAAGCTGCACCCCACTCGGCAGCGCCCGGGTGCGGGTCGCGCCTCCGCAGCCGCGGTCATTGCTCCGCCGGAGCCGCGGCCCCCGCGCGATGTCACGATTACCGAAGGCATCACCATTCGCGAACTCGCGGAAAAACTCGACGTGCGCGCCAAAGACCTGCTCAAGACTCTGCTCGACCGTGGAGTCTTTGCCAGCATCAACCAAGCCCTCGACGTTCCCACGGCCACGACCCTCGCCGAAGCGTTCAGCGGCGTGGTCAGCGTGGTCTCTTTCGAAGAAGAGATGGTGCTGGAGGTCGCCAAAGAAGAAACCAAGGAAAATTTGAAGCCGCGGCCCCCGGTGGTGACCGTCATGGGCCACGTCGACCACGGCAAGACCAGCCTGCTCGACGCCATTCGCAGCGCGGACGTCGCCGGAGGCGAAGCGGGCGGCATCACGCAGCATATCGGCGCGTACAAGGTTCAAGTCAACAATCGCGCGGTGGTATTCATCGACACCCCGGGCCACGAAGCGTTCACGCGAATGCGGGCGCGCGGCGCCAAGGTCACCGACATTGTCGTGCTCGTCGTCGCCGCCGATGATGGCGTCATGCCGCAAACGAAAGAAGCCATCGATCACGCCAAAGCTGCCAATGTTTCCATCGTCGTGGCCATCAACAAAATTGACAAAGCCGAGGCTCAGCCCGAACGGGTAAAACGCCAGCTCGCTGATAACGGTTTGCTCCCCGCAGACTGGGGCGGCGACACGGAATTCGTCGAAGTTTCCGCCAAACAAAAAACGGGAATCGACAAGCTGCTCGAGACTTTGCTGGCTTTGGCCGAACTGCGCGAATTGAAAGCCAATCCGGACGCTCCCGCCACGGGCACGGTACTGGAATCGCGCGTGGACAAAGGTCGCGGCCCGGTGGCCACCATCCTGATCCAGAACGGCACTTTGAATCCTGGAGATTTCTTCATTTGTGGCGCGGTTTTTGGCAAGGTTCGCGCGATGTTTGACGATCGCGGACGCCCCGCCAAAGACGCGCCTCCTTCCACCCCTATCGAAGTATTGGGGTTGCAGGGTATTCCCGACGCCGGTGACAACTTCCAGGTCACCGACGAAGCCAAAGCGCGGCACATCGTGGAATACCGCCAGGGCAAGCAACGCGACGCGGCTATGGCCCGTACCTCCGGCGCGCGCATCACCCTCGATCAGTTGCACGAGCAAATGAAATCCGGCGACGTCAAAGAGCTCGGCATCGTGATCAAGGCCGACGTGCAAGGCTCGGTCGAAGTACTCAGCGAAATGTTGCCAAAGCTTTCCACCGACCAGGTGAAGCTCAAGATCATCGGCTCCGGCGTTGGCGCGGTCACGGAAAACGATGTGCTGCTGGCATCAGCCTCCGGCGCCATCATCATCGCCTTCGGCATCCGCCCGGACCGCAAAGCTGTGGACCTGGCGCAGCAGGAACACGTCGACATCCGAACCCACACCATCATTTATGAAGTTTCCGACGAACTTAAAAAAGCCATGGAAGGCTTGCTCGAGCCGGTCGTCCAGGAGACGCACCTCGGCCGCGCGGAAGTGCGCAACACCTTCCGCGTCAAAGGCGCGGGCACGGTGGCCGGTTGCTATGTGGTCGAAGGCGTGCTCAAGCGCGACGCGCAAATTCGCGTCCTGCGCGATAGCGCCATCGTCTACACCTCCAAGCTCAGTTCGCTCAAGCGCTTCAAGGACGACGCCAGCGAGGTGCGCACCGGCTTTGAATGCGGCGCGGGCATCGCCAATTTCAACGACGTGAAGGTTGGCGATATCCTCGAATGCTTCCAGGTGACCAAGCTGAGCGCCGCGGAAGCGGCCGCGCAGAGCGGCGCCCCAGCGTTGCGCAAATAGACCGCTTTCGGTCCCCCGGAGCCGCTCATGCCGGTTGGCTTGCTTACCCTCGAGCTGCACATCCCTCATGCGCATTCCTTGAAGGATAAACGGCAGATTGTGCGCAGCTTGAAGGACCGGCTGCGCCGTCATTTCAACGTCGCGGTGGCGGAGATGGAATATCAGGACGTTTGGCAGCGCTCCATCATCGGCGTGGTAACGTTGTCTACCGCCGAGCAGCACGTGGAGGAATCGCTGCAATTGGTGCTCAAGGAAGCAGACCGGTTGCTTGGTCCGGTCCTGGTGAATCACGTAGTGGAAATGATTTAAAGGCTGGCGATGAGTCCGACCAATCACCGTCATGAACGCGTGGGCGAGGAGATCGCTCACGAAATCAACGCTATGCTGGCGGGTGAGTTGAAAGATCCGCGCCTGGAGGGCATGGTGGTGGTCAGCGAAGTGCGCGTCCAGCCGGACATGAAGCACGCCCGGGTGTACGTCAATATGCGCGGCACCAGCAAAGAACAGAACGAGGCCATAAAAGCGTTAGAACATGCCTCCGGCTATATTCGCAGCGAGATCATCGAGCGTCTGCAACTACGGCGTCTGCCGGAGTTGCACTTTACCCTGGACCTTTCGCAGGAGCACGTCGAGCGCATCGAGCAGCTCCTGCGGGAAATGAAGAAGGACAAGCCTTCCTCCAATCCCTAACTCTTTCATGGCAAGACAGCCGCAACCCCCGCCTTTTGACGGCGCCCTGGTCATTGACAAACCCAAGGGAAGGACTTCGCACGATGTTGTGGATGCGGTGCGGCATCTTGTGGGCTTCCGCCAAATCGGTCACCTCGGCACACTCGATCCGTTAGCGACCGGCGTCCTGGTGCTGCTCCTCGGACGCGCCACGCGCCTTGTGCAGTTCTACGCCGGGCGCCGCAAACGCTACACCGCGGGCTTCCGCTTCGGCTTCTCGACCGACACCTACGATTCCGACGGCGAAGCGCAGGGACCCGACGTACCCCCCGTTTTGGAGCGCGCCACCCTGGAGGAGCTCGCGAGCCAGCGCCTCGGACGCTTTCCGCAGACGCCGCCTTCTTTTTCCGCGAAAAAAGTGAAAGGTCGTCCGGCCTACGAACTGGCGCGCAAAAAACAACCGGTGGAACTGAAATCGGTGGACGTCGAGCTATTTGAATTCCAGCTCGCCGAAATCGATGGAGCGGTCGCGCGCTTCAACATCGAATGTTCTTCCGGCACTTACGTTCGCTCCCTGGCGCATGAAATGGGCGAGAAACTTGTATGCGGCGCGCACCTTGCGGAGATCACGCGCACCGCGGTGGGGGAATTCTCGCTCGAACAAGCAGTCACCCTCGAAGAACTCGCGGAAGCCACGCGCGCCGGGCGATTTGTCGACTATCTCATCCGCCTCGATAACCTTTTGCCGAATTTTCCGCGCGTCAATGTTTTGCCGGTTGTCGAGCGCCGCGTGCGCCACGGAACGAAATTCAATATCTCCGTGTCGCAGATTCAACCCGGCCGGGCCGAACCGCCTCCGGGTGCAACCTCCGAGTTGGATGGTGGCGAGCCGCGACCTCCACGCTTGCGGGTCTTCAGCCAGCAAAACAGCCTCATCGCCATCGCCGAAGCGGTGGTTCCCCGCACGTATCAGCCGGTCGTGGTATTCGAACCGCTGCCTTAGCAGCGCAGGGCTTACGGTTGAGGCGGCGGTGGTGACGGCTGTGGCAGCGGCTGTTGGTCGGGCGGGCCCGGGTTGCGAACAGCTCCACCGCTTCGTCCTTGCGGGTCGCCGCGCCCGGCGAAAATCGTCGGTGCGGCGCGCAGCGGTTCACGTAACGTGCGCGGTGTAATCAGGATCATGAACTCCGTATTTTTCAAAGAATTATTTCTGTTGCCGAAGGCATAGCCCGCGCCCGGCAGGGTTGCGAAACCCGGCAGCCCCACGAGCGAGCGCGTCTCCTCGTTGTCCAGCAGGCCACCGATGATGGTGGTTTCGTCTTCCTTGACGCGCACCGTTTGGTTCAGCGTGCGATTGGTGATCACCGGAATGCCGTTGATGTTGGTTCCCGCCAAAGCTCGAATTTCAAACTCCAGCTGCAAGGTGACTTCATGATTGGCATGCATGGTCGGCGTAGCCTTCACTTTCACGCCCAGGTCCTCATACTCCGCAGCCGGATACGGAGTTTGCGCCGCGCCGGTGGCCGCGCTGTTGATGAAGGAAGCCGAGTCTTGAATCACCGTCAACACGCCCTGGTTCGCCGTGGAGCCCAGAGCCGTCAACGCGACGTCCGGCAAGCCGCTGGCTGTGAGTATGGCGCTGACAATGGCGCTGGGGCCGGCCGGTGTCGCAATTTCAATGCGGCTTGAAAATGTACCCGCGCCCAATCCGATATAGATTCCGAGCGTTCCGACGTCTTTGTTGGTCACCGCCAGAGAGGGCACCGTGCCTCCGGTAAAGTTTGCTACGGCAATGCCCGCCGGGCCGGTCGCAGTTGGCAACGGAGATCCGAGCGCCGGGCTGAACGTTCCGTCGGCGTTGCTGCTGCCCAGCAAGATGGAAACGGAGTTGTCGACCCGATTTACCACCGCTAAATCCGGAATCCCGTCAGCGTTTAACTCGCTGGCGGCGAGGGCCACCGGCGATTGCCCCACGGGCACCGGAGAGTTCGGCGCCTCGGTAAAGCTGATCCGGCCCGCACTGTCCACCGAGCCCAACAAAATCGCGACGTTGTTGGTGGCGGAATTGACCACCGCGAGATCCACTTCGGGAGTATTCGTGGCGGTATTTGTTGCCCCCCGGAAGTTCCCGGTGACCATGGCGATCGGACCTTTTTCCGCAATGCTGGCGGTATTTGCCAGCTGGAACGGCGATCCCGTAAATTCCGTAAATCCGCCTTTTCCATTGCCTTCGAATATCGAAATGGTGTTGTCTCCCTGATTGGCTACTGCAAAGTCCAGGTTCCCATCACCGTTGAAGTCGGCAAGCAACACGGAACTGGGCGTGTTGCCCACGGTGTAGGGAGAGCCTGCGGCTTCCTGGAATGTGCCGTCCCCGTTCCCCAGTAACACGGTTACGTTGTTTGAAGTGGAGTTCGCAATCACCAGATCCTCTGTCGCCGAGGCGACGCCGGCGCTGTTCGTCGCGGTGTTTCCGAGCAGCCCCGCGGCAATCGAAAGCGGGCCGGTCTCCGCCTTGGCCAGGGTGATCGGTGAATTTGTGGCGGCAGCAAAGTTGCCGCCGCCCTGGTTGAGCATGATGCTGATGGTGTTGTCGTTCTGGTTGGCCACCGCGATATCCGGCAAGCCGTCGCCATTGAAGTCGCTGGCTACCAGCGCCACCGGAGTATTCCCCACGTTGAAGGTCGTTTCTGGAAAGGTGGTCGAAGTCGGCAGGCCGGTAAAGGAAACGGGATTGCTCGCGCCTCCGCCGCTGCCCAGGCTGCCCGAGAGCAGCGACAGCGTTATCGGAAACCGGTCGCCCACAAAGAACGTTGCCGGCTTGCCATTTTGCGCGCGCATCATAACTTGCCTGCCGCTGTGCACCAGATTCAGCGCGTCCGAGAAATTTGCCGCGGCACCCGGAAGGGTCAACAGAAATGTCGTGTAGCCGCCGCCGAAAAGCGTAAATCCGGGGACGCTCGACAGTCCCTTGGCGCTAAACAGTTGTCCAAGGATGGTGAGGGCATTCGATAGGTCTTTGGACTGCTGCAATGTGCGGATATCGTTGGGGCTGATCAAAAACGCCTGCGTCGACGCCGGCGGCGTGATCCCCAGCTGCTGGGCCTTGTTGCGGTCCACTTCCAGCAGGAGGATTTCCAGCATCAATTCGCCGCGCGCGCGTTCTATCTGACGGATCAGCTCACTGGCGAGCGCCAACCTTTGCGGCGAGTCTCGTATGGTAATGGTCCGGCTGCGCGTATCGAGCTCGATGCGTACCGCGCCGGTGATTTCCCGCAGCAGCCGCAGCAGCTCGGTCATCTCCTCCGGCGCCACGGAAGCCGGCAGCAGAAATGTTTGCTCCGCCTGCAAACCATATTGCCGGCGCTTTTCCGGCGTCTCCGGCGTTACGAACAGCAGCGTCGGATTGATGGGCCTCCAGAAGGTGGCTGTTTGGGAGCCGAGGATGGATAGCGCTGTGTAGAA
>Ga0137401_10000634_pt1 | contig 14192 bp, 7 predicted proteins | sample CZOMad1_1_16fung_FD_108286 | JGI IMG/M metagenome (GOLD analysis project Ga0137401, IMG submission 108286) | Vadose zone soil fungal communities from Angelo Coast Range Reserve, California, USA - CZOMad1_1_16fungal (Illumina Assembly) | ecosystem: Environmental > Terrestrial > Soil > Vadose zone...
GCCGATGAATACCGAACTGATGCATACCGGACTGAGGGTCCACTTCGACCCGAACATGCACAGGGTCGGGCATGATTTCTAAAGCGAGGATTTCTGCCTGATATTTGGCTGCGACTTGTCTCATGATCTGTTCGCAACGGATTGCAATCAGTCCAACCAGCACGGAGCGCAGATACTTTGGTGTCCAGACGCAATGAACCTTGCTGGAATACACGACGTTGTGGTTCGATTGATATCCTTCGAGCGCCCTACCAAGAATATGGCCACGGGCAGCAATCGAATGCAAGCAAAACTTCGCTTCGCAAATACGCGTCATATCCCCATGCCTGAGGCAAAGGGGCTTTACGGCGCTTTTCGGTAAAGCTAGGGTTTCAGGGATGTTCCCGGCTGGCTCCGGCTATTCTTCGATGCGCAGGAGCAGGACTGGCTCCACCATAAAATCAAAGGCGTTGATGGTGTCGACCGCTCGTCGGATTACAGGTTCCGACACCGGTTCCACGGTGATGACGAACGAGACCCGGTCCTTCGGAAGGTGCGGCTCCTGCTCGAGGGAGTCGATGTTAATGGCTTCGCGGGCGATGACCTCGGCAACCCGTGCCACGATGCCGCGCTGATCCTTTACGGTGAGGCGGAGGTACCAGGCGACGGGGCGGGGATTCGAACAGAGCTCGAGTTGGTGTGAATTGAGGAAGCCGGAAATGTTTTTGGCGCTGAGCTGGCCGGCGGCCAGATCGCGCGAGATTTCGATCAGGTCGGAAACCACGGCTGAGCCCGTGGCATCGCCGCCGGCTCCTCTGCCATAGAACATCTGCGTGCCGATTTTGTCTCCGACCAGGAATACGGCGTTGTTGACGCCTTCGACTTTGGCCAGCATCGAGCGCCGGCTGACGAGCCATGGGCGAACCGCGACTTCCAGGCCGTTCTCGGTCTGCTCGGCCGAACCAACCAGGCGAATCGTGCTATCGAGGCGAGTAGCGGAATGGATGTCGATGGCGCGCACGTGGCGAATGCCGAAGGTGGGGATTTTCGAAACACTCAAGCGACCCTCGAAGGCCATACGCGCGAGGATGCAGAGTTTGTCACGCGCGTCCTGGCCGTCGATGTCGAACGAGGGATCGGCTTCGGCAAAGCCAGCTTGCTGCGCTTCGTCCAGGGCCTGATCGAATTCGATGCCGCGGGTTTCCATTTGGGTGAGGATGTAGTTTGCGGTGCCGTTCAGGATGCCGTGGACGGAGCGTAACTGGTCGCCAGCGGTCGATTCGTGAATCACGCGCAGAATGGGGATGCCACCGGCGACGCTGGCTTCAAAGCCGATGGGCAGATTGTGGGCCGCTGCGAGAGAAAAGAGTTCGTCTCCGTGTTCGGCGAGAAGATTCTTGTTGGCGGTCACCACGGGCTTGCCTTGTTCGAGAGAGGCGCGCAGCAGTTCCCGGGAGGCGCCCGTCCCGCCCATGGTCTCGACGACCACGTCGACGTGGGGGTCGGCGAGTAACTGCTTCCAATCTGTAACAGCCTTTGCTCCCGGAGGGACATGCTCGCGCGCGATGGCGGAACGACGGCAGACGACGGTGATCTCGAGCCGGATGCCGGAGCGCTGTTCGATCAGATCCGCGTGCTTTGAGATGATGTCGGCGGTGGCGCGACCGACGGTGCCAAAACCAACAATTCCGACTCGCACTCGTTTCATAAGAAGTTGGGACAGTTCCCGTTAATCGCCTAGTGATCCGGATTGTGCCATTGCGGAGGTAGCGCCCGGGCTCAGGAACTCCTGATGCACCGCGCGCACCACGTCGTCGACGCGCGCGGAGGTGACGGCAAAACAGATGTTCAACTCGCTTGCGCCCTGGGCGACGGCGATTACGCTGACGTTATTTTTGGCGACCACGGAAAACAGGCGTCCGAGAATGCCGCATGTTCCTTTCATGTCGGAGCCCAACACGGCGATCACCGCGATATCGCGATGAACCGTGACCGGGTTCAGCACGCCGTGCTTCAGTTCTGTGCGAAACAGTCTCTGCAGGGCATGCACGACACGCTCGGTATCGGCTTCGCGAAGCACCAAGCCCAGCGAATCCTCGGAGGATGACTGGGTCGAGAAGAGCACGTCGACGTGCTCGTGGCCCATACGGAGGAACAGGCGACCGAAGATTTCGGCGAAGTGAACATCGCGGCGCGTGGTCACCGTCACCAGAGACGCCTGAGAGACCGCCGTGACGGCCTTCACAGGACGATTGCTCGGGGGCAGTGACTCGACGATCTTGGTGCCAGGCACTTCGGGCTTGAACGAATTTTTGATCCAGACCGGAATGCCACGCTGCATGGTTGGCAGAATGGCTTTGCGGTGGATGACCTTCGCGCCGTAGTAGGAAAGCTCGATGGCCTCGGCGAATGTGATTTCGGGAAGGGTGATGGCATCGGGACAGACGCGAGGATCGGCGGTCAGCACGCCATCGACGTCAGTCCAGATCCAGACCTCGTCGGCGTCCATCGCCGCGCCCAGAATGGTGCCGGAATAGTCGGAGCCGCCTCGTCCGAGAGTCGTGACTTGTCCGGTCGGGGCGGCGCCGCTGTAACCCATGACCACAGGAATCTGCTTGTTCTCGAGCAAGGGCCGCAGGACTTCAGCACACTGGCGTCGAGTTGCGTCCATGTCGGGGGTCGCATCGCCGAACTTGTCATCGGTGGCGAGCACTCGGGCAGAATCGATGAATACGCCTTTGGCACCTAACGCGTCCAGGCAGGCGGCGAACATGCGGGCGGATATCTGCTCACCCAAGGGGAGGACCATGTCCATCACCTGGGGCGTGGCCGAGCCGAGCAGCAGCAGGGCCGAGCAGAATTCCTGGATACGGTCGAGTGTGGCCTGGACCTCCGCCGTTACCGACTGGAGGCTCTCGCCACGACAGAGTTCGTTCAAGGCTTGCTCGTGTCGGGCCCGGAGCTGCTGGAGGCCGTCCTCGGTTTCCTTTCGTTTTCCGAGGCGGGCACAGTTGAGGATGCTCAGCAGCAGGTCTGTGACCTTTGACATTGCAGACACCACGACGACGACCTGGTGGCCCCGCCGGGCATGCTGCTGCACGATGTTCGCGGCCTGGCGAATTCTTTCGGCACTGCCGACAGAAGTGCCACCAAACTTCATGACAATCAGACTCATGGAAATCCTGAGAAGGGAGGTCTTACCTTAGTAGTACAGCATGTCGGCAGGAACAGCGGCAAGAGTAATTCGTTGCGTTTGCACTGTCCGGCAGATATCGCCGACAGAAGGGTGCCGAAACGGTCGCATGATGGCAGACCCTGAAAACGCATTCATATAGCCAGGGCGGGCGCGGCACGCATAAACCCGCTCAGGAAAACCTCATTCCAGGCAAAACACGACCTCTGGGGCTGAACCCGGCATTGATTCGGCGGCTTTCCGCGGCGCTGAAGCTGAAGCGCCCGCCGTTTGACGGCGCGGCCCTCGTTCGCGAGTTTCTCCGCGGCCTGTGCAGGCGTGCCCTGGAACGAATCTCACGTGCTTCGGCGAGTTGTCCAGGATGGGGTTCCCGCACGGATGGGGCGGGTTCGAGGGGCCGTATTCTGGCCGCCGACTCCGCTTGTTTCCGGCGGCAAGGAAACCTCGCGCGGGCCATCCATCCGCGTCTCGCCGGAGAAATGGTGACCAAAAATAATCCGGGCCGACTCACTGAGAGTGAGCCGGCCCGGGTGTTGGTCGATCGTCGACTTAGTTACTGCTTGCCGATGAAGGTGCCGTTGATGTTGATGTTGTCCAGCATGACCATGCTGGCGCCGGTTTCCGGACCGTCGTCGAGAACCAGGTAGATGCTCTTCACCTTGGTTCCGGCGGGGATGGCCGCTGCGGTTTGGGCCGGGTTGGTGGGATCGAAGCGCAGACGCGTCCATCCCGCTGCCGGTGCTGGTTGGGACGTACCGGTGCTGCACCCGACTTTGTGGACGACATCGTCGCTGGTGACGACCACGAAGCGCGGGCTCTTGGCCGTGCACTGGCCACCGGTCCGGATGTCGAATCCGAGTTCGGTGAGCGCGATGCCTTCGACATTGCTGATCACGACGCCAGCTTGCACCTGATTGGACGCGGCGCTGGTCTTTGAGAGCAGCAAGCCCTGCTGCCGGGTGTCGGTTGGAGTTGTGTTTGAGGCTCCGGTCCCATCGACCCAGGTAGCCGCAACCGAGTTTGTTCCGGCCGGATCGTAGGCATACGGCATGGCGTGGTGGCTGCTATCGTCGCCACCTCCGCTGCCGCCGCCGCCCCCATCTTCGCCGTCATCGCCACCGCCATCATCGCCGGAGACGACTCTAAGGACTACCGGCACGGACAGGCCGGTCGAACCCTGAGCAGAGATCTTCACCGTCGCTGTGTAGGTGCCCGGTGCCAGCCCCGTGGCGTTGACCGAGATGCCGAGCGATCCAGGCGTCGTGCCTCCCGAAGGAGTCACCGAGACCCAGGTTCCACCCAGAGCAGAAGCAGTGAAGCTCATAGGCGCTCCATTGCTTAGCACGCGGATGTTCTTCGGCGCCGGATCGGATTGTCCGGGCTGGTAGTTGAAGGACACGGCTCGTGGCGGCCAAATGCGCAGCCGACCCGAACCTTGGTTGCTGACGACCAGCTTCACCGGCACCGTCTGCGGGTTGTTGGCAGCGCCGCTTGCGGTGATGGTGATCATTCCGTTGTAGGTGCCGGCGGCAAGGCCGGTGGGATTCGCGCTTACCTTAACGGTTGCCGGTGTCGAGCCGCTAGCCGGACTGATGGTCAGCCATGCTCCGCCCGTCGCCGCCGCCGTAAAGTTCAACGCGCTGCCGGTGCTGGCAATCGCAATGTTCTGACTGCCGGAAGCAGTGCTTCCCGAGGCGTAGTTGAAGGTGAGATTGCCGGGCGTGAGGTTGAGTGATGCGCCCGTGGAAGCTCCGGTCACGGCCAGCGTCACCGCTATTTTTAGCGGAGAATTGGACGCACCCGAAGCCGTCACCGTGACAGTCCCGTTGTAGGTACCCGTGGTTAGCCCGGTGGGATTGACGCCAATGCTGAGACTGCCCGGCGTGTTGCCACTCGCCGGCGTTAGGGTGAGCCATGCGGCCGACGCGGCAGCGGTGTAGCTCAAGCTGCCGCTGCTGCTGAGGTTCGCAATCTTGGCGGCTGGAGTTGCGCCACCACTCTGGTAGGTGAACGACAGGCTCGCTGGGCTCGCGGTCAGGGTTGGTAGCGATGTCGAAGTGACCGTCAACGTCACTGGAACCATCTTCGGGCTGTTGGAAGCGCCCGAGGAGGTGAGCGTGACTGAACCCGAGTAGGATCCGGCTGCCAGACCCGTCGGATTGACAGACACGCTGACGCTGCCAGGTGTGCTGCCGCTTGCGGGTGTGGCCGACAACCAGGTTGCGGAAGTCGCGGTGGTGTAGCTCACGGCGTTGCCGCTGCTGGTGACAGCTACGGCCTGCGCGGCGGGTGTGGTGCCGCCGGTCTGGTAGGTGAAGGACAGGCTGGCGGGCGCGGCGGTCAAGGTGGGCAGGGATGCCGCGGTGACTGTCAACGTCACTGGAATCGTTTTAGGACTGTTCGAAGCGCCCGAGGAAGTGAGCGTCACGCTGCCAGTGTAGGTTCCTGCGGCCAGGCTTGCCGGGCTGACGGAGACGCTTACGCTGCCCGTCGTGCTGCCGCTGGCGGGCGTCGCGGTGAGCCAGGTCGCCGAGGTGGATACCGTGTAGCTGATGGCGGAGCCGCTGCTGGATACTGAGACACTTTGAGCGGCTGGAGCCGTTCCGCCACTTGGATAGCTAAATGACAAGCTCGCGGGGCTCGCGGTCAGTGTGGGCTTGGTTGCCGCGGCCGTGACCGTGATGGCCTGCTGCACTGTTCCGGTACCGCCGCCATAGCTATCGATCGCGGCCGCATACAAGGTTGCGGTCGTGCTGGCGGTGACGGTGGGCGCAGTCCAACTGAAGGTCCAGGTTTTGGTGCTGCTGGGGGAACTGTGGACAATTTCGCCGCCCAGGACTTTTGTGCCGGTTCCGGCGGTGAACGTTCCGGCTGAGGCAGCCACATCCAGACCGCCATTGCCGGAGGCTCCCCCGGTGACCGTCACGGTATAGGAATTGACCGAACCCGAGGTCACTGAAGTGGGTCCGCTGAACGTTACCGTGGGGGCTGTGCCGCTGCTATGGCAGGAGGTGCAGGTAGAGCCGTTCATCCCGGAAAAGCCGGAGATGCCGTTGCTGGTGGCGTTTGCATGAACTGAGATGAAAATGAAGGAGACTGCAATGAATGCAATGCACCAGTTCAAAACCGCCGGTCGTTTTCTAGATTGTGTTCCAGGACAGCGTTTTACCATGAAGGCCGCGGTGGCCAGCGTGGTTTCAGACTCAGACAGAAACTTTCTTTGCTCCACTGTTGCTTCCTTTCTTCGGCATCGCATGGCGCGCTGCAAGACCGAGGGGGACGAAGGATGCATTTTCGTCAGGTGTTCGGTCCGTTCGGACGGAACACACGTATGGCTCAGCATGAACAACTTGGATTGCCGAAGAGCGCTTGCTCCTTGGTGGTACAGGGTCGAGGTGGTTCGACAAGCAGTGGATGGAGATTAACGGGCAAACTCGGTGGCGACAAGGACACCGTAGTTCATGAGCGTCGCATGTCCCCCTGGGTCGACGATGGTAATCGTCCCTCTGAGTATTGATGGATATCGATGTATTAACCGGGAGTCTGTTACCGCGATTTGTCGATGCGTCAGAAGTTTTTGTCTGAGGCGACTGCAGATTTGGTCAGTCGGACGACGGTCCGACGCAGAGTTTCCTGCAGCGGGCACTCGACTTCGTGGAACCTGCGCGTGAGTCGGACTGGGCTGGCGTGTACGTGATGAAGACCAAGTAACGCGCTACTTCTCGAAGTTCCGCCAGTGGCGGCCGTCATGCTCGAGGAGTGCGTCGGCTTCCTTCGGGCCCCAGGCGCCGGCTGCGTAATTGGGGAAATTGCGCGGCGGCAGCGCCTTCCAGATGTCGAGCATCGGGCTCACCACAGTCCAACCCGCCTCAACCATGTCTGCGCGCTGGAACAGCGTGGCGTCGCCCACCATGCAGTCGTGGAGAAGGCGCTCATAGCCGGTGCTGATCTGTTTGCCGAAGTAGTCCGAATACTCGAAATCCATGTCGACGGTTCCCAGGCGCATGATCGGCCCCGGTGTTTTCGCGGCAAAGCGCAGGGAAATGCCCTCTTCCGGCTGGATGTGAAGAACCAGTTGATTGGGCATGAGGTTCTCGACGCTGGTATCGCGGAAGAGAACGAAAGGAGCCTGGCGAAACTGAATCACGATGTGGGTGTTGCGCGCTGGCTGGCGCTTTCCGGTGCGGACGTAGAAAGGCACTCCCGCCCAGCGCCAGTTGTCGATTTGAAGCTTCATGGCGACATAGGTTTCGGTGCGTGAGTCAGGGGGGACGCCGGCTTCTGAGCGGTACCCGGGTACACGTTGCCCGAGCAGTTCGCCGTCTCCGTACTGGCCGCGGACTGTGCGGCTCAACACTTCTTCTGAACTGAGTGGCTGAATCGCATGCAGGATCTTGGCTTGCTCATCGCGCACAGCGTCGGCATGGAATGAAATCGGCGGTTCCATGGCAGTGAGGCTGATGAGTTGCATGATGTGATTGGGCACCATGTCGCGCAAGGCACCAGCCTGATCGTAGTAGCCCCCGCGCAGTTCCACGCCGACGGTTTCCGCCACCGAGATCTGGATGTGGTCAATGTAGCGGCGGTTCCAGATCGGCTCGAAGATGCCGTTGGCGAAGCGAAACGCCATGATGTTCTGGACGGTTTCTTTTCCCAAGTAATGGTCGATGCGGTAGATCTGCGATTCGTCGGCAACTCTGAGCAGCTGTTTGTTCAGCGCTTTCGCAGACTCCAGGTCACGTCCGAAGGGTTTTTCGACGATCACGCGCCGCCAGTGCTGATTTTCTTCGGTCATCAGGCCCGCGGTGCTGAGTTGCTCGACCACAGGGCCGAAGAAGGTGGGAGAGATTGCGAGGTAGAAGAAATAGTTCCCGTGAGTGGCGTGATCGGTGTCGATCTTCAGCAACAGGTCTTTGAGCTGTTGAAACGTATTTTGGTCGCCGAACTCTCCCGTCAGGTAGTACATGCGGCGCTCGAACCACTCCCGCAGGTCAGGATCGAGTTCCACATCGGCAAATTGCTGAAGATCCTGTTTGAGCTTGGCGCGAAATTCCTCGGTGGACATGGCGTCGCGCGCAACCCCCACGACTGCAAACTCGCGCGACAGAAGTTGATGTTTTCCAAGGTTGTACAGCGAGGGAATCAGCTTTCGGCGAGTGAGGTCACCCGATGCCCCGAAGATGACCATGACACATGGATCGCCGGGCCGGCCGATCCGCTCGTTGTTCGTTCCGTTGCCATTCTGAGGCATGAGTCGATTCCTTGAGGACTTCGTAAAAGTTTAACAAGCAACCAGCGTGCATTCTGTTTCAACTGTGGGTACCGTTTACAAAGCGTAGTCCCACGCGGTAGCTGTCTTGCACCCACCCCGTCGCTATGGTACGAAGGGACCCAGCCTCGGAAACGGACGGTGTGGGCGAGTGCGGGCAGGCGGGTGTGTGTCCCGATGGCTTTGCGAGCGGATGAGTCGTTCACCTGCACCGTCTCCCGCTTTCTTTTGCCTGCGGTTGATCACTTCGCTGACCGCTGGTCAGCAGTCAGTCAGGGAAGGTGCACAGAGTCAGTCGGAGCGGCGCATCCCCGCCGTACCCGGAGCCAACGCTTGAGCTGCGCTGCGTGGGGCAGATTGTGGGGGTGACGACTTGCCGAAGCAGTGGGGTTCGATTGGGAGGCAGCCGCGGCGAGCATTCAGGCCCTCGTGCAGGGATGCCGGTGTTCAGGCTCTCCACAAAATCTGGCGAAGATCTGGACGAGGTTGAGAGGTTTCTCGTCGCTCGGCGGTCCGAAACACGAACTGCGGCAACGGTCTGAACTTCCCGCACCGGTCTGAAGCCATTTCTGAACGAACAGAAGGGGAGCTGACGCTCCCCTTCCAGTCGCAGCAAATCTTGTTTACAGCGCAGTACAGACGGCCTTCACTTCGGTGTAAAGTTCGAGGGCGTCGTGTCCCATTTCTCGTCCCCAGCCTGACTGCTTGTATCCGCCGAAAGGCAGGGCAGCGTCGAAAATGTTGTAGCAATTGATCCAGACGGTTCCGGCACGCAGTTGAGCCGCCAGCCGGTGAGCCTTCTGGATGTCTCGCGTCCAGATTCCGGCAGCCAGACCGTAGACCGAGTCATTCGCCTGGGCGACCAGATCGGAGGGATCCTTGAACGGAATAGCGGTTACCACCGGTCCGAAGATCTCCTCCTGCACAACTTTCATCTTCTCGTCGGTGTTCACCAGTACCGTCGGCTTGACGAAGTATCCCTTGTCGCCCTGCCGGCTGCCACCTACGACGGCTTTCGCACCGTCGGCGAATCCCGATTCAAGGTAACCGCAAACCCGCTTGAGTTGCTCTTCGGAAACGAGGGGCCCCATGTCGGTGGATGATTCCCACCCCGGGCCTACGCGGATTTTGGCGGCTTTCGCCGACACACCTTCGACGACCTTGTCGAAAATGCCGTGCTCCACGTAGAGCCGTGAACCAGCGCAACAGCATTGACCGTGGTTGAAGAAGATGGCGCTGGCCGAGCCCGCAATGGCGGCGTCCAGATCCACGTCACCGAATACGACGTTGGGGGATTTTCCGCCCAACTCTAGCGACACCTTCTTCAGGTTGCCCGCAGCAGCCTGGAGAATGAGCCTCCCCACCTCGGTCGACCCGGTGAATGCGATCTTGTCGACGTCTGGATGAGCGGCGAGAGCGGCACCGGCTGTTTCACCGTAGCCGGGCACAACATTCACGACCCCGTCCGGAATGCCAGCTTCCTGGACTAACTCTGCGAGCCGCAAACACGACAAAGGAGTTTGTTCTGCGGGTTTCAAAACCACCGTGCAACCGGTAGCCAGGGCCGGTCCAAGCTTCCACGCAGCCATCAGCAACGGGAAGTTCCAGGGAATGATCTGGCCCACCACTCCGATGGGTTCGCGCAGGGTGTAGGCGAGGTACTTCGCGCCCGGTGTGTAGGGAACCGAGATGGGGATCGTATTGCCCTCGATCTTGGTCGCCCAGCCGGCCATGTAGCGGAACAAATCCACCGCGAGGGGGACGTCGGCGGCGCGTGCCACCTTGAGTGGCTTGCCGTTGTCGAGCGTTTCGAGTTCGGCAAACTCCTCCAGGTGCTGTTCCATCAAATCTGCTAGCTTCCATACCAGGCGTCCGCGCTCAGAGGCCGTGAGTCTCGACCACGGGCCGGTCTCGAAGGCGGCGCGGGCGGCCTTGACGGCACGATCAATATCTTCCCGATCGCCTTCGGCTACACGAGCCAATACCTCCCCGGTAGCCGGATTGTATGTAGGAAAGGTCTTTCCCGACGCTGCTTCGACCCACTTGCCGTTGATGAGCATCTTGCGGGGCTTGGAGATGAATTCCGCGACTTTGCTGTGCATTTCGATTGTGGGAGCTGTTGCCATAGGAGTCCTCCTGTTATCGTTGACCCGGCGGACTGCTTCGGTTGGATCCGGGAATCGAGATTCGGTTCTTGAGCTGGAAGGAATCCGCAATCCTGGGACAAGAGCAGCACCGCTTCCAGTTTTGATCCTCTGAGAGAGCGGGTGGAATTCTAGCGCATTTTGCCGGCTCTGGGACGAGGACTTTCTGACATAAGCGCTGCACCTTAAAGGGTGCAGACCAGAAGCGGATTGGCGCGGTTCCCGGAGCGCGTCCTTTCCAGGGTCGCATGTGGGTGCCTCGGTTTCCTCGTCTACAATCCTTGGGCACGAGGGTTCTGCGAGTCCGGCGATGAAACAACGTTTTTTTGTGGCAACGATCGCGGCGATTGGACTGAGCGGACTTCTCAGTCTGGTGAGCCAGGTCGCAGCCCCTCTGCCCTCCGGGTTGTTGCTCGCGGCGCGCTGGATCGCGATCTCGGCATTTGCCGTGTACTCCCTTTACCAGCGTTCCCTCACGACCTGGATTCTGTTCGCTATGTTGGCCGGAGCGGCGATCGGGCACGACTGGCCCCAGGTGGCAGTCAATCTTCGCGTGATCAGCCAGATTTTTCTACGCTTGATCCGGACCATCATCGCGCCGCTTCTTTTTGCCACTTTGGTGAGTGGCATTGCCTCCCATTCTGATTTGAAGAAGGTCGGGCGAATGGGGATCAAGGCGATCGTCTACTTCGAAGTTGTCACGACTCTCGCGCTGGTGATCGGACTGGTGGCCATTAACGTCAGCAAAGCGGGAGTGGGTGCGAAGCTGCCAGCGGTCACTGGCGAATCACTCCAGGTGCAGAGGGTGAGTGCAGGCGATACCATTCTGCACGTTTTTCCCGAGAATCTTGCGAAATCCGTGGCCGAGGGACAGGTGCTGCAAGTTGTCGTTTTCAGCATCATTTTCGGCATCGCCTTGGCGATGGTGCGTGAGGAGCGCCGCCGTCCGCTGCTGGGGTTGACCGAGAGTCTCGCGGAAACGATGTTCAAGTTCACCAATATCGTGATGTATCTTGCACCGTTCGGCGTCGGTGCTGCAATCGCGTACACGGTCGGAACCACCGGGATGGGTATTCTGCTCAATCTTGCAAAACTGCTTGCAACCCTGTACGTGGCGTTGGTTGTCTTTGTTTTGGGTGTCCTGCTCCCGATCGCCCTTCTCGCGAAGGTGCCGCTGAAAAAGTTCGTGGCCGCGGTCGCGGAGCCGGTCTCGATTGCATTCGGTACGGCGAGTTCCGAAGCCGCGTTGCCGCGTGCCATGGAGGCGATGGAGGAAATTGGAGTTCCACGCGAGGTGGTCGCCTTCGTCATGCCCACCGGCTACAGCTTCAACCTGGACGGCAGCACCCTTTATCTGTCGCTGGCGTCCATCTTCGTGGCGCAGGCGGCCGGTGTACATCTCAGCCTGGAACAACAAATCCTCATGATGCTGACGCTGATGCTCACGAGCAAGGGTGTGGCGGGTGTGTCACGTGCGGCGCTCGTCATTCTGCTCGGAACGGTCGGATCGTTTGGCCTGCCGGTTGAACCGGTGTTCATCCTGCTGGGCATTGACCAACTTATGGATATGGCCAGGACTTCGGTGAACGTCCTGGGGAATTGCCTTGCCACGGTCGTAGTGGCACGCTGGGAAGGGGATTTGGGCGGCGCACAATCAGGCCCGATGGTGATGGAGCCGGCATCTGGAGTGGCGCTTCGTGAGTAAGGTCGACGATCGCTATTAGCGTGAACAGAATTGCTGCCAAGGGCGGATACCGCGGACGTCTGGCGCCGTCTCCTACCGGCTTCCTGCACCTCGGACATGCGCGCACCTTTCTGATAGCCGCTCAGCGCGCCTGCGAGTCCGACGGAACTCTTATTCTGCGCAATGAGGACCTTGACCTGCAGAGGTGTCGCGGCGAATTTGTCGATGCGATGCTCGAAGACTTGCGCTGGCTGGGCCTGGAATGGCAGGAAGGTCCTGATTGCGGCGGGCCCTCGGCGCCTTACTCCCAGAGCGAGCGAAGATCCTATTATCGGAAGGCTTGGCGCGAGCTACGAGATGGCGGATGGATATACCCATGTACCTGTTCACGTCGAGACCTCGCGCAGGCGGCGACGGCGCCGAATGACGCCGATGACGAACCGGTTTATCCGGGACGCTGCCGATCCCGATCCGATGCCCCGACCTTTGCTGAGCCCAAGGGTGTCAACTGGCGTTTTCGCGTACCCGACGGGGATGCGATCTGTTTTACGGACGGAAAACAGGGCCCACAAAGCTTCGTCGCCGGACGCGATTTCGGGGACTTCGTGGTCTGGAGGCGGGATGACGTGCCCGCCTATCAGCTGGCGGTGGTGGTTGATGATGTTGCAATGAAGATCACCGAAGTCGTGCGGGGCGCAGATCTGCTGAAATCCACGGCCCGACAGCTCCTGCTATCTCGCGCCCTCGAGTGCTCAGTCCCCCGCTACTATCACTGCGACCTGGTTCGCGACCAAACCGGTCAGCGCATGGCAAAGCGGCACGATTCGGCAAGCATCCGCCACTTCCGGGAAATCGGGTGGACGCCGGAGCGAGTGCTGAAAGAGCTGGAAACAGGCAGCCGCTGAGAACAGACGACGCGAAAGCTCTAAACTCAGGGGAGCCCAAGGTTACAGTTTAGCGAGGTGCCTTCTGGCCCGCCACGAAGGTGGTCCACGGCCCCGCCCTCATGTCCTTCAACACGGGCTTCTGCCATGAGTATTCGGGATGATGCTCGAGAAAATCTGCAGCCAGAAAGTCGGCACCGCAGGGGTGCCCCGCACGCGCCCGCAGGCTCATCTTGGCGGCCATGTCGCTGTCGGTTGCCTTTCCCTGGACGGCTCCTCCCGGATGGTAGGGGTCCCACTCGAATTGGCTGTCGCGACCGAGCATCGATTCGCCGTGCCCGCACAGACTGCGCGCGTTGGGCTGCTCTTTCTTCTCATAACTATCGTAGTGGTCGGCCATGAACCGCTGCGCCATGTCTACGTCGATTGTGCCCTTGGATTGCGCCATGAGCTGTTCCCAGCGCGCCCTTCGCGCGTTGGGCGAAGACATCATGTCATTCGAGTCGAAGGTGGTTTCGTCGGCCAAGAGCTTGGCATCGCGAGCAAAGTTGGAACTGATGAAGTAGCCGTCCTTCGTCCGCCACAGAGGTGTGTTCTTGAGGCCGAGTTCAAGGTAGGCAATCTCACCCGTCTTCCGGTCGCCAATCAACCAGTCGTTCGCGTAGCCGCCGTTATTGCCGTCCTTGATGATGCGCACGTAGTCGTCGATGGTGTTGGCGTACTGCAAAGCTCTCCGCGATCGGACAAATTCCGGCTTTCCCTCGGGATTCCAGCCTTTGAACTTGCTGATCGTGGTTTCGGCAATCATGATGCCGGATGAATTCACACCGAAGTCATCGTCGCTGGTAATCACTCCCGGGAAACCGTCCATCAAAATGCGATTGCCGGCCTTCGGCACGATGTCGAACATCATGACCCAGCGTGAGCCTTCGATGTAGCTGGTCCAATTGTTGTGGGCGAGAACAATCTTATGGTCCCGGGTCATGCTGCCGGTCGCGATGAAGGCGCTGCAATTGCCAGGAGCCACCAGGTTCGGAAC
>Ga0137401_10000639_pt1 | contig 14145 bp, 15 predicted proteins | sample CZOMad1_1_16fung_FD_108286 | JGI IMG/M metagenome (GOLD analysis project Ga0137401, IMG submission 108286) | Vadose zone soil fungal communities from Angelo Coast Range Reserve, California, USA - CZOMad1_1_16fungal (Illumina Assembly) | ecosystem: Environmental > Terrestrial > Soil > Vadose...
AGGATGGCAAGGAAAAGAATGTCGTCCCAGTGTCCACGGCTGAGTACGGCTGCCACAACTGGCAATGGTGGCTTAACAATACAACCGTCACGCTCGGTATGCAGAACGTGTTGGACCAAGATCCACCGTTTGTGGCCGGCAACTTTGAGAACGGCTATGACGAGTCACTGACCACGATCAAAGGACGGTTCTGGTACGTCGGCTTAAAGAAGCGGTTCTAAAATTTCTCCGTTAGTTAGGTTACAGAAGAGGCAGCCCGCTTGGGCTGCCTCTTTGTCATCCCGAGCCGTGCAGACAGCAAGGATCTCTCAGTACCAATGAAGCTGGAACGCATCTCGCAAATGTTGCAGCCGCCTTGTTGCGCCGAGTTGCTCCGCCGCCTGTTGTCTCGGGCACGAGGGCGACGCCGGCCACAGCGATCAGACTTTACCGCCGCTACAGCGGGCCGCGAATTGATGACAGGTCTTTATGCGGCACGCAATACAGTCGATCTTGCGCGGCCAGTAGATTTGTGAGGCACGACGTTCGCCGAACTGCTATTGCCCTTGGGAGCTCGCCTAAGGGCGCGGTAGATGCGCGGTCGGATGCCCGTGCACCGCTCGAAAGCCACACTGAACACATCCGCGCTCCGGAATCCGAGAGAAGAAGCAATGCTCTCAATACTATTGCGAGGAACTAACAATCGTTGCTGCGCTTCAGCAATACGCGCCTCCGCGACGAATTGAGCAGGGGTTTTACCAAGGGCTTCATGGAATAAACGAGTGAAGTTACGGCGGGACATGGCCGCTCTCTGGGCGAGAACGTCTATGGAAAGATCGTCGCTGAGATGAGAGAGGATCCACGCTGGAAGATCAGCAAAACGGTCAGACGATTGGATCTGAAACTTCAGAGCTTCAGAATACTGTTCGTGTTCACCTGACCTCTTAACGTGAACGACCAATTCGCGCGCCAAGGCCAACGCGACATGACGACCGTAATCTTCCTCAACCAAAGCAAGCGCAAAATCAACGGCCGAGGCCCCGCCTGCACAAGTGTAGAAAGGGCCGTCTTTAACAAAGAGATTATTGGGATTAACACGGACTTTGGGAAATCGCGAAGCAACATCTTTTGCAAACCGCCAATGGATCACTGCCTGCCGCCCATCCAGAAGCCCGGTTGCTGCAAGCGGGTAGATACCTCTTCCAAGAGCTGCGATCCGCCGCGTATTCGGTGCCCGTTGCTTTAGCCATTTTATGAGCCTCCTGTTGAGTTTTTCACCGTGACACCCACTACCGCTGCAAACAAACACAGTATCAAGCGGCGGCGCGCTTTCGAGATCAACATCTGGGCTGATCACGATACCGCATTCTGTGACACATGGCTTTGCGCTGATGCCAACGGTCATCACCCGGTAACAACGGGATTCACGTGCTTCCAGCTGGTCACTCCTTCCAATTGTTGCCCGTGAAAAAATTTCGGCGGGGCCCATCAAATCGGCCGCGGCTACCTCTTCGGCGACAATCAAACCAATCGTCTTCGGATTCATGACTGCAGTGAAACGCTTCAGCCAAGTTCTCGATCGCGGCCTTCTTTACAATGTCCAGTAGGCGTGATTCGACAAGTCCACTTTGGACACGCAGCGCAGGACGATCCGAAACGAAGTTGCTACATTTTAGCGATTAATGCGTACAATTGCCGGAGCGTAGCGATGCATTACCAGCGCGATGGGCAGGCCCACGCAGAACAAATGAATGATCAGTTGCCACCAGCCCATTGGTGGCCTGAATAAGATTGGCGTGTGCAGGTAGAGACTGCGAACCCATGACAGGAACGGTGCTGTTGCGAAGTTGTTGACCGCAAAAACCGCCGCTCCATAGAGCAGTCCCACAGCCACGACTCCCCAAAGCTTTTGGGGCAATGGAAGCCGCCGGCTTAGCGCGTAGAAAATCGTCGTTACGGTCAGCGCCATCGTGAAATGCATCGCGAGACCGAGAGCAGCTGTTGCGAATCCGCCTTGAATTGCACTCCGGCCCAGCAAACCACCAGCGACGCCTTTCAGCAGGCGCAACGGTCCAAAGCCGTACGCAACGCCTGCATTGATGCAAGCCGCCGTGATGTCGAGCACGCCAACAAGCAAGGCCGCATATAGAATGGGTTTAAGATTTTTCATCACTCTGAGGTCCTTTTCTTGCTCCTATCGTATTCTACTCTTACTGGTATTCGCCTAGAGGTGACAGTGATCAATCGAGTCACAAGACCCACTTAGCAAAGTCTTACAAGGCCAGTTGGCGCGAACGTGTTTCGGTGTGTGAATGATCAGGTGTCGATGAACATTATGTGGGGCGCCGTCGTTGCGGACCGCGGTGTCTGTCTTTTTGTCCACACTCTAGGCCGAGTGACCCAGGGAAGAGAGCCGATTTGCAATCATCATAATCGGCGTCACATCTATTTCGTTGGCGATCTTAACTCAGGCACGGCAGAGACTTCGATCTGGTAAATGTCCCCGAGTCCGTTGCCAGGTGCACGCAACTCTTTTAACACCTCGGCCGTGGTTCGCCGCTGCGGTTTGGCAGGCAGTGCTGGCACGCGGCAACTCATCCAGATCAGGTATTTGCCATCTGGCGTGAGTTTGGGTGACAGTTCGCGTGCAGGGGAATTAATCTCCGGTCCGAGATTGACCGGCTCACTCCATTTGCCATCGGCTTGCTTGTGCGAGAGGTAAAGATCGTAATCGCCTAGAGAGTCGGGTCGCCTGGTGGCCGCAAGCATTAGCGACCGCTCATCTTCGGTAACGAACGCTTCGTACTCGCCTGCGCTGCTATTAACAGGCGGGCCGAGATTCTCCACTTCGTAGCTGCCGTCCTTTTGCGGCACTGCGCGATAAATGTCCCCCAGGCCCCTGGAATCCCCGCGTTCTGAGCCGAAATAGAGAGTTCCATTCTTTAAGACGATGGGATAATACGAGTCGGCATCGCTGTTGACTGGTGCTGGGAGGTGACGCGGCGCGCTCCAGTCCGAATCCGTCTTGTCCATAACCCAGATGTCGTGATGCGACTGCCGTTCCCCACCCGCCTCTACGGGGCGATCGGAGATAAAATAAAAGTGTTTGCCATCGGCAGTGATGTAGGGATCGGCGTCCTGGTATTGGCCGGAGAACGGTGCAACCTCCGGCTGAGACCAACTGCCGTCCTTGTAGCGCGAGACGAAAATAGACCAACGGGAGAAATTCGGCGCGAGTTTGAGAAAATATATCTCGCGGCCGTCGGGCGTGAAGGTCACATGTGAATCATAATCGCCGGCGGAGATGGTACCGGGCGCAAACAGAGTCGCGCGCGAAAGCGGCTTCGCCGAATCGTAGGGTGCCGGCTGTGCAGCCAGCGGCGCGCACATGATCGTCAACGTTATTGCGAAGACGCGTGCGAGAGGAAGTCCAGCGATCGCCCGGTAAGTACTAGTCATGAGTTTACCTGTCTTTAACAAATAGTTAACACATAGATTGATGAATCCGCGAGGGGACTAACACGTCTATTGGAACCAACGCGTCATCAAACAAACTTTTACGTCTGCTCTTCGACAAACCATCGCAGCCGCGAGCGACGGGTAGGGTCCAAGATCACCAGCTCTGGTGTGCCTCTGAGGAGGCCCGTAGCTGAAAGGGATTCCACAGAGCGCTCTGCCAACGGAGCAAACTTAGCCTCCAACGTCTGGTTGTCCCTGACGATGCCGAGCCACACGAGATAAGGGCCGTCGGTTCGCACCGGCAATTGGGGAAAGTTATTGGGCACGTCGAGCGTGACCAACACGCCTGCCTCACGCGCGCCGGCAGCTCGGTAGCTGGCAAAGGCGGCCTCCGCTCGTTGGGCGAAAGTATCGACACTCTCTGGCTTAACCGCGAAGATCTCCGCAACCACGACGCCCTGAGCGCCCTTTCCTTCTTTCACTGGATCGACAGATGGAAGGACGGGAATGCCGCGTTCAGGACTCAGCGGACGCAAGAGCAAGACGTTATCAGAGTCCACCATCAGATTATTCATGGTAGACGAATGCTCTTTCCAAAGCGGGCCATAGTAGAAACCTGCGTTGATTATGGCGCGAGCATCAGTGTTCTTAAAACCTCTGAGCCACGTAAACGCTACCGGATTCCTGCGCTCGAAAAATTGCCCAAACGCTATCGCGCCCATCTGCTGAAAAGCTTCGGGAAAATAGCTTTCAAAATAAGCGGCAAAATGCTCTCTCTCGCCCTCTTTGATCGTGTAACGGCGAAACTCGATTACGTGAAAATCCGTCAGATGTTTTACGTGGTCCATAGCTTTGTTCTTCGTTTTCTGATTAGTCTCGGCAAACATCGTGGCGCTGATCGCAAGCAGCAGAATCGTCGTTGCCGTGCTATGATTTCCTAAGCTGCTGTGCGACCGTTTCATCTTTGACTTTTAGGTTCTCGCGAAATTTCTATGACGCTGTATCGGGCGATGGAGCTGGCCGGCGAGGCTGCGGAACCAGCTTGCCAGCGCAATTTGGATATTTCCCGTTCAACTCCGGCTCGCAAGCTTGACGGGATACTTTCAAGGTTAATCCGGAATTTCAGCCTCAACGAGTTTTGCGAGCAGCGTCAGCGATTCCTGCCAGCCAAGATAGCAAGCCTCGGCAGGAATGACGCCGGGCACGCCTTCCTGCACAATGTTCAACTCCGTCCCGCAGGACACTTTCTTGAGGGTTATGGTCGTCTGCATTTCCCCGGGCAGGTTCGGGTCATCGAATTTGTCTGTGTAGCGAATACGCTCTTGTGGCTTCAGCTCGACATAGGTTCCTCCGAACGAATGGCTCTTGCCGGTAGTGAAATTAGTGAACGACATCTTGTAGGTGCCGCCGACCTTTGCGTCCATCTGGTGAACCTTTCCCGTAAATCCATTAGGCGGAAGCCATTTGGCCATTGCATCGGCGTCAAGGAACGCGCGATAGATTTTCTCAGGCGCGGCACGAAGCACGCGGTGAAGTCGGATCGTATTTGTGGTGGTTGTTGACATAATTGCGAGTGTGTTTGTTCTGTTGAATTGTTGATAGTTGTTCTGAAATCGCTGCGGTTCACTTTTATTGCGAAGGCGCAACGCTAATCATCCATCCGACTCCGAACCGGTCTTCCACCATGCCGAAGCGCGGCGAGAAGAATGTTTTCGTAAGCGGCATCTTCACCTGTCCGCCATCTGCCAATGCGTTGAAAGCCCGATCGGCTTCTGCTTCGTTCGGCACGGAGAGCGACAGAGAAAAGCCTTGAAAGCTGGGCTTGTCAGTGGAGTCGCCGTCGGAAGCCATCACGGTCGTCTGGCCGATGCGGAAGCAGGAATGCATGATTTTGTTCTCGACACCGGGTGGGACGGCGCCCGGCGGCGGCGGCTCAGGACTCTCTTTGAAGCGCATCATCATCTCGACTTCCGCGCCGAGGGCTTTGCGGTAAAATTCAATGGCTTCTTCGCAACTGCCGTTAAAGAAGAGATAGGGTTGGATGAATAGATTGTCTTTGGTTGTGCTCATATGTTTGGTTTGTGTTGGTTTTCTCACTTCATTTACTGCTAAGACGAACGGGGAGACGATTCAGGACATGCTTGGGTTCTTTTTTCGGTTCACCGATTCATGTCTTTTTGGATTTTGATTGGACCGTTCGGCGCATTTTCACTGATCCGTGTTAATCACTTCACTAAGCCTCTTCAAAAAGTACGCTTTTCTCAGGCTTCACCTTTCACGCGTGTGTCTATCGCGATCCAGTTTACTTCCCAGTTCTTACCGCCGTCGTCCGAGAACGCTTGTTCGAAACGGCACGAATCCGGAGTGATATCCGATATAACGAATCGAACAAGGATGGCTCGGCCGTTCATTGTTTCCTGGGAGAAAAATTCGCCACGGCCATTGTTGAATTCGCCGATGGTGGGTGGGCTCAAGGTGCCGCTTTTGCTACCGGCAAAATTCAAGCTCCATTGGCGGGATTGAGGATTGTAAAGACGCAGGTTCAAACCTTCGAAGTGATCTGCGGGGCCATCAGCCACCAGCTCTACCAGATTTGCGCGGCCGCCCCAAATCTTTCGAACGATGCTAGTGCCTTCATATTCGACCCATTTCGTGGAGCCAGTTAAGGGATCCACGAGCCGCCAAAGATGCGTCTTCCAAGTGCCTATCTCGAAATCAAAATCGTGTGAGCTGTTGCGGCTCATGGCAGCGTGCGCTGGTGCGGGTGTATCTTGGGAGTGGGCACGAGAAACTGAACCAACTATAACCAAGGCGCAGGCAACGAACGTGACGGAGAAGTTTTTCATGTAATTGGTTCGTTCTTATCGGTGTGTAGTCAGTCAGCGCGTAAAAACAACTACTTGGCTGCCTCAAGTGTAATTTCGCGGACGATCGTACGGCGCGGCAATGAAGACTCTGAATCGTTGACATACTCGTTGATGTAAAGCCTGCGCCCCCACGGAGAATAGGCGATTCCGTTAGGGAAAGAGAGCCGCGCCTTTGCGGCCGCTCCATCCACGACCCCACGATTGCCATCGCCAAGGATGCGCTTGGCGGTTCCATCCAACGTCACCTCGTAAATTTCGTGCGATTCAAAAGCGGTTACATAGAATCGATCCTCTTTAAAACATAAATGCCCTAATCCCTTTTTGGATATCGTCGCGAAAGGAGCGACAAAGCCTTTCGGATCGACCTTCAGCATCTTGTTGTCACGGAAGTTAACGACATAAAGGTTTCCCTCGCGATCGAAGGAAATGCCGTTTGGGCAGCTGAAAAGATCGCTTTTTGCGAATGATGAAACGGTGCCATCTGTCGCAATCTTGGCGATCGAATTACCGCGGCAATTTGCGACATAAACATCGCCGGTTTGCTTGTTGATAGCTATGCCCACAGGACCGCTCAGGCCGCTGGTGACGAATGGCTTCGCTTCACCTTTCCGATCAATTTTGGTGATTGAATTGCCATAGAAATTCGATTGCAAGAGGTTGCCGTCATTGTCGATTGCGTTGCCGGAGGCGCCATAAAAGCCAGACGCAAATACATCACGCTTGCCCTCCGGCGTGATCTTCCAGACATATTCGCCAAAGTCAGCCACATAGATATTGCCTACAAGGTCGACGGTTACACCCCCGACAGCGTGTCCCTCAATAACATTGGTAAGCGAACGGATTTTAATCTCCGCGCGCACAGAAACAGTCGCAAAGAGCAGCGCCAACACGAACCATAGTGCGCGACCGCTGCCGGAATAAAAAAAAGCCGGCAATTTAACCAGGGTGCCTGTTTGAACTACCAAGTGGTAAGCGCTTGCGTTGGACATGGTCTTGTTCGCTTATTTGAGTGCGCGATATTTGAGGTGAGTGACCCCCGATCCCGCGACCGCGCGGATCGGCTGGAGATCCACCTTCTGCGGGTCGACGTTTACAAAGAGTCGTTCGCCGCTCCCTAGCAAAAGCGGGACGACGTGAATTTCCAACTCGTCGATCAGTCCAGCCGCGAGGTATTGCTGAATCACGTTTGCCCCACCACCGAGCGCCACATCCTTGCCACGGGCCACCTTCCGAGCCTGCATAAGCGCGGACTCGATGCCGTTGGTAACGAAAAAGAACGTCGTGCCTCCTTTGATCACGAGCGGTTCGCGCGCGTGGTGAGTGAGTACGAAAACCGGGTGGTGAAATGGCGGGCTGTCACCCCACCAGCCCTCCCAGGGATCTTTGCCCCACGGGCCGCGATCGGGACCGAACATGTAACGGCCCATAATCGTCGCGCCGAGGTTCTCGAACGCCTCGCGGAGCACGTCATCGTTGATTCCCGTTTCGCCGCCATTTGTGTCGCCGTGCAGTGAGCGAAAGGTCTTGGTGAGAAGGGCCCAGTCGTGAAGGTGGAACGCGCCTTCGCCGAGCGGATTTTCCACGCTTTGGTTTGGCCCGGCGACGTAGCCGTCAAGCGACATCGTGATGTTGACTTTTAGTTTGCTCATCACAAAAACGAACTACAGACCAAAGTTTGTTCCGTCGTAACGAGCGAACCTGTTTTCATAGAGGTCTTATACTAAAACAGTAGCTTCGGTCGCTTCACTTTTGTTCGGCGTTTTGCGAAGAGTGTTTAGGAGTGCGAGACCTTCAGGCCAGTCGCCGAGTCCGCTGGCACTGTTGATGTGCCCGGCTTCACCGATCATCATGAACTCGCTGCCCCATGCCATCGCAAATCCTCGCGCGCGAGAAAGCGTGACGTATGGATCGTTGGAACTCGCAACCACAATGGTTCGAAATTGGAGCCGCAGCAGCGGAACCGGCGCAAAGCCTGTAGGTCCCGATGGAAAACTCAGAGCCTCAGGGTCGCTGGGTGCAACCAGAAGCGCTCCACGAACATGTGCTGAGAACTCGCCCACAGCCCAATGCGCGACCAGCGCGCAACCGGCGCTGTGAGCCACAAGCACCGTATCCGGCCCCGTCAGAGCGAGGACTTGATCGAGTTTCGCGATCCAATCGGCGCAGTGCGGCGTTTCCCAATCGTCTTGAATTACGCGAAGTAACGTATCGTCTCGGGCTTCCCACCGACTTTGCCAATGCCCGGGATCGGAGTCATGAAGTCCCGGAAGAATCAGGGTGCGCGTCATCTGGCTCCTTCAGGTGCAGCGGAGACATTGAATGCCCCGTCGACCGCCTCTACGAAAGTGCGCTCTTCGCGAAGGATGATGTGTTTGGCTACCGCTGTCTCGAAGTTCTTGCGCGCCTCAGCATCGGCTTTCAGCTTCTTTCGGTACGCTTCATAAGATGCAAGACTGTCGAAGGCAATCAGTCCCCAGGCAACATTGTTAGTGCCCTCGTAGGGCAGGAAGTAGCCCACCAGACGGCCGCCACACCGCGGGATGATGCGCCCCCAGTTTTCTGCGTACTCTTTGAAGGCTTCCCGCTGGTACGGATCGATTTCGTATCGGATGAAACACGTTATTGTCATATCTTTGTTACTGGTGCGCGTGCTTGCGAGTAGCGAGGCAGGGTAATCTTTATGAAGAACCAACGCCCAAGCGCTGAGGGGCTTTCCAAATAGAAAAAACAATAGTCCGTCTCTGCATCGGGCGAAGAACCTCTTTCTAGATATGTTCGCTGTAATCTGCTGCTCATCTGGCTGCACTTGAGATTACGATTTGTGCGCGGTGCATCCACAGTTCGGCGAATGGTATCGGCCGTTCGCTTCGACGTCGCCACCCTTGCCATACATGTTTCTTGGTCGGGCCCAGTCGGTCAGCGAATGATATGGCCCGTTCTCATTCCGTCCGTTCGGCATGACGTCGAGATATCCATAAATGCTAAGAAATTGTTCGCCGCCTCGGCCATAAGTCGAGTAGGTATGGAAGATCTCTCCTGAGTTGTCCTTGTAGAAAATGCTGTCGCCCGACAGATCTTCCAGTCCAGCCGCCCATTCCGGCGCTTGTTGAAAATTGTAGAGCGCGCGACCTGCAGCGACGTCCTCGGGCTTGAAAGAGACGTTGAAGTCATAATTAAAATCGCTGTGGTAGGATGAAACCCAACGGAAACGCCAGCCCATCCGCTTACGCACGACTTCGATCTCTTCGATCGGCGCGCGGGCGACAACCACATAGGTCACATCGTTGTTTTCGAGATGCTCAAGCAGGCCTTCAACATGATCTACCTCAAGCGAGCACCCCACGCACTGATGCGCGGCGCCCGGACCCATCATGAAGTGTTTGATAAAGAGTTGGCTCCGGCCGTCGAACAAGTCAGCCAGCGTGACTTTTCTTTCCGGAGCGTCGAAGACATACTCCTTTTCGATTTTCACCCAGGGAAGCTCGCGACGATGCCGGCTTATTTCGTCACGCAGGTGGGTTAGTTCTTTTTCCCGCTCCAGCAAGTCCTTGCGAGCAATCAGGCACTCTGCTTTCGACGCGATCTTATGGAGATTAACTCCATTAACCCCTGTTTTTTTGCGTTCCATTGCTTCGATTTGCATTTTTAGTCTCCCCGGTTTGATGATTTCGCTTGGATTTCCAACAAAGTCTCTTCAAGGCTAACGCCGTCAGCCCGCCAGTTGGGGTGGCGCCAACTGCTGTCAACAGCGCGGTTGGTTATACAGGCGGGGCACATAGTTGGTTTCGTTTCACTTCATCTATTACGACGAAATGGGGAACGGCATTTTGGACATCTTCCTCTGCGCTATTAGCGCTCCAGCGGCTCGTCACTGTCCCTTTATTTTCTTACAAATTTGAGCGCCATCGAGTTTAGACAGTAGCGGAGATATGTTGGAGCCGGACCATCATTGAATAAGTGCCCAAGATGCGATCCGCAGCGCGCGCATTTTACCTCGTCACGTGTCATCCCATGACTGGTATCGATAGTTTCCGTTACTTTGTCCGTGGCCAGCGGCGCATAGAAACTGGGCCAGCCCGTTCGCGATTCAAACTTCGAATCGGAACTGAATAACTCACTTCCGCAAGCGGCACAGAGATAGATCCCTTGCTGATGATTGTTCCAATACGCATTCTTGTATGGCGCCTCTGTTTTGGCTTCACGCAGGACTTGAAATTGCCCGGGAGTCAGGATCTTTCGCCATTGGCCATCACTCAATGTCAGCTTTTGCGTCACCGGAGTAGACTCGATTTGCCGGCGGATTCGTATGGCTTCTGCGTCTTCCGCCATGCTGAGGTGGACGGGCAGGATACAGAGCAGAAACAAGGATAAAGGTTTCATTCCCGGTTAACTCTCAGTGATCGATCATTAGCTTAAGGCTTCTTCAGACCGAGTTTTTTAAGCTTCGGTTCTATTACTTGTCGGACGTACGAATTGCCTGGGTTTTTCCGGCAGAAGTTCTGATGATTTTCTGGCGCCGGACGAAATGATCCCGCTCGAGTGATTTCAGTTGCGATCGGCTTCGAGTAAAACTTTTGCACCTGGGGCTTTAATCTTTGCGCGGCGTCGCGCTGCTGATCATTCGTGTAAAAGATTGCAGACCGGTACTGCTTTCCGATGTCAGCGCCCTGGCGATCGACCTGGGTCGGATCATGAGCCTCCCAGAATAGAATGAGCAGTTTGTCATAGCTGGTTTTGGCAGGATCAAATGAGACCTGTACTGTTTCGGCGCCCTGCATATACCCCGATACAACCGAAGTCACACCGGGCGCGTCTTCAAAAATCGCCTCGGTGCACCAAAAACAACCGCCCGCAAAATAAGCGACGTTTGCCTGGCCACTTTGCGCCTGTGGACAAAACGCAATTCCCAGGAGCAAGATCAGCGGCAGAAATCGAAAGAACGACTTGGATTTATATTTGACCGATGACGAACCACAAAGCTTCCACATAGTACATCAACTCTTCGGTATCGTCTGATGTAGCAATGGCCACTTGAGAGAAGACGATAATGCCAGATGCGCTTTGGAATACGCGTGCAAATTGAACAAGAACTGAAGGAAACGGGGAAAATCGGCATGTCCAGGAGCGAATCGCCTCGGAAGAAACGGCGGCGCCGTTCAATTATCGCGTTCGAAATGATTCGGCTCGACCGGAGCGCAGCCGAACCATTGCACGAGCAAGTCTATCGCCAAATTCGTGATGAGCTGAAAGCGGGCGCCTTTGCCGATGCCGCGTCTCGGCTTCCCTCCTCTCGAGCTTTGGCTATTGACCTGGGAATCTCAAGATTGACGGTTAATCTCGCGTTCTCAAGGCTTCACGCGGAAGGCTATCTGCGCCTGAAGCCCAGATCGGGTACGTTTGTGGCGAATCCGCTTCCTGAAAGTTTTTTGACCGCTGACAAATTCGACCGCGGTACGGCGGGCGAAATCCGCCGTGGCGGAGCGAAAACAGATCGGGTAGTCGAGCATCGAGCTCGCACCTCTGACCGGGTAAGAGCGATTCCAGATCAACGCGCAGGGACCCAGTTTGATCTCGGAGCGCTGGGCGCCGGGGCGGGTGTTTCCCTGGTCCCGGGACTCCCGGCGGTCGATGAATTCCCCATCGATATTTGGGAACGGCTGCGGTCCCGGGTGCTCGCACAAAAGGGCGCTCATCTGTTGCGGCATGCATCGAGTCGTGGCGACGCGGACCTGCGCAAAGCCATTGCCACATACCTGTGCGATTTTAGAGGCGCGCGCTGTCATCCAGATCAAATCCTGATCGTGGGAGGCATGCAGCAGGCGATGCTGATTAGCGCGATGGCGCTGCTGGATCCGGGCGAACCTGTGTGGATGGAAGATCCCGGTTTTCATCAGGCGCGCAGAGTCTTTATTTTGGCGGGCGCCAAAGTGGTTCCAAAGCCGTTGGACCACGAAGGAATTGTAATCGCGCGATCGCCAAAGAAAAATCATCCAAAAATCATCCATATAACGCCTTCGCATCAATATCCGCTCGGCGTGACAATGAGTTTCGAGCGCAGAACAGCCCTGCTCGATTTTGCACGCGCTCACGATGCATTTGTTTTTGAAGATGACTTTTACGCGGAGTTCCGCTTTACCGGACCGCCGCTTCCCAGCTTGCAGGGCATCGACGATTTCGGGCGCGTCATTTACGCGGGGACGATGAGTAAAATTCTTTATCCTTCGTTGCGCCTGGGCTACGTCGTTGCGCCAGAGGCGTTGATCGATCCGTTGGTAAAAATCCGCAGCACAATGGACCAACACTCGTCCGCAATTGATCAGGCTACGCTGGCGCGTTTCATCACCGAGGGATATTTCCTCAGTCATATCAAACGAATGCGAAAAATCTACGCCGAGCGGCGAGAGGTCTTCATCAAACAATTCAATGAGTTGCTCGGTGATCGTTTCACTTTGCAGGTTCCGGAGGGCGGATTGAACATGGTCGCGTGGCTGAAACGCGAGGGAGACTTCGCAGCGATTAGCCGTGTTACTCTTCAGATTGGAGTCAAGCCTTCGCCGTTGTCATTTTACTGCATTCGAGCCACGCCCAAGCCGGCGTTTGTCTTCGGTTTCGCCGGTTGGACTCCGGCACAGATTCGAGAAAGTCTGGTGAAACTCGCGTCATCACTCCGCAAAGCGGGGATTCATTAGGCGGTGCAATGAGTGGCATGTCCAACAAGAAATCGCTTCTAAAGAAAAGGCGCCGGCGTTCGATCATCGCGTTCGAGATGATTCGACTTGATCGCGCAGCCGCAGAACCGCTCCACCAGCAGCTTTATCGCCAGATTCGCGATCAGCTAGGATCGGGCAGATTCATCGATGGCGCCTCCCGGCTTCCGTCCTCACGCGCGCTGGCTGCCGACCTGGGCATCTCCAGACTAACAGTCAATCTTGCGTTCTCGAAGCTTCACGCTGAAGGCTATCTTCGTTCAAAGGCCAAATCAGGGACATTTGTAGCATACCCTCTCCCTGAGAGCTTCCTGAGCGCAGACAAATTCACTACGGGACGAATCAGCCGTGGCGGACCGGAAGCCCATCCTGCGGCTGAGTCTCGCGTTCGCATTTCTGACCGGGTGAAAGCGATTCCGGACCAGCGTGTAGGAAAACAGTTTGACCTTGGGGCGACAGGCGCTGGCGCGGGCATTTCGCTTGTCCCGAGCATTCCGGCGGTCGATGAATTCCCCATAGGCGTCTGGGAGCGGCTTAGAACACAGGTTCTCGCGAAGAAGGGAGCCCATCTGTTGCGTTATGCATCGAATCGAGGCGACACCGACCTACGCAACGCACTTGCGGCTTATTTGTGCGATTTCAGGGCAGCGCGCTGTGATCCTGAGCAGATCGTGATTGTGGGCGGAATGCAGCAAGCCATGTTGATTAGCGCAACGGCATTGTTAAATCCGGGCGACCCCGCGTGGATTGAAGATCCGTGTTATCAGCAGACCCGAAGAGTTCTTACTCTGGCCGACGCCCGAATAATTCCAAAGCCGCTCGACGATGAGGGAATCGTGATTGCGCGATCCCCAAAAGAGCCTTTTCCAAAACTCATCTACATAACTCCTTCGCATGAGTTTCCTCTCGGGGTGACAATGAGTTTCCAGCGCAGGACGGCGTTGCTCGATTTCGCGCGCGCGCATAACGCGTTCGTCTTCGAAGACGATTACGACGCCGAATTCCGTTTCACTGGGCCGCCACTCCCTTCGTTGCAGGGGATCGATCACTCCGGCCGGGTGATTTACGCGGGAACGATGAGCAAGATTCTTTGTCCCTCTTTGCGTCTGGGGTACATCGTTGCACCGGAACCG
>Ga0137401_10000641_pt1 | contig 14135 bp, 10 predicted proteins | sample CZOMad1_1_16fung_FD_108286 | JGI IMG/M metagenome (GOLD analysis project Ga0137401, IMG submission 108286) | Vadose zone soil fungal communities from Angelo Coast Range Reserve, California, USA - CZOMad1_1_16fungal (Illumina Assembly) | ecosystem: Environmental > Terrestrial > Soil > Vadose...
CACGGGTCAGCAGCAGTAACCGCCCAAGTGTGAATTGGTCCGCGGCCGCATCAGAATCTAATCCAATTTTGTGACGCTGAAGAGAGATGGCACGCGCAAAGTTGCCTCGCTTCGCATAGAACTTTACCGCGCCACCCAGGACATCCTGGCTATTGGGCGTGCGGGTGAGCTGGTCTTCCATGGCTCGGGCATCGCAATCAGTTCCCGCGCGGCAAAGAAATAGAGGGGTACCTAATGCGTCTGGGGAATCTGCATTGCGCGAGAACAAATCGCGTAGGTCCGGCGTCGGGTTGGTTAGAACATCCACTTTGTTGTACTTCTCGACTTTGCTGATAACCATGGAATTCTCCGGCCAGTTCTTCTCAACCCAGTCGGACTGGAGTGGTGTAAAACGCACGAAGTCCTGTTGAACCCACACCTGTCCCAACAGGTGAGCCGGAATAATACCTTTATCCGTCATTTCACCTAGCGAAATGTGTTTTTCCTTCTCTTTGGATTCAGCAAACCGCGCGTCGAAGAACGTGGCTGTGCCCAGCGATACGAGACTGAAGTCATATTTCGAGTACTCTTCGCCGGGGTCACCCTCAGAGCCCAAGCAACGAAAGTCGACAGCATACGGAACTTCGCCTGCCGAAGATTTGGAAATGCTTACTCGGCAAGGTGGTTTGGGTGTGACGGCGTCCTCGTGGGGGTCGTCCAGGTTTGCCATGATCCATTCCCCTTCCACCCGCTGGTTGAGATAGGGCTTTTGAATTTCTGCCTGTGTGTAGAGAGGCTGGACGCTGACAACTGGGGAGCAACCCGAAAGAACTTCAGCAAAAGACAAACTGAGAACAGAAAGGATGATCTTCATCCACTCTCCTCCAGCAATACGCCTTACAAACCACACTGGCCATAAAGAGCACTACCACCACCTAATCGTCAAAGTGGCCAGAAAGTCTTTGCAACATTCTCCATCGAAAGACCCATATTGTTGCCAGTACGAACATGTCCGATTTTCCGACGCACCAGGACCTGAGCAGAGTTTTCACGAGGCCTTTTTGTCTTCTTCTAGCGAGGTGTGAGCCGCAGTAACGGTCATCCCTGCCTCTTCCAGAACGAGAGGCAGGCGGTCTGCTGGTATCTGACCGTACTTCACGATGGCTCCAACCCGATGAGCGAACGTCGGATGTGTCATGAACAATTCGGTAAAAGCGTCAGATGCGGCGGGTAATTCACGAGATTGATGAAGCTTGGCCAAAGCGTGAACGCCAATCTCTGGGGCATGAGTAAATTTGATCGCTTCGCGGTCTGCCGAATACTCGAATCGACGCGAGCAGTAATAAAGCGCGATGAGCGGCCCGAATATGGCGAGTAGCTGAAAGAGCGGGTGAAGATTCTTCGTTTGGAACGAAAAGAGAAAAAGGGAGAGGGCTGTAATTGTGAAAACCGTGACGACCAGCAGTAAGTGTTTACGCCCATGCTTCAGTTTGACGTGGGCCACTTCATGAGCAACTACGAAATCCATTTGCCTGTCGTTTAGATGCTGCCCTAAGCTGTCGGTCAGAGCGATTGCGTTTGACATTCCATATGCATTCGTCAGATGACCTTTCCCGGCGGGCACAACGAAAACCTTACGGAGGGTTACCTCCATTCCGCGAGCAACCCTAAGCGCTCGGTTACGATATTCTCCTGATTTCAGCGTATTAAATTTCAGGCCCTCTGCCCGTCTCAGAAATCCGGTTCCGATTTTCGAGACAACTCCAGCAGCAAGAAGCCATGCTAATCCACGTATCTCTCTATCTAGGATGAGCTCGAAGCCAGCAGCGAGCATCAACAACGGAATGACAAAGCTTACGAGTCTCCACCATGCTTGCCGCACTGAGTCTGCGGCTGTCCACTTTAGTCTGAGCACAGTCTTATCGACTTCGGAACACAGAAGCAAAAAGAGACCTAAGCTCACAACGGGCGGCAGCCAGAAACGCCAGCTCTCGAGGGAAGATAGAGACTTGCCAGCTAAATCCCAGAGCACCCACCAAACCGCCACGATGGCGGTCAGAATGAATCGTCCGAAGCTACGAAAACTGGCCCAGATAACCCTCTGTTTTGCTTCGTCGGCGCGGAGCGCAGCCCAGCGAAACCAAAGAGTCGCAGCAGTGGGCAAGAGCAGGACGGCACCGGAGACGGTCGATAGATTCGCCAAGTTGGCCAAAATGGGTATTCTCTTATCGATGCGAGTACGGATGGAAGTGTACCTGAAGGGCGATAGATGTTGAGTGCCTGATTAACGCGCAGTAACCCGGTAGAGTTGCATCCCGCAAAAAGATAACTTATCGGCCCGCAAATGCAATGAAGACCAATGCCAATACAAGGATCAGAGTGGAGGCCACGCTTCAGATTATGTGGTGCTTTTCTGTAAATTGTACGCAGTTCACATGACACATCCATGACACGCCAATCCCAGGAGCGTCTGCTTTTGCAAGCCGCCGAGATGACTCCAAAGTCCTCCATTGCTTCCTTTCGCTTTTGTTTATTTCCAATAACTTGGGGCATCTGCTTTTCGCTCGAAAGCTAACCCCAACGCCAAAACAGATACGGTTTTGCCACATTTCTGTTACAGCCAGAGGTCGATTGCATCTTCTTCGTCTCCCTGAAGCCACGCTGCCACTTCCTGCTCCACCGAGAACCCTCGGTGCGGCGCTTTGCGGAACTTGCCCTCAAGACTGTAGGCGTTGATTTCGAGAGGGATTGCCTCGTAAGAACCGCCTTCCAGAAAGCCTTTTACGTAAAGCTCGGCGAAACGGTCGACTCCCAACTTCCTGTACTGCTCGACGTGGACGAGCTCATGAAACAGCAGCGGAGGAGTTAGCGCTTCATGCGACACAACCACATCGTTAAACGTAATGGCTGCCATGCCTCCAAAATCGGGCAAGTTTGTAAAGCCAAGCTCTTGAAGCATGGGATAGAAATCCGGGTTCGTCACTCTTTCGTTTTCAAGCACTACGAAGCGGGTCGCGTTGAGAACATCCACACGGAAGAACGGATTGATCTGTACCCGGAGTGCCGTAAGAAGGTTCATGCTCCGACTCACAAACGCCAGACGCTGTGCTCGGATATAGTTTGCGACGAGACCGGAGATTTCCTGAACTTGAGCTGCGGTTGGCTGAGGAACAGCCATTATATTTCTCCTCTCGAGGCGGTTCCCTTCTAAACGCGCCGCTTTCTAGCCAGGATGTCCGTAAGCGGAATTTGGCACGGCTCACCTCTGGCATAGTTGGGTCATTTTCGCCCTCGTTTCCGCAGCGATTCGACCCAATCCTCGATGCGTTTGATAGCGGCTTCGATGACTGGAGGATCAGGAATGCCAGCGTTGACGGCTCCCGACTCGTCGTGCACGAAACTCGAGCAATACGCCATTTCTGATTCCACTGTTTGTACGTCCGCATCCGTAATATCCGTCAGCGCTTTCAGACGCTGAGTTTCAATTGCATCGCCAAAACGAAGAACCACCCGATTGAGAAGCAGTTCCTCAACGGCACGCTCCCAAGTTTGACGGAGACGCTTGTAAATCCATTCCGCCTTTTGTTCATATGCGGCACGATCACCTTTTCGTAGGATCGCCTCAGCATTTTGCATCTCGTTACGCAACACGCCGATTCGTCTTCCAACCGGCATCGCAACCCAAGGGGGTCCTTCCACCAACAGTCCGTGACGCGGACCGCCCCGCTGCAGGCTTCGTTCGGTGAGCGGAATCGCTGCAGCGCGAGCAAATTTGGTGATCATGAGCAGAAACACGATGTCATGAGTGAGCACAACCACTTGGCGCTGTCTCGCGGCTTCGACGAGCAGGCGAGCCACCTGGAGCCGGTAGTGATGGTCGAGGGATGAGACAGGATCGTCCAAAATGATGCCCGACGCGTTGTTTGTGGTCTCCAGTTCGGCCAAGAATCCGGCGAGCGCAACACATGTTTTCTCGCCTTCACTCAATACTTCGGACGGCGGCACATCCTCGCGCACGATGAGGGCCAGCCGATACGGGTGCTGACCTACCGTGCCCACTCCCAGTTTGACTTCGACGGGAGCGGCGGAGAATCCCAACCGATTAAGATTGCCCGCAAAGTCGCTACGGAGCCGCGCGGTGACCACCGCTTCGGCTGCCTCCCCACCTTTGCGCGTGATCCATGTCGTGTCGCAATCCGTGCGAGCGCGGTCGAGAAGAGCGGAGTAGATAAGGCTCGCGACCTCGTTTTTGAGGATGTTCTTCAGAGGAGCAAGTTTCATACGGTCGTCGAGTTCGGCAAATTCACTCTGCATCTTGCGCCGCTCATCGTTCTGGGCGGCAGTACGCAGGCTTGTAATTTCTTCCGCAAGGCTCGCTCGAAGGTTTGCAAAATCAGGCCGAGCCGGCAGGTCGCCAGGTCGTTTTACGTTTTGGCCGCCTGCTTTCCGAAACAGATAGCGACGGCGCAGTTTCGCACAGACGATAAATGCCTTCAGACTCTGACCATCGGAAGTACCTCGGAGGGCAGCTTCCCGCTGTTGAGCTCCCGATAAACCGACTTTAGTGGCCTCGAGTTGCCGCTTGCGGGCTTCCACTTGGTCGCGGGCGCTGTCGGCAAGCCGCTGAACGTCGTCTTGAACGAATTTCTCGAACTTGTTCAGGCGCTCCGCCGACGTTTTCTCAATCGGTTGCTGGCACAGGAGGCAAACGGCGCCGTCGCGCGTGACAGGAAAGGATTCCCCTGGATACGCCTGCGCTTCGGAATACCGGCGTGCGGCTTCCCACAATCTCTTCCATGCTTCTCCGCCGATGCCCGCAAGAGTTGACCCGGACGCGAACGCCAGTGATGCGGCTTTGGCGGCTTCGACGGCGGCAGCGGAGTCGTCGAGAACGGTTTCGACCTCTTCTAGGGCTTCGTTCGAAAATGTGCTTTGCAGGGAACTGGTAAGGGCATCCAAGTCCCTCAAACGATGTGCGCGCGCATCCAGGAGATCCGCTTGACGATTCGGATTGTCCTGTAACGCCCTGCCCAAAGCGGCGTGCCGCTCACGTTCTTCCTGGGTCAGGTCGCAAACTGCATCAATTTCCTTGTGTGTGGTTCGCGCCGACAGATTGGTAGCCAGAAGTCCGGCTTTGGTCTGCGGGCGCAGCGCCAACTGATTGAGCTGGGGTGGCCGAGTCTTCTCGAGCGCTTCCTGCTCGGATTTTAATTTGGCGCCGACAGCGCGACAGGCCTCCGCCAGCTCCTGGAACGCCTGAAGAATTCTTGGAGTATAGGCAAGCCGATTGTTCTCTTCGATCTGCACAGCGCCACAACTCGCATCGAACACATTTAACTTCGACAATTCGGGATCAGCCGGAATGCCGTCCACCCATGAGGCGTGGCGATTCTCGATACCGACTCGAAAATCGATTATTGCGCTCGCCGGCTTACCGGGATCGGGTTCGAATACGCTGGAGCGGATGGCGCCGCCCGGTTCTCGCGCACGCCCTGCCTTCTTCAGTATGCGAGTGACTCCGGATTTTCCCGAGGCATTGTCGCCGTAAATCACGGTTAATCCTTCTGACGCAAAAGTCGCGGGACCGGACGCCAGGGCATTTACATTGGTGATGTCGCGAATGGCGGTAATCGCCACAGGCTGCGACGAGGTACTTGCAGCAGGAATGTGCGCGGCCGTCGCGGGAACAGGGGATGGCCGACCGGGAGTCGCAAGGCCGTATTCGGCTTTTGCCATGGCGGCGAGGTCCGCGATGTCAGACTCATTTAGACGGCCGGTGAGAACGCGGCGCAGAGCGTCCCGCTGCCAGGGCAGGAGCCGTTCCGACCATTGAATCAGGTCGTCGAAAGTAAAGACCGACGAGGGCATGGGCTGGTTCTTCCGGACTGACTACGACAGAATGTTAGTAGAGAGTGAAGTGACTGTCGATGGATAACGTGCCGCTTGCCGCCTGGAGCTCAACTCGCCGCCCGCCGCGAGGGCCCTCAGGGCTTTCAAATTAGCGAGACCGTGTACGCATTGGCCGCGATATCATTACCTCTGTCCTGCGCCCGTTCTTACCGTGCTCTCGCCACCAGGTTCTCTTGAATTCTCGTTGCGCGGGCAGCGCGCAAGCATCGCTACAATATTTCTGCGACCGCCTCTGGGCGATGAAATACGGAGCCGGGCAGCCAGGAGTTGGGCAGCGACGCATCCGATCAGCCACCTCAAAAGCGCGCAGAAGAACCTGAGCAAATGCGTCCGCATCCGCCGCAGCCCACATCTCCGAAATATCCTGACGCTCTTTCTCCAAGGCTTCCTTCCACACCCGATAGCCGCTATGAAACATGCCCTCCACGGTTGCGCCTTCTCGTTCCGCTTCAGCGCGTTTTTCCATTTCTGCTTGACGCGCCTTCAACGACGCCGCCATCATGGCGGGTCCCCGGAGATAGTAAGCCAACTCCGCCATAAGGAATATCTTTCGACTCTGCAATGAGGGCATGGTCCAGGCGAGCCTGAGCTTTGGGGGAATATCGCCAACGCTGACGAAACCGGGGTCGTCCGGATCTTCCCACGCGACTCCCGGAGCGTCGGTTAGGCCATGGCATGGTCTTTCGTGCTCTGGATTCCCATGCTTTGGAAGCAGGTCGGAAAACAGATGATATATCCTGCGCCAGGCATCGTCGACAGAAGCTGGCGGGGCTACGTGAATTACTCCCTGTTCGTCCTTCGTCGCATTTGGTCCGTCGGGAGAATGGTCGTAATGCGGGACGTTTGCTAGCTCACACAAGAACTTGCCGGCTTGTTCGGGGGGTACATCCGTTTTCGCAGCACAGGATAAACCGAGCTTATTTCTCATCACATCGATCTCCGCGCGATACATTGTGCAACGGTTCCACTGTGCGGTGGGTGTAGCCTCGTGTCAATGGAAAACGCGATTTGCGATGAACTCTAGCAGGTTGGAGTAAATGAAATTCTAGGGGGAGGCTCTATGAGCTGCGTTCGAGCTGCGCGACTCAGTGCCGAGGCGTAGCGGACTAATGGGTCATCCAAATGCTTCGCCAAGGAGACAGCCACAAGCTGTCCATGGGCGCCGGATCGAGAAGTTCAGATAGCCACTGATCACGCCTCTATTGGGGAAGATCATCCGGGTAATGGATGCGCCAGTGAGAATCAAACTTTGTCTTCTTCATTCCGTGTTCTAGAAAAAAGTCGTACTTCAATTCAAGCTTTCTGAGATTTGTAACTGACTTGAAATCGAGTCCCGCTCTCTGCAGGTAGAAACCAATCGCTTGGTGGTAAGGATAGATGTAATCCAGTTTTTCAATCATCGCCGCAAGACGGTCAATGGATATCCTTTGGATCGCTCGCCCATAACTGACTAGAACGCTTTTTGCGCCACCCGCGTATCCGGGCCGAACGGCGATGTCTATGAGCGTGCGTTCGACATTTGTAATTTTCAACGGCTCGCCTCGGGTCCCAGTGATCTCCTCGACGCCGAGTTCGCCCGTGTCTTTGCCGCTCAATAACATGATTCTCGTTTTGTTGTGAGTGACGATGAAATTGGATTGTCTTTGTTTTCCGGAAAAGGCCCTGTTGAGTCCCGCTTGCGTCAGCGAGCCGGACGGTTGTTTCGCGGACTGTTCTTGATTTGCGTGCACGAATTCAGGTTGCTTGTCCGCGAGGCCGTGAAGAAAAGCAGCCCGTTCCGTGCGAAAGGTACGAATGCGGGCGCAACGAGAGCGCAAGCTCGTATGCACTGAACTCGCCCCGGTGAAAGCGCGTGGTGCGGAGCGGATACGTGGAGGTGAACTCTACCTCTTGAAGTGTTTTGGTCTCGAGAACCAAGTCTCGAAATTTGTTGAGGGTGAGGCTTCGAGGAAGACTCCGTTCTGTGCGGATCTGGATGAACATTTGGGCCAAATCAGCGGGTGAAAGGAGCCTTTCTCTCGACGAAATTAGTTTCTTCGTGAGTAGTTCGGCGACGTGCGTTTTCAAAGAAGGTCTAGCCATATCCGGTGGGGTATACATACCCCACCGGATATGGCTAATGATGTATTTTTTGAAGGGCGGATGATGTTAGGTATGTATACCTAACATCATCCTTCTCGCAATTTCAGTCATTTGGTACCCATATAGAGGCCGTTTAGCTTGCAATATGCCCTTATATGGGTATAATCAGCATATGACAAGAGCAACCCAATCTTATCCCGCGCTGCCCGCAGTGGTTGCTGACCAGCTGCAAAAGCTTGGCCGCGATCTCACTGTTGCCCGCAAGCGGCGCCATCTGTCGTTGCGCGAGATGGCTAATCGCATGATGGTCAACCTAAAAACCGTACAGCGTCTGGAAAAAGGGGACCCTGCGGTGGGAATTGGTATCGTCGCCGCGGCGCTATGGATTCTCGGCATGCATCGGCGTTTGGGCGACTTGGCTGCGCCAGAAACCGATACAACGGCTCTGCAAGAGGATATTAGGAATCTGCCGAGAGATTTTCGCAAGACCAAGAGCCGTAGCGACAAATACGATTTCTAAGTGAACCATGGCAGAAGCATACGTCTACATCTATCTGGAAGAAGGACCGGTGCCCGCCGGGGTGTTGGAAACAATAGGGTCGGGGCGCGAGGCGGCCGCTCGCTTTCGTTATGGCCGTCGCTATCTTCAGCGGAAGGATCGGCTGACAATTGACCCCATCCAGTTGCCCTTGCCTGAGGACGACCCTGACCGTGACTATGTCACGCCAGAGGATTTTGTCCTTTTCAACGGCATTCGCGATGCCGCGCCCGACGGCTGGGGCAGGCACCTCATGGATCGCGCCGCGGGCGCAATCACTCTGACCGAATTCGATTACTTGGTGGCAACCGGCGATGCTCGCGTCGGCGCGCTGGCCTTCGGGCCGGACCTTTCCGGCCCCCGACGCATTGTGCCGTGGACCGAACAGAACTTGGACGGTGAAGACCTCGATCTAAAGGGCATGCTGGAGGCTGTGCAGGACGTGGACACAGCTGACGATTTGCCGCGTAAGCACGGGCGTTTCCTTTCTCGCGGCTCTTCGTTAGGCGGAGCCCGACCCAAGGCCACCACCGAGCACAACGGAAGACAATGGATTGCGAAATTCGGCCGCGCCGACGATCACCTACCAATGTGTCGCGCGGAATATGCAACCATGAAACTCGCGCAAGTAGCAGGCATAAACGTGCCGCCTGTCCGCATTGAAAAGGTTCTCGGACAGGACATCTACCTGATTGAGCGCTTCGACAGGATACCCAACGCCGCGACCTATCGACGCCTGCCATTCATCTCCGGACTAACCATCACAGGCGCGCACGAAAGCGAGTCCTCGCAGCAGAGTTATCGGCGCCTGGCGGAACAGTTGCGCCTTTTCGGATCGGACCCCGTGAAGGATTCGAAGGAGCTGTGGCGGAGGATGCTTTTCAATATCCTTTGTAACAATACCGACGACCACCTGAGAAACCACGGTTTCCTGTGGGATGGCAAAGGATGGCGACTGTCTCCCGCTTACGACATCGTGCCGTACCCACAAGTGAGCCTGGAGCGAGACCTTGCGATCGGCGTTGGGAGTAACGGCCGCCAAGCAACGTTAAAGAATGCCTTGAGCGAAGCGGCAGGCTTTGGTTTCCCTAAATCTCAAGCTGTCGCGCTCGCCCTCGAAATCCAGAAAACAGTGAAAGCAAACTGGGAGCCTATCTTCAACAAGAGCGGCATCGCCACCGCTGACCTTGAACGGCTACGTAACTGCTTTATCGCTTGCGATGAACCAATCCAGCAGCTCAAGGAGGAAACTTCCTAGCGCAGGGTCCCGCATACCTGTCCTCTCGCGCATTTAAATCTCCGGCCTAAAGCCAAACCAAAACCCAGTTCACGCAATTCGGGTCACATCTTGCCCTTGACGTCCGATCCCCCTGCGGAGCAGGCACTGGCTTCCAACCCTCCCGTCTTTTCGCGATGCCGTATTGCTGATCCGCGCCATCACTCTTCACAAATCTGCCGTCATACCCGAGGCATGCGCAACAAATTGTTCGATATTGCTGAGGGGATCGGACCCACTGCGGGAGCGCCTCATTAGCTCCTCTAAGACCAACGCATTCCGACGCCCCGACGGTCCCAATATTTTCTCCTTGGCCTCACCCTCACTCAGCGGCATGATGCTATTCGGATTTATCGCGCGGGCCGCGTCAAACTTTTCTAGCCAATCCCTGCTGTAGTCTTCCACTCGATTCTGCAACGCGTGCGCAAGCGCGGAGGACACCACATCGGCGATCTGAATTCCAGGTGTCGAATCGGACGTCACCAACTCAATCCTTTTGGAAAGATTGAAGGTCACCTGTTGCGAATGACCTTCAAGTTCGAAGGTCTGCTTGTCGGTCCGACCGATCATGGGGTCAAACACTCCCTCTTTCAGATAGGACTCCAGCGGCTTCGAATCGTCGCAGTACACTTCCAAGCTCTCAAATTTTGCGCCCCAATGCCACAATACCGGATTCAAACACGCCGCGGTCAAATCCAATATCCATTTCCCAACCGTTAGAGTCTTTAGGAAATCGATTTCCTCAAAGATCTTCTGTTGGTTCGCGACACAGAATTCTTGCACCTTAGCCGATAGGCTTCGGACCTCTGGTTCCACAGGCCCAGTGCCAAACAGGTACGATAATCCGGCCATGTCCTTACGCCGCATGAACTGTTCAAAATCCTCAAACAATCTCTCTGCGTTCCCTTCACGAATCCGCAACTCCAAATGCACAATCATGCTAATGAACCGATGAAATCCGATTTCGTAGAAGATCCAGTTTTTTGCAGCCAGAACCGGTTCGAACAGGTACTCATAGAGCTTGCACGCCAGCGCGTATTTCTTGTGCATCACTACGCATTGGCTTCGCGCGACCACATTGTCCAGAATATCTGATACGGCTCGTCTGCCCTTCGCATATTTAACCAGGTTCTTACCTTTGAGCTCGTTCCCGTTAACGCGATAGTCGCGAATCACACGGTTCTTGATCTCATCCGCTTCAACTGGTGTTATAGCAATGCCGACGTAAACAAAATGTGGCTGATCGACATTCGATAGATCATTTCCTGTGAAGCCCGATTCGTCGCAATAAATTGTTTGAGGTCTCATCCGACCGTTTCCCTAAAGCGACAGACTCTAGTGCCGATTTTTCAGCGGTTAACTACCTGAAGATGGCAAGCTGACTCCTCGTAGAAGATTTCATATCTGCACAACGTCCCATATCGATGATGAATACCTCAATCGCTCGTTTCGTGTCATTAACTCATTTCCGATGTCGATCGTCGGCAGAGTCTGCCTCGAAAAGGCAGTCGCACGGACGAGCTGCATTGCGTCCTGAAACCCCATATGATTGACAATGCTCGTGCCTGAACGCGCGAACCCTTCTTCGTCAAGGATCCCGATATGGTTCGTAATAGTGACAAAGGACTCGCCGGGGCTTACTTCTGCAATGCCAGCGGCAAACGAAACAGTCGCAGCGTGCTCTGGGCGCCCACCGCGAGCAGCGCCCCATCCGGTGATAACGCAGCCCAAGATTGCGTCCTTGGCAGCGGCTCGGACGGCACAGCGGCAATGGCCTTGCCAGAATCTGCATCGTACACAATGATTCTCTCTTCTTCGAGATAACTCGGGTCGCCGACTCCCCACAAATAGACTGCAACCGCAAAGCTGTGATGGTCCGCGGACAGAGCGGCGAACTTCACACCCTCGCGCGTGAAACTTTCTGTCGAGACTTGTGCCCCATCCGCACGAAAGAGCGAGAATTGTCGGCCTGCCGTCACAAGCACTCGCTCCGTACCAAGCGGATGAATGAAAACACCACCGCCAGCATACTGGGCTAGCAGTTTTGTCTCGCCATCGCCTTCGAACCATAGTTTTCCACTCAAGTCACTCCGAAAATTGTGCCATTTAGCTGCCGTCCAGCCCTCGGATGGCTTCTTTTCGACCTCCGGTTCCCCAACTTGCTTGAGCTCGGGAGTATAGGTAGTCCAAAAGCCGCCTGCGCTAACTCTGAAATTCCCATCGAGGCTTCCATTTATTATCGGTTGATTCCCATCAATGGAGATTTGCGCAACTCGCATGCCCGATTTCACGTTGATGGTGAAAATACACGACTTGTATTCCCACTTGTTATTCGGCAGTGGTTTCGCGTCCGTCTCGAACGCCATCCCCAGTGCTTCGGCCGTGGAGAACGCAATTTCATTTGCTGCTGCCGATGAGTCCGGACCACCCCAGACTGGGTGGCATCCTGTTGATGCCATATCGAATGTCCAAACCGGGCCCTCCTCTATTTTCGGGAAGCGCTTTTCCGGCACACTTTTCGCAATCAGTATTGATCCTCCGCCAATGAGGGCGAGCAAAACAACAGCTGAGGCAAAGCGGAAAACAAGGGATATTCCGCGCGAGGTGGCATTCATCTCGACAGCAAGTGCGAACAAGTAACCGGATACGAACACTAGTAGCAATCCGACTGTAACGAAGCCAGCTCCTCCACTAGTCAGCGCAAAAAGGGCCGCCCAAAACAAACCCGAAAGAATCGCGCAACTCATCCAAAGAATCAGCAACGTCCGGCCACGCCACTTTTTGGTCAGTACTGATACGGAAATCCAGATGAGCGAACCGATCGCAGCTGCGCCGAAGACTACGATGCCTGCCATGATTAGCACTCCTACAAACCGGTCCGGAAGCTCGCGATGTGTGGCATGTAGCATTCTGCGAATCAAATGCTCCTGTATATCTCCCCAACCCACCGTTCCGATAAAAAATCCTGCAGGGAGAAACGGCAGCGGGAAAGCGGCTAGCAGGGAACGTCCTAGGGAAACCGGAGAAATTAGCCAGCCCTTTCTGCTGGCCAAATAAGGCCCTAGGAAAACGGGAACTGCAAAAAGCGCACCCGAAATGAGAACCGCTGAGTCTCCAAGCCGCGACAGTCCGCGAAGCCCGAATGACAAGCCGCCGAGAATCGCGGCGAGCACGGTCAATGCGCCACAGAGCAAGGCGAACTTGGCGGTCGATTTCACTGCGAGATCCTCCAGGCCTGCCTTCTGTCATGCAAAACTGTCGCCACGCCAATTCACTAAAAATGCCCTCTCTCTGAGGACTTTGCCCTCCATCCTAAATAAATAGTGGAGGACCTACACAGCTTATCCTGTACGCGGAATACTCCACTTTCTTGCGCGTCCTTTGCCGCATCCGCGTCAGCGCGGGTCCCGGCCATCCGGGCGCAGGAGGCGGACGACGATTATGGAGGAATCGCCCTTAACTCGGGAACTATCCGGCGTTGTGGGATGTTGGCAGGACAGCGCACGGGCGTCACTCGGACACATACACTGTAGGTAGACGACGCAAGTGACGAGCAGAACTTCTCGTCGCCGAGGGCGTAGCGATCGGTATAACTTCGGTACAACTGGGCGTGAGATTTCGGGAGGGAGAGCCTGTAAGCGACGCTCAGCAAAGCCTTTAGAGTTTTTGCCTTCTTTGTTAGAAGGCAGACGCTCTATCCAACTGAGCTACGGGCGCGCTCTCTGCAACCAGATTGAGCGGTACGCCGCGCTATGTTCATTCAGTTCCTTGCGTGGAAGTCGCTTCGTTGGCCTTCTTTGGAGTCGCTAAACGGTCATCGGCCATTTTCGTGGTGTTGACCAGCGACAAAGCCCACTTGCTGATCTCATCAGATAGCGCGCATTTCGCTGCGTTCTTCCCTGCACTACTCGCGGCGTCGGCTAGCCCATATCGCTCATCAATCTTGCTGGCCAACACCCAGGGTATCGCCCTCCGTGCTCCCTCATAATCCCGGTCCAGTGCCTTTATCAGCGACCTCTGAGCATCATCCGCCGCGCCAACAGAAACTTGCAGGATCCCGAAGGTGTACAAATAGTCCGCCGACGCAAGCTCAGGTATTTCGGACCATTTCTCGAATTTCGTCAGCAACTCCCTGTCGGCCTTTCCGCTCAGAAGTGCATTCCATGCCTCAAACTGTACGTCCCCAGGCGCGGCATACGGCGAGTCTGTCAATCTCTTCAAGTATCGCGCAGCCTCGTCGCGATCCCCGCTCTGAATCTTGCTGGTGGCCATGGCCCGCAGTGCATCACGGTCTCCGGAAGCTCTTTTCAGTTTTCGCTCGGCTTCCACCTGCAATTCTTTCCAATTCCC
>Ga0137401_10000642_pt1 | contig 14132 bp, 10 predicted proteins | sample CZOMad1_1_16fung_FD_108286 | JGI IMG/M metagenome (GOLD analysis project Ga0137401, IMG submission 108286) | Vadose zone soil fungal communities from Angelo Coast Range Reserve, California, USA - CZOMad1_1_16fungal (Illumina Assembly) | ecosystem: Environmental > Terrestrial > Soil > Vadose...
AAAAGAAAATCGTGGTCGTCGCGGTAGAATTCCGCGGCTTGCGGGTACTCGAGAAAAATGGGGCGCATGAGCGGAATGCCGGCTTGCGTGGATTCTTCCGTAATGGTGTAGATGTAAGGCATGAGGCGGTAGCGCAGCTCGATATATTTCCTGCGAATCGCCTCATGCTCCGGGCCATGCACCCAGGGCTCCTGGTCGGCCGTTCCTTTTGCGGTGTGGTTGCGATAAATAGGATTTAGCGCTCCCACCTCGAACCAGCGCGTCAACAAGTCAGCCGGCGGAGAGCCTGCGAAACCGCCGATATCGTCACCGATGAGCGGATACCCCGAGATGCCCATGCTCAAGAGCATCGGGGTGCTCATCTTGAGATGGTTCCAGGTGCTGCTGTTGTCGCCGGTCCACGTAGCGGCATAGCGCTGGGCGCCGGAATACGCGGCGCGGGTGAGCACGAAAGGCCGTTCCTCCGGTTGCAACTTGAGCAATCCTTCGTAGGTCGCGCGCACATTTTGCATGCCGTAGATATTGTGGATGGCGCGATGATCGAGAGTCGTGCCGTCGTCCAGTCGATGAACGACGTCAAGCGGCATGGTCTTATCGGCGCGCTGGAACAGCGCCGGTTCATTCATGTCATTCCAGAAGCCCGCCGCGCCCATGCCGACGAAGTCTTTGTAGAGACCGCCCCACCATTCGCGCGCGCGCGTCAAAGTAAAATCTGGAAACACACTTTCACCCGGCCAAACCATTCCGACGCACACCGATCCATCAGGATTCTTCAGGAACACATCGTTCTTCATACCCGAATCGTAAGGCGCATAGCCATGGTTGGGGTTTCTCTTGATGTGCAGGTCGGTGATCAGAATCGTGTGCATGCCTTGAGCGCGAAAATCGGCAATCATTTTTTCAAAAGTCGGAAAATACTCGCGATTAATCGTAAAAGGCGCGTTGCCATCCTGAAAATCGATATCGAAGTAGATGACATCCGCAGGTATTTTTTTCTCGCGAAGCGTATTGACGATTTCCCGCGCCCGCGATTCCGGATAGTACGAATACCGGCTTTGCTGATACCCAAGCGACCAGAGCGGCGGAAGCGCGGGGCGTCCGGTCATTGCCGTGTATCTGGAGATGATTTCCTTGGGCTCCGGCCCGGCGATGAAGTAGTAGTTCAGCTCGCCGCCTTCGGCGCCGAAGGAAAAGTAATCCGGAGACTCCTTGCCAAAATCGAACACGCTTCGATAGGCGTTGTCGAAGAAGAGCCCATAAGCCGAGCCTTTGCGCAGCCCGATGAAAAAGGGAATGGTTTTGTAAAGCGGGTCCGTGGACTCCTGCCAGCCGAACTCATCGGTGTTCCAGTTCGTGAAGGAGCGATTGCGGCGGTTCATGGGGCCGCCCTTGTCGCCGAGGCCAAAGTAATTGTCGTCGGGCGGCATCTTTTTCCATACATGAACGCGTTGCCCATTCCAGGCCATTGGCAAGCCGGATTCATCCGCGAGCAATACATTTCCGGCATCGTCAGAAAAATCGATGAGCAGGGGCGATTTCTGAACCGTAGCGATCACGTTTCCTGCAATAATTCGCAGCTGTTTTGGAGTTTCTTCTATTTTTACGGCCGGGGGATCGGGCGATTCGATCACAGCCCAGGAGGAGTCCTTCGGAAAAGTACCTTTAGGAGCGAGTCGCACGCGGAAGATGCCATCTCGAAAGGCCGTGATCCGGACTTTGGCGGCTCCAACGGTCAGCTCAACGCCATCTTTCAGTTTTTCGACGCGCTGGACTTTCCCAACGTGCTGCCAGCCTTGTGCAATCACCGCCCCCCCGCTGAGAGCACAAGCGAGCAGGCCAATTCCGATGTGTCGAGCGACCCCTGTCATTGCAACCCTCCCGGGAATGAGGAAAAGACGAAGAACGATGAAGCGTGTTTCCTACCCGTGCAGATACGATACGGCACTGTGGCGCGGCGTCAAGCGGCCAGCCACTGTTCGAAAAATGCGGATGCCTTTGCGCCTTCGATGCGGCGCCGGACGGCATCCATCACGCGGCATCGCGCTGTTTCTTCGGCCCCATAAAAACCGAGCCAATACGGCAGATAGATTTCGCAGTGCTCACGGGTGATGTCGAAACGAGGCTCGCGAAGCTTGAAAAAGCCTTGCTGAAAAACGATGCGCAAGACTTTTTCGCGAAGCAGTTCGGCGGAACGATCTTCGCTGAGCACCGGCGTCAGCCGGTTGCGGGAATCGGAAGACAGAAGCTCATGGTCGTCCGGGACTCGCGGGAATTCGAAAAGGTCGAGCGAGCCATCCACGGCGTCAAGAGCGAACAAGCGCGTGTGGGGAGTTCTGCCGAGTTCGTAGCGAACGCGGTAAAGCCGGAACGGCACATAGGCCGCGGCGATCTTTCGCAGCGGGCCGCTGCGCATGCGCCAAAAGAACGCCGAAATACCGAGCGCGGAGAAGGTGCGCATCGCTTCCCTCTCCGTGACGTTCGGTTTCAACGTTCGAATGGCGGACGTGCTCATGATTGATATCCGGCAATCCGCCTCAGCGGAAGTAGATCCACAAGCCGACCACCGTGGCGATCAGCACCCCTGTGAACCCGAGGTTGATCAAGCGTTCCATGGGCGTTTCCCTTTGGAGATGGGGCGCACTCGCATCGGTAGTGTCGAGTTTGTCGCCCACGGTGGCAAAGGTAAGTCCCGCGATTTTTTTCCGCTCGGGCGCCGGATACATCATGCTGACGCCGATGAGCACAGCTGTGCAGACGACGAACATCAATATGGCATAGTGCAAAAAGTTCATGTCCACCAGCCAGCGGATGGCCCCGGAATCGTAATGCCGGGACTTATCCAACACTTCGAAAAGGAAACGCACCGCGCCGAGGACAAAACCCGTCAGCAACGAACTGATCGCCCCTTGCCCGTTCAGGCGCGGCCAAAGAATCCCGAAAATAAAGCACACGGCAATCGGCGGACTAATGTACGCCTGCACGCTCTGCAGATAGATATAAAGCTGCGGGCTGAGATACTTAATATACGGCACCCACAATAGGCCCAAAAGGACCATAGCGGCCGTGGCACCGCGTCCGAAAAAGACGAGCTGCTTTTCCGTAGCGGCCGGCCGGAACTTCTTGTAGAAATCGAGCGTTACCATCGTCGACGCGGAATTGAATACGGAGCTCATCGCGCCCATCAGCGCGGCAAGGAGTGCGGCGATCATCAATCCCACGAGTCCGGTCGGAAGCAAGTTCACAATCATCGTGGGATAGGCGATGTCGCCGTTGGTGACTTTTCCGCCCACAACGTGGAAAAGCTGGGGATAGAGCGCGTAAGCGATGAGTCCCGGCAGCACGAGCACAAACACCGGAAGAATCTTGAGAAATCCCGCGAAGATCGTACCGGCCTTGGCGTGGCCCTCGTCCTTCGCGGAAAGAACGCGCTGCACGATTACCTGGTCGGTACACCAGTACCAAATGCCTAGAATCGGGGCGCCAAAGAAAATACCGGTCCAGGGAAAATCGCCGTCCGTCGCCGGCTTCATCATGTGGAAATAATCGGCAGGTACCGCGGCGCGCAACCCGGCAAAACCACCGACCTTGTCCAGACCGATGATGGTCAGCGCAATCGCGCCGGCGAGCAGGATCAAGGTTTGAACCAGATCGGTGTAAATCACCGCGGCCAATCCGCCCGCGATGGTATAGATACCAGTCGCCACAACCAGAATGACGGCCGCAGTCAATGGGCTCCATCCCACCACACGCTCCAGAACAATTGCCGCAGCATAGAGATGCACGGAGATTTTCGTAAAGATATAGGCAATGACAGAAATCGATGCGAGGTAAGTGGCGCAATTGCGGTTGAAGCGGCGTTCCAGAAACTCCGGCATGGTGAAAACGTTTGAACGAAGGTAGAACGGCACGAAAACCCAGCCCAGCAAGAGCAGCATCAAGCATGCAAGCCATTCGAAATGGCCCACGGCCAGGCCCGACGTGGCGCCGGAACCCGCTAGACCGATGAAGTGTTCCGTGGAAATATTCGATACAAAGAGTGACGCGCCGATAGCGAACCAGCCGATGTTACGGCCGGCAAGGAAATATTCCTCGGAAGTGCGTTCTTTTCTCGAGAAATAGTAGCCAATGCCAAAGACAAGGGCAAAATAGATCCCGATAATGACGAGATCCAAGGTTCCGAGGGTCCGGTGAGTGACTGCAACCGAAGATGCAAAAAGCATCAACACCTCCTTGTGGACTGCCACACGCACCACGTCTCCGTGGCCGCCCCCGCCTAAACGATATTCTCTTGCTGCCCCGACAAATGACCCGGACGAATGGGCCGTGAAGAATTGTGCGTGCGAAGTCTATAACAGGCGAAACGCAGTCTCAATGGCCGTTTCGCGGGGGCGCCTGTTTAGTTGAATGACAGTCAATCGGCCAATCTTTGCTGCCTGGGAATAATCGAGCAGGCGAGCAGGTATCTTGGGGTGGGCCATTTGCACGACCAGCGCAGATTGCCGACAGGGACAGAACAAGGTAAAACAGATACTTGGAGGAAACATGAGAAAGCTGCTGCTATGCCTGCTGATTGGTGCGGTCGCCGTGTTGGCAGAGGGGAAGACCGTGTACGATTTCACATTGAATTCCATTGATGGACAGCCCGCTCCGCTCGGAGCGTACAAGGGAAAGGTCGTACTGCTCGTCAATGTCGCCAGCCGGTGCGGGTTCACGCCGCAGTATACGGCGCTGGAATCGATCTATGAAAAATACAAGGATCGGGGCTTTGTCATCGTGGGCATTCCTGCGAATAACTTTGGCAGCCAGGAGCCCGGCACGAACGCAGAGATCAAGACGTTTTGCACTTCGAAGTACAACGTGACTTTTCCCATGATGGCGAAAGTATCCGTAAAGGGCGAGGACACGACGCCTCTCTATCAATTCCTGACGGACAAGGCTGCGCATCCGCAAACCGGCGGCGAGATCAAGTGGAATTTCACGAAATTCCTGGTTGGTCCGGACGGGCGCGTCATCACACGGTTCGAACCGGAAGTGACGCCGGATGCGCCGCAAGTGACGTCAGCAATCGAGAAGGCGCTCAGCTCGCTGAAATCCTGAGCGAAGTGCAGCGGACTGGATCGATCTCCAGCCTTTAAACGCGGCGTTTGTCGGCCGAGCGACTGCTAAAATGATGTTGCGCAAGCGTCGCCGGCTTACAAATCAAAATGTCCATACTTTCGCTGCAAAACGTCTCGAAGGATTACCTGAGCGATGGCCAGCGCGTCGAGGCGCTTAAGGGGCTTTCGCTGGAAGCGAACTGCGGAACATTTGTAGCCCTGGTGGGCCGAAGCGGCTGCGGAAAGTCCACGCTGCTAAATCTTGCCGGGGCCATGGATTTTCCTACCTCGGGCCAAGTGTTGGTGGAGGGCATTTCGACGTCGTCCTTGAACGATGCCGCGCTGACGAGATTGCGGCGCGAAAAGGTTGGCTTCATTTTTCAGTCGTTTCAATTGCTCCACACCCTTACAGTTTTTGAGAACGTGGAGCTGCCGCTGCTCCTTGCGGGAAAACCACGCGCGCGCGCGGCTGCGCAAGAGCGGCTCGAGTGGGTGGAGCTGAAGGGCCTCGGCGATCGTTATCCGCACCAGCTTTCCGGTGGACAGATGCAGCGCGTAGCCATTGCGCGCGCGCTGATCCATTCGCCGAGCCTGATCCTCGCCGACGAACCGACCGGCAATCTGGATACGTCGACGGGGAACGTCATTCTTGAATTGCTCCGGCGCCTCACGCGCGAACAAAACACCGCAACGATCCTAGCAACGCATAGCGTCGAGGCCGCCACCCTCGCCGACAGAGTTGTGCGAATGCGCGACGGAAAAATCGAAGAGATCCTCGAGCGCTGAAATGCCACGCCTGCTGCTATTTTACCGATTGATGGCACGGCCGCTCTTACGCGAGCCGGTGCGCGCGGGGCTGACGGTGCTGGCCGTGGCTTTAGGCGTGGCAGTGGTGCTGGCGATCGATCTCGCGGGTGACGCAGCTACCGGATCGTTCCGTTCTTCGATGGAAACGCTGGCCGGGGACAATGATCTGGAAATCGCAACGCCGGGCGGCGTGCCGGAGGATTTGGTGGGCACGCTGGCTTCCTTGCCGTACTCGATTCGAATCTCGCCGCGCATCGAGGACTTCGCCGTTATCGCCGGGACGAGGAAGTCACTTCCTCTTATCGGGCTGGACCTGGTAGCCGAGGCGTCCGGCTTTTCCCAAATGAATTCCGGAAGTGCGGCGGAAACTCCGTTTCCGAAAACTCTGGAAGAGGAATTCGAGAATTCTGGAGGCTTCGACAGCATCTGGGTGGGCGCGAGCCTAGGGTTCAAGGTGGGCGATCACGTCCAATTACTAATCAACGATCAGGTCCACGACTATGTGATTCGCGGCGTGTATCCCGATTCGAACGGGAACGAATCCGCCATTGTGATGGACATTGCAACGGCACAACACGTGTTGACTCGATATGGCCGAGTCGACAGGATCTTGTTGAAGATGCAAAAGACGGCGACCTTGGAGGAGTGGCAGCAACGTTTGCGTTCCGTGATTCCCGCTGGAGTGGAGCTGCGTCCGCAAGGAACGGGCACAAACGAAAATCGCCGCATGCTGGCGGCGTTCCGCTGGAATCTGCGGCTCTTAAGTTACGTTTCGCTGGTAGTTGGCGCCTTTCTCATTTACAACACGATTTCCGTTTCCGTGGTACGGCGGAGGGCAGAGATTGGAATCGTGCGCGCACTTGGCGCGACCCGCGGGACAATTCTTTCGGCCTTCGTTGGCGAGGCTGCTTGCTTCGGGATTGTGGGTGCATTGATGGCGCTGCCGCTCGGCCGGTTCATGGCGACGGGGGCCGTGAAGTTGATGGCCGCCACGGTCGAATCGCTTTACGTGAGCAGCCATCCGGGGTCGATCGAGTTGGGTATCGGATCGGTTTTCCTGGCACTGGGGATCGGCATTGGAGTTGCCGTTGCGTCTGCTTACTCGCCGGCGCGCGAGGCCTCGCTCGTATCTCCCGTGGAGGCGATGGGAAAAGGGCGGCGCGAATATGACGTGCGCGTCCAGAAGGGCAGAGACTTGTGGCTGGCGGCGGGGCTGAGTTTGGCAGCGGCCGCGGCTTCGCGGGCAAATGCAATCGCGGGAAAGCCGCTCTTTGGCTATCTTGCGGCGATTTTGCTGGTGGCAGCTTCCGCGTTGGCGATTCCCGCCGTGGTGGATGCGCTTTTGACCATTTCATCGAAAATGCTTGGCAAGATACTGGGGGTAGAAGCGCTGCTGGCTTCGCGAAGCCTTGCGGGGTCGCTGCGCCGAACTTCGGTGCTCGTTGGCGCGCTCTCCACGGCCATCGCCATGATGACTGCGGTGGGCATCATGGTTGGGAGTTTTCGCGAAACCGTGGCCGTATGGATGGCCGATCAGTTGCCGGCCGATCTCTATCTTCGACCCGCGGGATCCGCTGCCGCGGATCGCCACCCAACGATTTCGCTGGGATTGGCGGAGAAAATTGCAAAACTTCCCGGAGTGATAGCCGTTGATCGATTGCGCGCCTACGAAATCAGCTACGAAGACATGCCGGCAACGTTGCTTTCCGTTGATGTGGATGTACTGCGCTCGCATCACAATTCTGATTTTTTCTCCGGCCGCTCGAAGGAGGAAGTGCTGGGGGAATTGCGCGATTCGAATGTGGTGCTCGTAAGCGAACCGTTCGCAAACAAGCACGCTGTGAAGAGAGGTGCTTCTCTCACCCTCGCGCTCGGCGGACGCACAGGCTCCTTCCGGATCGCCGACGTCTACTACGACTATTCGAGCGAGCGCGGCAACATCCTGATGGATCGCCAGACGCTGCTTCGCTTTTTGCCGGACCCCGCACCGTCCAACCTGGCGATTTACATCTCTCCCGAAGCAAATCCGGACACCGTTCGGCACGAGATCGAGAAGACTACAGCAGGCCAACGGGTGCTGCTGTTTTCGAATCGCGATCTTCGCACAGAAGCAATTCGCATTTTTGACCGCACCTTTGCCATCACTTACGCGTTGGAGGCAGTTGCGGTTCTCGTCGCGGTCATGGGGATAGCCGGTGCACTTCTCGCGCTCGTCATCGACCGGCGCCGCGAGCTGGGTTTGCTACATTTTCTGGGCGCGGCGAAAAACCAAATTCGAAAGCTGATCCTGGTGGAAGCGGGATTGCTGGGACTCCTGGCTAATATTGCCGGATTGCTGCTGGGTTTCGCGTTGTCGCTCGTTCTCATTTTTGTAATCAACAAACAGTCGTTCGGCTGGACGATCTGGTTTCACTGGCCGGTGGGAATCCTTCTTGCGGCCATCACCATCGTGTATGTGGCAACCGTGCTTGCCGGCTTGTACCCGGCGCAAGTGGCAGTGCAGCTGAATCCGATTGAGGTTGCGCATGAAGAGTAGGCTGACGTGCTTCGTCGCCGCGGTGCTTTCTCTCCAACCGGCGGCGGCGCAATACCGCACGGCTCTGCCGGGTTACCACTTCGAATTCCCGCACGACCACTTCAATCACTCGGAATTTCAGACCGAATGGTGGTATTACACGGGAAATCTGAAATCGAGCGATGGGCGCCGCTTCGGATTCGAACTGACCTTTTTCCGGCAGGCCGTAAGTCGCGATCCCGCAAAAACAGCGGCCTGGGACGTGAAAGATGTCTACCTCGCGCATTTGGCGTTGAGTGATTTGGATGGCGGCAAGTTTTACCACGCCGAACGAACGAACCGATCCGGCCCGGGAATTGCCGGCGTTGATGAAACCCGCGGGCGCATCTGGAACGGCAACTGGCAGATTATTTGGGAAAAGGGCGCGCAAGAGCTGCAGGCAGTCGACGAGCGATTCCAATTACATTTGGCGCTGCGCTCGGGAAAGCCACCTGTCATCCATGGGCAGAATGGTGTCAGCCAAAAGGCAGAGGGCACGGGGCGCGCTTCGCACTACATTTCTCTCACGCGCATCCGTACGTCCGGCTTCGTCGAGTTAGGCGGGAAGAAATTCGAAGTGACGGGTACGAGCTGGATGGATCACGAGTTCTTCACGCATCAGCTGACCGCGGACCAAACGGGATGGGATTGGCTCAGTCTGCAGCTCGAGGACAATACGGAGCTGATGCTCTTCCACATTCGCCGCAAGGATGGTTCGATTGATCCGAATTCGGCAGGGACATACGTTGATGCACAGGGCAAGGCCATGCACTTGGGGACGATTGATTTTGTTTTGTCGCCCCATGGAAAAACATGGAAGAGCCCCGTCACCGGCGCGGTCTACCCGATAGAGTGGAAACTGGCAATTCCGCGTCTGGGCCTTGAACTCGAAGTGAAAACGCCTCTGGAATCTCAGGAACTGCCGGGCAACACGAAAGTCACACCGAATTATTGGGAGGGCGCGATCCTCCTGACCGGAAAACGCAACGGGCAGGCGGCAGGTGGTGTGGGATATCTGGAAATGACGGGTTATGACTACGCGGTCCGGCTCGGACAGTGAGGCCGATCCTGCTGGTCCTCTCCATTCATTCTGTGGAAGGAGGTGAACTCGACGCCGGTGAGAGAGTGCGCTCGGGATCGACAAACAGCCAGGCCACCGCGCCCAAGACGGCCAATCCTGCCGCGACATAAAACGGAACCGTCCAACCTAGACGCGACGCGATCGCGGGAGTCAACGAAGCCGTTAGGGCTCCGCCAATTTGATTGCCCATGTTCATGAAACCGGAAACGGAACCGGAGAAACGGGAACCGATGTCCGCCGTGACGGACCAAAAAGAACTTTGGGAAAGGTAGAGCGCTCCCGCTCCGCCAGCAAGAACAATGCTGGCGAGGCGCGCACTGCGCACTTGCGAACCAAATGCTAGAAAAATAGCAGTCAGCGAGAGTGCGAACACTGCTATGCCGCACCTTCCGATGCGTTTGCCGTACATCTTGGTGAGCTTATCGCTGATCGCACCGCCAAGCGGACTGCAAGCGGCCATCGTGAGAAAGAGCAGCGTGGTGTAGGAAGCGCTGGCTTTCAAATCCAATCCACGGACATTGCGAAGGTAAATGAAGAACCAGGCAAAGAAGATCCAGGCGACATAACCGAAGGAGAAATAGCCAAGCGTCACGGCCCACACCTCTTTGCTTGCAAGAATGGTGCCCCACGGAATGCGGCCGTCGCCCGATTTGGAGGTGGCGGAAGTCTTGACGGTTCGACCGGCCTGAATGTATTCGAGTTCAGCAGCGGAAACGGAGGCGTGCTGCTCCGGCGTGTCTCGCGCGAAAAAATACCACGCCGTTCCAGCGATCAAGCCGAGGAGAGCGCTCGCCCAAAACGACCAGCGCCAGCCGTAGTGCACCATAATGTAGGAGATCAGACCCGGCGTGACGCCGGCACCCACACCGACGCCTGCAAATATCACGCCGTTCGCAATTCCGCGTTCTTGCGTGGGAATCCATCGCGATACGAATTGATTGGAGGCCGGAAACATGACGGCTTCTCCGACCCCGAGGAGAAAGCGCATCGCCGCAAGGTAAAAAATGGCGAATGCGATTTTCGCGGAGACAGCGGTAGTCAGCGCAGTGAAAATCCCCCACCACAAAACACCCGCCGTGAGCACGCGCCGAGGTCCCAGGCTGTCGGCAAGCCATCCGCCCAAAGTTTGGCAAGCCGCGTAGCCAAGCAGAAAAGCGGTGCTGAGCCACCCCAGCTGAACGTAGGTAAGGTGAAACTCCGCAACAATCGAGTCTCCAGCGATACCGATGTTGATACGATCAACGTAGGCAACCGCACTCAAAACAAAAAGCCCGAAGACCAGGAACCAGCGTACGCGAGTTGAGGCGGCTTCAGGCACAGAGACTCCTCTGATTCGCGCGATCCAGCAAGTCGCGCGAGATAAGAGAAGCAGCCTTTCGGAGTCTGGTTAAACGCGCCGTCAATTCACTCACGCCGAGTGCGATTTGAAGAGTTTGACTAGATTTTCGGCGACGATTTTCTCCTCGCCGGGCTGCAGCATGAAGGAGTTCATGGACAACGCTTCGCCTTCCTCGCCGGTGGATAGCACGATGGACGGTTTTCCGGCTCTCAAAGCCTTGCCGGCTTCGCGCGGCGTCAGCGAAATGTGCTGTGCATCCCACTTAATCACCATATGCGGAACGTGGTTGGCGATGTCGGGAACCATGTATGAAGTGGAGACCCCCGGAACTTTCGTGATTTGCGTGGAGACAACTCCCAAGCGGCGTTGCCATTCCTTGTTGAGAGCCTCGTGATCTTCCTTCAAATACGATTCCAGCGCCTTGACCATCCCGATGATTTCCTCTTTGCCGACTTTCTGGCTGCGGCCGAGAGTGTCTTCGTGAGGACTGTTGTTGAGCAGCGCGTTGGCGACGAGATCCTTCCTGCCGATGAGCAGCCCGGCGCACTGCGGGCCGCGAATCGCCTTGCCTCCGCTGAACGCTGCAAGGTCATAACCCATGACGGTATAGTCCCAAAGATGCGAGACGGGCGGCGTATCCGCGGCAGCATCGATGAAGGACGGCACATTTAGTTCCTTGGCGAGCTTCGCCCACTCCTCCACCTTAATTTGCCCCGCGGCGTTGGCGAAATTCGTGAAGTGCATCATGGCGGTTTTCGGATTGACGGCCTTTCGCACGTCCTTGCTGGTCTCCACTTCGATCAATTTGACCCCCGTTGAACGGAGTTGGTGATCGAAGGGATTGCGGTGCGATTTCTGGATAATCACTTCGGATTTCATTCCAGTGAGGTCCGGCAGTTGTTCGATGAACTTCGGATTGTCTCCCGTGAGGATGCCGGCCAATCCCGACTGCATCGCGGCCGCAGCCCCTGATGTGACAAGAGCCGTGTTGCCCTCGGGCAATTTGAGCATTTCCGCGATGCGTTTGCCGGCCGCGACTTCGAGCTCGGGAACGCTCACAAAATGCAACGAAGCCAAAGCCATAACTTCCTCGACCTCGGGGCGCATCAGGGAGCCGCCAAGCACGGTCATCGTGCCCTGGCCGTTGATCACCGTAGTTACGCCCAGTTCTTCGTATACGTTTCCGGTAGCGCCAAACCCGCTCATTTTTCCCGCTGGCTTTGCAGTTGCGACGGGGCCAGCGAAGAGTTTCCGCGGACTGAGCAGTGTGCCCGCTAGTGCGCCGAAGCTACCTAGAAACGTGCGGCGTTCCCATTTTTCGCTGAAGATCATGGTTAAGCTCCCTTCTTTGCGGCGGTCACTACGGCTGCCGTGCAATTGATTTCCACGAGTGAATCGCCTGGAAGCGCTGCGACTGCAACGGTCGTGCGCGCTGGCCCACCGCGCGGAAAGTACGTCTTAAAAACCTGGTTCATGCCGTCGTAGTAGTCGATGTTCGCGAGGTATACCGTGAGCTGTAAGATGCTATCCATCGTGCCGCCGCCCGCTTCAACGAGCGTCTTAACGCTTTCCATTACGTGGCGCGTATGGTTCTCGATGTCTTTCGGAAACGTTTCGCCTTTGTCGTGGGAGTGAGCGCCCTGGCCCGCGATGTAGATCACGCCGTTGTGAACGATGAGCGGCGTGATGAAACCAGTCCCGGTGTTGGGCTTGCCTTCATAAGTCAGCTTCTGAACGCCACCCGGTGCCTGCTCTGCCGAAGCCGCGGAATTCGAAAACAATCCCGCAATTCCAGCTCCCGTAAAAAGAGATGCGAAACGAGCTGCAAAACCTCTCCTAGTGCTGCGGCCTGACATCATCTTGTGCCTCCTCCAAATGCATGATTGCAAAAATTCAATCCCCTGGGGCAATCCAAAAATGAAAACATCCCTGTCCTCAGCGATGGCCTAGAACCGTTTGCAGTTCCACCAGAATTGGCCCAGCTCACCGTCACTTCTCTAGAGCCGCCCAAACTTCTTGACAGCTTCCTCGATGGACTTGAGCTTTTCGATCACCGCGTACATGGAGTGCTCCTTGAAATCCATCTCCTGGGCGAGCGCAAGCACCTTCGGAGCCAGCGCGCGGGGCACCACGACAACGCCATCCAGGTCGGCGACAACAATATCAGCGGGATTCACTTCGACTCCGTCACAAACGACACGGACATTCGATCCCGCGAAACGGTAGTGGCCAATCGAAGTGGAAGGCACGACCCCCAGCGCGTACACGGGAAAACCGATCTTCTGCAAATAAGCAACATCGCGCACTCCGCCATCAATGACCGCGCCGGAAAAGTTGCGCGCGAACATCGCTGTTCCCATCAGGCCGCCCATTCCGGCAATGTCGGCTCCCTCTTCGACGACCATAACGTAGACGGAATTCGGCGCGCCATGATCGATCGCGGCAAGCATACCCTTCAGCGCCTCGGGATCGTGATTCGCTTCCTTCTTTAGCGCAACCGTAAGCGCGAATCCGGCGAAGCGCGTGGGAAAGATCGGACGCATGCGATGCGACAGGTACATTTTTCGCCCGGCGATCTGTTCCAGCGCGTCCGAGACCGAAGCCACTTCGACGTGGCGGTAGCCTTCCAGAAGCGCCGCATCTTCTTGTGCGGGTTGGGGTTCCTGGCGCGGCTTTGCCGTTGGCGTCCTGGCGACACCGACCGTCAGAGCCAGCGATAAGGCAACCAACGCAAAAGGACTCTTGGATCGGTTTACTCCCGCAAAAGGATGAATAATGCTCATGCGTTCCTCCTGGGTTGCGCTGGAGCGAACACTACCATTGCTGCCTTACCGGCAGTCCGTGCCAGGCGGGCGCTCGCACGCAAAGGCCTGGCCGCGCGATAGTCTGAATTAATTCGTTTTAGCCTACAACCAATGAAAATACAATGCAGTTCGTATTCGAGCCGCGCCGGCGAAAATGAGGGGCTAGTCGGATCTCCAACCACATGAATTGCACAAGACTCAGGATTGACTTTCAAACCATGAAACCAAAATTTAACTGGAAAGCATCGAAATTTTGATTTTGTGATTTGCAAGCCTGCGCGTAGACTATTTTTGTATGTTCTCTCGCTCCAAAAAGACCTCCCAAGCGTGTCCCTGCTGTCCATGTCGCGAGGGTGTGTGCTTTGGCGCGGGGAGGCTAGGTATCTAGAGACTTAAATTCTAGCTGAAAAGTTTCCGACCCACCGCCAAGGAATAGTTGGCAGGTGGGTTT
>Ga0137401_10000646_pt1 | contig 14100 bp, 13 predicted proteins | sample CZOMad1_1_16fung_FD_108286 | JGI IMG/M metagenome (GOLD analysis project Ga0137401, IMG submission 108286) | Vadose zone soil fungal communities from Angelo Coast Range Reserve, California, USA - CZOMad1_1_16fungal (Illumina Assembly) | ecosystem: Environmental > Terrestrial > Soil > Vadose...
AGGCGATGCGGAACAGCAACAAATGCAGCAACAAAAAATCTCGACTTTCTAACTACCTGAAACACAATAACTTATGAATGTAAACCTGCGCCCTTTGGAGGCGTTATTCATGGTTCGAATCCATGCGCGGTAGCCAAATTGGTGTTTGGCCTAGACGTTTAAAATTGCACTTCTTTGACAATCTACTTCGGATTTTGACAATGGCCGATGTCGTTTTGATATTTCGCCAGTGAGTAACCTGGACTTAAATAGCTTATTGGATGGGTTTCCGCATGAGCCCGGGCAAGTGAAGGCCCGCAAAATCATTGGGATCGATGGGCGCGAGAAGGTCCAGTTACGTATCGACCTTGGCCTTATCCAAATGGAGATGAACGGTCGGCCCGACGGCCAACGTCCGTTCGGCTTCGAGTCTTTGCTGCAGTACCATCAAGCGAGAGTCCAGAGCGCTGAGTCGCGCGGCAGCCCCTACGAACTAAGTGAAGCCGAGTTGGTCGGGCTGCAACAGGAGAGCGTCCAATATTATCACCGTTATCTGAGTCTGTTTCAGCTTCGGGATTATCCCAACGTCATTCGAGATACGCAAAGAAACCTGGAACTGCTTAACTTCGTCTCGAAATACACCCAGGAAGACGAGTCGAAATGGACCTTCGAACAGTTCCGGCCTTACGTAATGATGATGAATATCCGAGCGCGAGCTTCGCTCGAAATTCAGGAAGGGAACGCCGGGAAAGCCATCCGTTTAATCGAAGAGGGTAAGCAGCAGATTGAAAAATTCTATCGCTCCGTCAATCAACCGGAATGGATTGAGAGTAGTTCGGAGTTGGCTTTTCTAAATGAGTGGTTGCACGAGGTGCGGGAGAATATCCCTTTATCGCCGGTAGAATTGATGGAGCGGGATCTCGAGAAGGCTATCGCCGAAGAGGCATATGAGAGGGCGGCAGAGTTGCGGGATGCAATCCTGAAAATGTCTCGCCGCATTCCGGATGAATCCGTCGATCCTTGAGCGCAAAGAGCGGTGGGCCAAAAAAATGGCCGGCCAACGTTCTCGCGTTCTTGAGCGATCAAGCGAGCGACTCCCGCCCGGACAACATTTGACGAGCGGCTTCCCGGTTCTCGACTTGGGTATCCAGCCCGACGTTTCGGTCGAGGAATGGTCTCTCGAGCTGAGCGGTGAAGTGGAAGAGCCGATCAAGCTGTCTTGGGAGGAATTCTCTCGATTACCGCGCTTTGAGGATGTCAGCGATTTTCATTGTGTCACCACCTGGTCAAAATTTGATTGCCGATGGGGCGGGGTCGCATTCTTTACGCTGGTCGATCTCGCGAAGCCGAAATCGGATGTGAATACCCTTTTTGTCCAGAGTTTCGATGGCTACACCACCAATGTCCCATTTGAGCCGTGCTTGGACGAAGACGTTTTGATTGCTACTCACTTCGATGGCCAACCTTTACCCCGCCAGCATGGTGGTCCGGCCCGGATGATCATCCCGAAGCTTTACGCCTGGAAGGGCGCTAAATTCGTGCGCTCGATTCAGTTTCGGAACTCACTAATCCGTGGCTATTGGGAGGAGCGGGGCTACAGCGACTATGGTGATCCTTGGACGGATGATCGATTCCAGCGGGCGTAGCCTGATCGACCCATCAGCGGAGAGCCCGTCCGACATAGCCTTCTAAATGCATTGTGCGCTATCCCTGGCTTGCGGCGAACTCGGATCCTCATATGCCGCAAATGCGGCCGCGAAAAACCGTAAATATATCGGTTGCTTCCTGCGAGAACGATTGTAAGTGGCCATTACAATTCAAAAACTTTGTGATCATACCTTTGTCTGCCAAACCGTTTTGGCCTTTTCTTGAGCGGACCGAGAATTACATCCGTCTTATAGTTTCTCTGGCAGTTACAGCCCTCCTCGCTTTCTTCTTCAATTGTGCCGCGGTTCGGGCGGACCAACCAGCCAAGGCTGAGGCGCCTGGGCTTTCATCAGTCCCAAAACTTCAGCTTCGCGATCTCCAGGATCAGGCGGCGCGCTTCAATTCGGTTTTATCCCTGCCGGAGTGGGAAAGCACACCGGCTCAAGTGGACGCAAATGTCGATGCTGCGATTGCCGAAGCCAACCGTCAACTGGAGACAATTGCCCAAGTAGATCGTAAGAGCGCAACGTTCGAAAACACCGTCCGGGCGCTCAATGATGTTTATGCCAAAATACTTCAAACCGGGCATCGGGTAGGAGTTCTGGAGCAGGCGCATCCCGACCCAAAAATGCGTAGCGCGGGCCTCGATGCGACTCAGAAGATAGACGAATTTCTAGTCGGAATCGATTACCGAAAGGACGTCTATCGGTCGATTAAGGCTTATCTCGACACCAATCCTCACCTCGAGGGCCAGGACGCCCGATTGGTAGAATTTGCGGTTCGTAGTTACCGGCGGGCTGGACTCACACTTCCAGATGAGAAACAGCAAAAAATCGAGGCGTTGCGCAAACAACTCGCGAGCATTCAAGCACACTATCTCGTCAATGCGAATAATGCCGCTGCCCCTTTGAAGTTTACCAAAGACGAGCTGGAAGGCGTTTCCGATGACTTTCTCAAGCAAGCAAAGACCGGTGAGAACGAATATACCGTCGATGCCAACGTGCCTCCTCAATACATTTACGCGATGACGAATTGCGTTAAAGAGGAAACGCGCAAGAGCCTCTGTATTGCCCGCGACACGCGCGCTAGAGAGAAGAATCTGCCATTGGCAACTCAGGCGATTGAGATTCGCGCTCAGCTGGCGGGACTTCTCGGTTACGAGTCTTGGGCCGACTATCAAGAAGAGGTGAAAATGGCTAAGACCGGCAAGAATGCGCTCGACTTTGAAGAGCAACTGAAGACCGCCTTAGAACCCAAGTATCAAGCAGAAATCTCGGAATTGAAGAAGGCGAAGGCGAGCGTTCCCGGAGCGGTAAGTAACGACGTGAAACTCTGGGACTGGTACTTCACTTCCGCTCTCCTCCAGAAGCAAAAGTATAACATCGATACGGAAGCGCTTCGCGCGTACTTCCCGTTCGATCGCGTACTCGATGGCATGTTCAAGATCTACGAACATATTTTCCAGGTCGAGATTCGCCCGGTCGATGCGCCGGCAGCCTACGAAAATGATGTAAAGCTATACGCCGTGCTCGACCAACAAACGCATCAGCCGTTGGGATTGTTCTATCTCGATCTATTTCCTCGGCCGGGTAAATATAATCATTTCGCCAATTTCGCACTGATCAACGGAGGGCTGTTGCCTGACGGGAAATATCAGAGGCCGGTCGTGGATTTAATTTGTAACTTTCCGCCCCCTTCAAGTGATAAGCCTTCACTGGCATCGCAACAGGATGTAGTCACGATCTTTCACGAGTTTGGTCACGCGATGCATGCCATACTGACAACCGTCAATTACGTTCAGTTCTCCGGATTTAACGTTCCTGGTGATTTTGTCGAGGCCCCGTCGCAAATGCTCGAGTATTTCGCCTGGGACAAAAAGGTGCTGGACAGCTTTGCCGGTGATTACCGGGATCCTTCGAAAAAGATTCCGGCTGAAATGTTGGCCAAGCTCAAAGAGGCAGATCTGGCGACCAAAGCATGTGCTTACCGTCGCCAGCTCTCTTTCGGTCTATTAGATTTATTGGTCCACCAGCCGCTAACGGCCGCTCAGAAAGCCGATCTCAATGGATACGCCAATTCCATCTTGAATGACGTTTTCTTTCCGTCCGATCCTTCGACTGCTATGCTGGCCTCGTTTGGGCATCTGTTCGATGGCTACGACGCCGGCTATTATGGCTATGCCTGGGCAGACGCAATCGCCGCAGATATGGCGTCAGTTTTCCAGAGCGCCCCGGACGGCTTTCTCGATGCTCCGGTTGGTCGGCGACTACGAGACGAAATCTATGCAGTGGGAGATTCGCGTGATGTTACCATCTCGGTGGAGAAATTTCTCGGTCGCAAGCAGTCGACTGGTCCATTCCTGAAGAAGTTGGGCATTAATCCGCAGTAATCTCATGAATGTTCGGTTGATCTCCTATCTTATTCTGGCCGCGACTCCTCTTTTCTTCTCGCTGACGAAGCTCACCGCCGCAACTCCTCCGGCATTGGAGGAAGCGAACCGTCGCAAAATCCTTCTAATTTGCGAAGGAACTGAGCCACGGACCCTCGATCCCCATACTTCGCAGGGAGTCCCCGAGCATCACATCATCATGGGGCTAATGGAGGGGTTGATGGAGAATGATCCGAACGATCAATCGAAACAGTTGCCTGGTCTGGCGGATCGTTGGGAGCACAACGAGGATTATTCGGTTTGGAAGTTTCACCTCCGCGATAACGCCAAGTGGTCGAACGGAGATCCAGTCACCGCTCAAGATTTCGTCTTTTCCTACAAACGCATCCTTACCGCAACGCTGGGCGCCCCGTACATCGATGCACTTTATATCCTGAAGGAAGCCCGAGATTACGCCGAGGGTAAGGTTACCGATTTTAATCTTGTTGGCGTCAAGGCGCTCGACGATCGGAACTTGCAATTCGAATTAATCGGGCCGACCCCCTATTTCCTTTCCGCCCTTTTGCACACCGCCTGGTTCCCGGTCAATCCGAATACAATTTTGAAGTTTGGTCGAATGGACGAGCGCGATACCAAGTGGACGCGCCCAGGTAACTACGTCGGTACCGGTCCGTTCATTCTCAAGACTTGGAAGGAGAATGATGTCATCGAACTTGTCCGAAACCCGCTCTATTGGGACGCAGCCAATGTAAAGCTTAACGGGATCAATTTTTACTCGATCGAAAACTACGATACGCAAGAGCGGGCATTCCAGGCGGGCCAGCTGCACAAGACTGAGCAAATGCCGCTCGACAAGATTCCTTACTACCGCCGGGAGCACCCTGAGCTAATTCGGATCGACCCGTATGAAGGAGTTTACTTCTATCGGATCAATGTGAATCGAAAGCCGCTCCATAATCCCAAAATACGTTTAGCGCTGAATCTCGCACTTGACCGAGAGTCGATCGTCAAGAATATCACGCGCGGTAAGCAAAGGCCGGCCACTGGCTTCACGCCGCCCGGAATGGGGGATTATCAGCCGTTGGATGTCATCCACTATGATCCGGCTCGGGCTCGACAATTGCTGGCTGAGGCGGGATACCCGAACGGCAAAGGTTTTCCGAAATTTAACATCCTGATCAATACGAACCAGTGGCACCGGACTGTCGCCGAGGCGATCCAGCAGATGTGGAAGGAAGAGCTGAACATCGACGTCGGAATTGAAAACCAGGAATGGAAGGTATACCTGGCCTCGCAGAATAATTTAAACTACGACGTTTCGCGTTCCGGTTGGATCGGTGATTTTATGGACCCAGTTACCTTTTTAAGCGTCTGGCGAACTGGCGATGGCAATAATGACACCGGCTGGAGCAATCCGGAATACGACAAGTTATTGGATCGGGCCGCTCAGACTGGTGATCCGCAGGAGCGTTTTTCGATTCTGCATCAGGCCGAACAGCTCTGGTTGAGTGAGCCCCCCTGTGTCCTGATCTATTGGTACACGCTGGTCTATAACCTGGATCCCAGTGTCAAAAATTGGAACCCATTGGCGCTAGACGATCATAATTATAAGTTTATCGATCTCGAGGAGAATGGAACTCCCAAGCTTTCGTTCGCCCATTAGATCCAATGCTCAAACCGATCCGTGTCTTGGCTGGTTATCATCGGGTATGCTTGGGCAGCCAGGAATCAGGCCGCAGTAAGCTTATGAACGTTCGGCCGATCTTGTACGTCGTTTGTGCGGCAGCTCTTTTGCTCGTCTTAACGGCGAAAATGAACGCTGCCGGCTCTGCGGGTCTAGAGGAAGCGAATCGGCGTAAGATCCTCCTGCTCACTGAAGGGCCGGAGCCGCGGACCCTGGATCCGCAGATCGCCCAGGGGGTTCCTGAACATCACATCATTATGGCGCTGATGGAGGGTCTGCTGGAAAACGATCCGGACGATCAGTCGAAACAGTTACCCGGTCTGGCAGATCGTTGGGAGCACAATGACGATTACTCGGTTTGGAACTTTCATCTGCGCGACAACGCCAAATGGTCGAACGGAGATCTGGTTACGACTGAGGACTTTATCTTTTCCTACAAGCGCATGCTGACGGTGACGCTGGCTGCTCCCTACATCGATGCGCTTTATATACTCAAAGGGGCCAGAGACTACGCGGAAGGGAAGATAGCCGATTTTAATCAAGTCGGTGTAAAAGCTCTGGATGACCGTAACTTGCGATTCGAGCTGATCGGATCGACTCCCTACTTCCTCTCTGCGCTTCTGCACACCGCCTGGTATCCGGTTCATCGCGAAACGATTTTGAAATTTGGCAAAATAGACGAGCGCGATACCAAGTGGACGCGTCCAGGTAGCTATGTTGGAACTGGTCCGTTCATCCTCAAGACCTGGAAGGAAAATGATGTGATCGAACTGATCCGCAATCCGCTCTACTGGGACGCAACGAATGTGAAACTCAACGGGATCAATTTTTACACGATCGAAAACTATGATACCGAAGAGCGCGCTTTCCGGGCTGGTCAGTTGCATAAGACCGAGGAAGTCGCGCTGGACAAGATTCCTTATTATCGCCGGGAGCACCCCGAGTTGATTCGAATTGACCCCTACGAAGGAGTTTACTTCTACCGGATCAATGTTAGGCGAAAACCCCTCGATAACCCAAAAGTAAGGCTGGCTTTGAATCTTGCGGTCGATCGGGAATCGATCGTTAAAAACGTGATGCGCGCCAAGCAGAAGCCGGCAACGGGTTACACGCCGCCCGGTATGGGGGACTATGGGCCGCTGGATGTCATCCATTACGATCCCGAGCGAGCCCGCCGGTTATTGGCCGAAGCGGGATATCCGAACGGGAAAGGGTTCCCGAAGTTCAACATCCTGATGAACTCGAACCAGGCGCATCGGACGATCGCGGAGGCGATCCAACAAATGTGGAAGCAAGATCTGAATATTGATGTGGGGATAGAGAATCAGGAATGGAGAGTGTTCCAAGACTCCATGAACCGCTTGCACTATGACGTGGCCCGGTATGGTTGGATCGCCGATTTTATGGATCCGATTACCTTTCTGAGCATGTGGCGGACCGGGGACGGCAATAATAACACCGGGTGGAGTAATCCTAAATATGATCAATTGTTGGATCAATCCGCTCAGACTGCCGATCCGCAGAAGCGTCTCGCAATTTTGCGGCAAGCGGAGCAGCTCTGGTTGAGTGAACCGGCGGGAATTCCAATCTACTGGTATACGCGCTGCTATCTCCTGGATCCAAGTGTGAAGAATTGGAATGCGTTGGCCTTAGACAATCATAATTACAAGTTCATCGATCTCGAGGAGAATGGAACTCCCAAACTTTCGCTGGCTCATTAAATCCAATGATCAAACTGATCGTCAGCCGGCTTTTGCAATTGATCCCGGTCGTTTGGGTTGTGCTGACGGTCACCTTTTTTCTCTCCAAATCGATTCCCGGTGGCCCATTCAGCGCGGAACGACAGGCGACTCCCGAAGTCATTCAGAAGCTCAACGAATATTACGGGCTGGATAAGCCTCTGTGGGAACAGTACGTCCACTACATTACCAGAGTTGCGCGCTTTGATCTGGGCCCTTCGTATACCTACCAAACCAGTTCGGTTAATGAAGTCATCGCACGCGCATTTCCTGTTTCCTTCCAGATCGGCACGCTGGCATTCATAATCGCGCTGGCTGTCGGCGTCACTGCCGGAGTAATCGCCGCGATCAATAAAAACCAGATTTGGGATTACCTGCCGATGTCCCTTGCCATGGCTGGCATTTGTGTCCCCACTTTCGTCATGGGGCCGATCCTCGCCGTCTATTTTGGCCTAACTTTAAAGATCGCCCCAGTCAGTGGGTGGTATGGCCTGGACTACGCCCCGTTGCACCCGATGATTTTACCGGCCATTACCTTGGGATTGTTCTACGCGGCCTACATAGCGCGTCTTACCCGAGGCGGCATGCTTGATGTGCTGAACCAGGACTTTATCCGGACGGCTCGTGCCAAAGGCGTTCTCAGTCGCGACATCATTTTCAAACACGCGATGCGCGGCGGGTTGCTTCCGGTCGTGTCATTTTTGGGTCCCGAGTTTGCCGGCCTGATCAGCGGCTCGTTTGTGGTCGAGAAGGTTTTCAACGTACCGGGTCTGGGTCAAGAATTTATCAAGTCAGTCTTTAATCGTGACTATCCCCTGATTCTCGGCACCGTGGCATTCTTCGCTGTACTGATTGTGGTATTTAACCTGCTATCTGACTTGCTCCAGAGTGCGATGGATCCACGCACTCGCAAATAATTCCGCATGGCCTCCGTCCTTGACTCTCCGCTGATCGTCCAGGACGAAACTCAGTTCGTTCACGGCAGTTCGCTTTGGCAGGACGCCTGGTATCGGCTTCGAAAGAATAAGCTGGCGCTCTTTGGACTCGGATGCTTTCTCACCATCACGCTGCTTTGCCTGATCGGACCGCTAGTAACCGGCTATAGCTACGAGCAAACCGACCTTACCCTTAAGGCTAGTCCACCGTCAGATAAAATCATTCAACGAACCGAGACGCTCAAAAATGGCGAGAAAAAGATTAGCTTTTATTCCTTAACCAACATCGAAGATGAGTTTGTAGAAAAGCCGCGCGACGAACGCAAGCGGATCGCGGCGACGTTGGCCGGTGGAGAAGATTACAGCGAAGGCGTGTTCGCGTACCAAAGCTCCAGCCAAAAGCATCTTTTTGGAACCGATGCGCTTGGTCGAGACCTGTTAACCAGAGTATTAGTCGGCGGTCGCATTTCTTTGTCAGTCGGATTTGTCGCTACCCTCATCTCGGTTGCTATTGGCGTCGTTTGGGGCACAACCGCCGGTTTTGTTGGCGGCGTGGTAGACAATCTGATGATGCGCTTCGTGGACGTGCTCTATGCGCTTCCGTTTACCGTGATCGTGATTTTACTCATGGTGTTCTTCGGTCGGAATTTTATCCTGCTCTTCGTCGCGATTGGTGCAGTGGAATGGCTAACCATGGCGCGGATTGTCCGCGGTCAAATCATCTCACTTAAGCACCAGGAATTTGTTGAGGCCGCTATTTCGCTCGGCCTAAGCGATGCTCGCATCATGTTTCGGCATCTGATCCCAAACGTGATGACCGTGATCGTGATATACGCTACACTGACCGTCCCCAACGTCATGTTGCTCGAGGCCGTGCTCAGTTTTCTCGGGTTAGGCGTACCTCCGCCAATGAGCTCTTGGGGCGTTCTTATCTCGGAGGGAGCCTCAACGATGGAAACATCTCCTTGGCTGCTTTGGATTCCGGCCGCCTTCTTTTCATTGACTCTGTTCTCGCTGAATTTTCTCGGGGACGGCCTAAGTGATGCCTGCAATCCAAAGTCGGCCAAAGATTGATACCGATTGAGAGTAAGCGAATGAGAAAAAATACGAGTCCGGGATTCCCCTATGCCATTGCTTGAGATTGAAAATCTGCGGACCTATTTTCATACCCGCGCCGGAATTATTCGGGCGGTGGATGACGTTTCCTTCTCGCTGGAAGAAGGCGAGACCGTTGGTATCGTTGGCGAGTCGGGCTCAGGAAAGTCGGTGTCGTGCTATTCCATTCTTGGATTGATTCCTCAACCCCCCGGGCGAATCGAATCTGGAACAGCGCGATTCGATGGGATCGATCTCCTTCACTGCTCGAGCGAACAACTCCGACGGATACGGGGGAAACGAATATCGATGATCTTTCAAGATCCGATGACCTCGCTCAATCCGTATCTGCGGGTCTCCGAACAGATCATGGAACCGCTGTTGGTTCATGAAAAAATCAGTCAGCGTAAGGCTTTGCTCAAGGCGATCGCGGCTTTGGAAGAAGTTGGGATTCAGGATGCGGCCCGAAGAATCCAACTCTATCCGCATCAATTTTCTGGAGGTATGCGACAGCGCGTCATGATAGCGATGGCTCTGATCAGTCGTCCGGAAATCCTGATTGCGGATGAACCGACGACCGCACTTGATGTTACGGTCCAGGCGCAGATTTTAGAGCTAATTCGTCAAAGTCAGCAGAACCTCGGCATGGCGGTTGTCTTCATCACGCACGACTTGGGTGTCGTCGCTTCCTTCTGTGAAAGCGTCAACGTCATGTACGCTGGTCGGATCGTCGAGTCAGCCCCGACCGAGGAGCTATTCGCCATGCCGCTCCATCCCTACAATGCTTCGTTGCAGCAGTCGATTCCGGCGCTGCATCGAAAGGGAGATCCTCTTTATACGATTCCGGGTGCGCCGCCAGATCTTTCGCTTGAGATCAAAGGATGTCCCTTTATTCCGCGTTGTGCTTTTGCCAAAGAGCTTTGTCAAACCAGCGAGATCGAACTAGACGAGCCGATACCGGGTCATACCACTTCTTGCCAGAGGGTTCTCCGCGGTGAGCTGGGAGATTTGCGATTGAAGGCGCAAGCGATATGAGTGCGTTTCTTGAGTTGAGAAATCTGAGGACTCACTTCCCGATTTATCGCGGCCTCGTTATTCGACGCAAGATCGCTTCGGTCAAAGCGGTAGATGGAATTTCGTTGAGCCTGAAAAAGGGCGAGATTCTTGGTTTGGTGGGAGAATCTGGATGCGGGAAATCTTCGCTGGCCCGTACCGTGATGCAGCTGGTTCGTCGCACCGATGGAGAGGTCCGACTGGAAGGAAGGAGCATGGCCGATCTGACTTCCAGAGAGATCCGCAAGTCGAGGGTTAATTTCCAAATGATTTTCCAGGATCCGTACGCTTCGTTGAATCCACGCATGACGGTATTCGATACCTTGGCGGAAGCACTGCAAACTCGTACAAAACTACGAGGGAAACCGCTGGTTCAGAAAATCGGTGAGCTAATGCGTCAGGTTGGGCTGCCGCCTAAGCAAATGATGCGTTACCCGCACGAGTTTTCTGGCGGTCAGCGACAGCGCATCGCGATCGCTCGAGCATTGGCTCCTCAGCCGAAACTGATCATTGCCGATGAACCGGTCTCTGCGCTTGATGTATCGATTCAGTCGCAAATTCTGAACCTGATACTCAAGCTGTGCCGAGAGATGGAACTGACGCTGATTTTCATCTCTCATGATATTTCGGTGGTAAAGTATATTTCCGATCGGATTGCTGTGATGTATCTGGGTAAATTGGTGGAGGTCGGTTCCGCCGTGGATGTAGTCGAGCGACCGTTGCATCCTTATACTCGGGCTCTGGTCAGCGCTGTACCGATTCCCGATCCGGTGCGAGAGCGCCAAAGGCAGCGCATCATCCTCCAAGGTGATCCGCCTTCACCGATCAAGCCGCCGGCTGGTTGCAGTTTTCATCCCCGTTGTCCTTTCGCCGTTGAAAAGTGCGCAATCGAGGTTCCGAATCTTGAGGAAAAGGAACTGGCCCGGTTCGCCGCATGTATCCGGATAGGAGAAATCTAATCGGTAATCAGTAATTGCTGATCAGTAATTGCTGATCGATGATTGGCGTTTATGTTCCGCCAGTCGTGCGAAGACTTCGTCCGCCCTTTGCCCTTGATAAGGGTCGAGCAAATAATCCGAAAAACGTTTCTCGAGAAGCTCGACGATATTGTCCTCTGGCCCTGCACCTTCAATCTGCCGCGCCAAGTCGGACCAAATTCGTCGATCAGTCGCCACTTATCCTCAGGGGCGAGCGATTGCACTTCGGGAAGTCTTTCGAGAAGCATGGATAAGAGATATCCTCTATTCGCTCGATCCAAGCCTGGACTGTCTGTCGCGGCGTGGGCGTAGTATGTTCTGGACAACTTCGCGACCGTCCAGGAGGCGGTCAACGCGCTTCGCGGCGAGCCGTTCACCATCGTTACCGATACAGTACCCGGAGAGACGCGGCTGGCCACGCTCCATCTGTCGATGTCCGATGCGATGGGCGACAGCGCCATTGTCGAATATATCGGCGGCAAGCAGGTCATCCATCATGGCCGCAAGTTTCAGGTCATGACCAACTCGCCGATCTTTGACGAGCAGTTGGCGCTGAACGAGTACTGGAAACAGATTGGCGGCACCGTCATGCTCCCTGAGATAAATCGGGCAGCCGACCGGTTCGCGCGGGCCTCGTTCTACGCCAGTGCGATACCCAAGGACGAGGAGCCGGTCAACGCGCTCGCCAGCGTGTTCAGCGTCATCCGAAACGTATCCGTGCCTTTCGGCATTACCACGCCCAACGAGCCCAATATTTCGTCAACCCGCTGGAGAACGGTCGCCGACCACAAGCGCAAGCTGTACTTCTTCGAATCGGCGTTGACGCCGAATACATTCTGGGTCGATCTGAAGCAGGTCGATTTTTCGAGCCAGACGGGCAAGGTAAAGAAGCTCGATTTGGGAAAGGACCAAAGGAACGTATTTTCAGGGAACGCCGTGAAGGACTTTAAGGAAGCGGAGCCATTCAAATTTCAAGGGCTCTCGAGTCAGGACCGATAAAGCGGGTTGAAGCAGCTCCACTGAAGCTACCTTTGCCATCGTTCCACTCCAGACCAGAGCCTGCAGAAGGTGTGGCTCCCGCATTGCTACCCTGACTGATGGTTTGCAAAGCTCAGGCTGGAAGCACAGAAAACCTGGCATTGGGCTAAACGGAGCCCTAGCGATCATAGTCTCCTGATAATTATTTCGCAACGGACTATGCCGACCGGTTCGGACCCTGTAAATTGACAGAAGTCCAGATTTATTGCCTAATCGTCCACGACCGGTCGCAGAGAACGGTAGGGACATGCTCCTGCGTGTCCGGTTTGACTCAGCGACTATCGGCAGATATTCCCGGGCACTCCCCGCAAGTTTGATCTGATCGATCGGATTCAAGGGCCGAGTAACCGCCAGATTGTTGTCCCTGGCGCTCGATTCGATCCACGCGGTAATGCAGGTAGCTTTTCAGACAGTAAATACGTCAACCCAGACAAAAGAAGAGGACATTGAAAGAATTAGGTTCTATTGGGCCATGAACAACAGTATGACCGACCCTGCTGGTAAGGGTCTAGTCTATAGCCCGCAATCAGGGCATGTGCGTGCGAGTAACAACTATCTGACAAGTCTCTCCTTCCAATTGGATGACTATTGTGTGCTCACAGCGGAGCTGCCAGCCGGTATTATCGTGCCACTCCACAGCCACTTTGATCGGGAAAGCTTCTACATCCTTTCGGGAGAAATGAACTTCTATGACGGTGCCTCGTGGCGCATATTGAAGCAGGGGGAATTTGTTGACGTGCTTAGCAATACAAAGCATGCATGGCGCAATGGGTCTAAATCTAGGGCTTCTCTCCTTATTGTGACTGCTGTCAGGATGGGTCGGTTTTTGCAGCAAGTGTCTAGTTCGGTCGAGACCAAGCTAGACACCCAAGCTGCTTCTGCACACAAAGAGCATTTCTTCAAACTGGTTCAAGACTATGGTTATTGGCTGGGAAGTCCCGAAGACAATGAAGCGATCGGGCTGCCGACTAACTGGCATAGGATTGCTGATCAATAGATCATATCGAGTCTTCACCTGCGTTGAGTGTTCGGCTTACCCTATGTTCTGATGCCGAGTAGGTGAGCTTTTCGGTTTTCTCTCAGCGGAATTGAATTTGGCTCTGGCTTGTTGGACAGTGGGCAAGTTCATTATGCATCCTTTGGCTGACGAGTACGACGAAAGCAAGGACCGTGCTTTAGGCCCGCGATCGCTGCGCGTTATTTTGCCGGAGCTCCACTCGTCCAATGGCCGGATTGATGCGAAGAACCTAGCCTCGTTTTTAGGCATCCGTTTAGCGAAGCTCTGTAGCGGCCTGGAATTGACCTATGGCACTGTCCACAAAAATCCGGATTCGGAAGCTATTCAGCCAGTGCTTAGGCCCGTAAAACAGATTCTGGAAATCCTCTATGACTGCTTTCGGGCGCCAGAGGTAATCAGAGCCTGGCTCAATAGCGTTCATCCGGACCTTGGCATGTCGCCACTCGACGCGATCCTTGCGAACAAGGCTGAAGCGGTAGAGACAATGTTGGAAAACGCGATAGCCGGTATCCCGTCCTGATGCTGACTCCCGCGAGGCTCGCGCGA
>Ga0137401_10000651_pt1 | contig 14085 bp, 15 predicted proteins | sample CZOMad1_1_16fung_FD_108286 | JGI IMG/M metagenome (GOLD analysis project Ga0137401, IMG submission 108286) | Vadose zone soil fungal communities from Angelo Coast Range Reserve, California, USA - CZOMad1_1_16fungal (Illumina Assembly) | ecosystem: Environmental > Terrestrial > Soil > Vadose...
ACCAACAGGGTGCCGCCAAGCCAAGCCGTGAGAAAGAAACACAGGGGGAAAAACGAAATTTTCGAGAGATCAAAACGCGGCATAGATCGAGTCACCTATAAGAAATTTTCGTAATCTTTGCGAGGGCCATAGATCAACTATACGGTCGCTGCGTTTCTGTCATAATTGAGACACTATTATTTGGCCAGAGTGATACCTGGGGCAACCATTCATTGCATCCTGCTCAGCGTAGTCGCGCGGGGGCCGCTTCTGATACTTGTCGGTGGTTTCAGGAAAAGCCCAGTCTAGAATTTGCCACGTAAAATAGACTGGCTGTTGACGATGTCGATCGTGAACCAGATACCGCAGTTGGCCCAGGAACGTATATGGCACCGCCCGGCTACCACGTTTGCCAGCGGTTCGGAGGAACAATTATATCGAGGTCCGATCGTCATCGTGAGCGATGAACTGCTTAATCGTGGAGTCAGCGAGCCGCTGCTTGGGTTGGGATTCCATCGAAAGACCCCGTCGGCAGTGACACCTTCATCAAATTCGTCCTTTGTCCGTGGGATAGAAATAGTGAGGCGAGATGAAGACCTCAAAGTCAAACCCTTTGGCAGCCTTGAAGATCAGCTCCATGTTCTCAATGGTATTGTTCTCTTGAAGGCTTTCGCGGACGAGAGGCCAAGAGAGGCCTTTTTCGCTCAAGACGTCGTTCTGCGGATCAATGAAAACAACCGCAGTATCTTGTGCGTGAATTTGCATAGTAATTTTCTGTTTAAGTTTTCGGACGGATGCGACCGGTTTAAGCTGGCGCCGCCCGCCAATCGGAGAGGATTAGCCCGCTAGCTTGTGTTTCCTGAGAAATTCTTCGATCCTGCTCGCGATTTCCTCCCCGTGGGTTTCGAGCGCGAAGTGACCTGTGTCCAGTAAATGAGTCTCCACATCCTTCAGATCGCGTGGATAGGGTGCTGCGCCCTCTGGTGGAAAGATGAAGTCGTTCTTACCCCAGACGATCAGAGGCGGCGGTTGATACTACTTGAAGAAGGCATGGAACTCTGGATAGAGCGGAACGTTCGTCCCATAGCTGAGGAACAGGTCTAGCTGAATCTCGACATTCCCAAGTCGATCCAACCCAACGTGATCCAATGTCCAGGTTGTCGGATCTAATTGGGTGCGGTCGGCGACGCCGTTTTCATACTGCCATCGTGTCGACTTCGGATCGACCAGGAAGCGAATGGTCTCTCGATTTTGAGGTGTCGGATCTTTCCAGTATTTCTTAATCGGGTCCCAAAACTCGAGAAGGCCCTCGTCGTACGCGTTGCCATTCTGTACGATCAGCGCCTGCACCCGATCGGGATGACGCAACGCCAGGCGGTAACCCACCGGTGCACCGTAGTCCATCACGTAAAGCGAATAACTGCTGAGTCCAAGCTTATCTACCAATTGTTCCACCACGTTAGTTAGGTTCTCGAAAGTGTAGGCGAAATCCTTGTGGCTCGGCATGCCGCTTTGGCCGAAGCCGGGATAGTCGGGCGCCACGACGTGGCCAGACGCGGGATCAAATTCCGGAACATGTTCGAGGAAGTCGAGAATCCATGCAGAAGCAGGATAGTCGAGGCGTTTTGTGGGCCGGCTTCACGATAAAAGATGTCCAGTTCATTCACACGAATCGTGTTGTAACGCACTGGATATTGCTGGAGGGCGAACGGGCTGTCTGTTATCATAGTCCTAGTTAGCGGCTGATTGGTTAGTAGTTTCGGTAGTGGTATGTTAAAGATTTAATGCGCAGATTTTATTTGCCGCTTCGGCCCCAGTTTGAACGAAAATGCTTTCCGCGAACGGATCATTGCTGGGATTAAGGCGGGTCGCGCTCGTGAACGTCAAGGTGTTCGACGAGAAAGCTGAAGCCCAACTAACATGGTGCGCCATTTTACGAAAAACCTGATCAGGGCGACGGGGCGTTACGCTTTCAGGAAGGTTAGCAGGTCGGCGTTAATGGTATCGGCCTCGGTCGTGGGCATACCGTGCGGAAAGCCCTTGTAGGTTTTCAATGTGCTATTCTTCAGCAACCTTGCCGACAGTGGTCCCGCAGCGGCATAAGGCACGATCTGGTCGTCATCGCCATGCATCACCAGGACCGGCACGGTGATCTTCTTGAGGTCTTCGGTGAAGTCGGTCTGGGAGAAGGCGACGATGCCGTCATAATGCGCCTTTGCGCCTCCCATCATACCCTGACGCCACCAATTCCAAATCACCCCCTGAGAGGGTTTGGCATCAGGCCGGTTATAACCATAGAACGGTCCAGCCGGCAAATCGTAATAGAACTGGGCTCGATTGGCGGCGAGTTGCGCCTGTAACCCGTCAAAAACCTTCTTGGGCAGCCCACCTGGATTGGTCGCCGTCTCTACCATCAGCGGTGGCACCGCACTGATGATCGCCGCTTTTGCCACTCGGCTTTCGCCGTGACGCGCTAGGTAGTGCACCACTTCGCCGCCGCCGGTCGAATGGCCGACATGCACCGCGCCCTTCAGGTCGAGATGTGCGGTTAGCGCCGCTAGGTCGTCGGCGTAATGATCCATGTCATGGCCGCCGTCGGTCTGGGTGGAGCGGCCATGGCCCCGTCGATCGTGAGCGATCACACGGAAGCCCTTGCCGAGGAAGAACAGCATCTGGGTGTCCCAATCATCGGCCGACAACGGCCAGCCGTGACTAAACACGATGGGCTGACCTTTGCCCCAATCCTTATAGTAAATCTGCGTGCCGTCTTTGGTTGTGATGGTGCTCATAAGTTCCATTTCTTGGTCCTTAGTGGTTTTGTTTCGAGCGAGCGCGATTGTCCTGATTTTGCCTTAGCAGGTCGGTCCTGGTGGAAACGGATAGTCCGGATAACCGTAATGGTGATGGCTAGGATCTACCCACTGCGTTCGCTTCTGCTATACTGTTATCGACGAGTTACGGTTGCTTTAGAGTCTCACGAGCGAGCGCTCCGGACGTACTAGCTGCCGCTTCCGAAAAGATGGGATTGCCAATGTTTTAGGATGTTTCCCTAGGAGAACTCTCCGTTTTAAGGAAAGCGGGTGACGAGACTCGAACTCGCGACATCTTCCTTGGCAAGGAAGTGCTCTACCAACTGAGCTACACCCGCGCAGAGTGAAGGGAGAATCATGCTCCTTCAAAACGATGATTCAAGTTCTTTTTTGCCGCTCTCGATTGAACTGAAACGTGCTACTTATATAGGCATGAGCCGGCTCGCTGAAATTATCGATTATAAGCGGCAGGAAATTTCTCCCTGGATCGCTCACACCAACGATTGGAAAAACCGGGCTAAGGAACACCGCAATTTCCGCGGGTTTCGTACCGCACTCGATCTTGCTCCGTTCGGGTTCATCGCAGAAGTGAAGCGCGCCTCACCTTCCGCCGGGGTGATTACCGACCAATTCGATCCACTTTCGATCGCAACGAAATATTACGAGGGTGGCGCCCACTGTATCTCGGTGATTACGGATGAGCATTACTTCCAAGGGCATTTGGACTATTTGGCTTTGGTCCATCAACATGTCCCGGTTCCGACGCTGCGTAAAGATTTCATCATCCATGAAGTGCAGATCCATCAAGCCATTTTGGCTGGCGCCGATGCCATTCTCCTGATTGTGGCCGCACTCTCCGAAAACGAATTGAAATACCTTTACCAGGTAGCCGCCGGTCTGGCAGTGGATGTGCTGGTCGAGGTGCACAATGAAGCGGAATTAGAACGCGCGTTGAACATCGATGCCGGCTTCATCGGTATTAACAATCGCGATTTAACGAATTTTAACATTGATTTGAGTACCACGGAACGCCTGTCGCCCCTGATCCCCTCGCAATGCACGATCGTCAGCGAAAGCGGTATTCAAACTCCAGCTGACGTCCAGCGCGTTCTTCACGCTGGGGCCAATGCCGTGCTGGTGGGTGAATCGTTGATGCGAGCCAGTGATCCGAAGAAGTTACTTCATGATTTGTTGGAAGCAGCACGGCTGGCCAAAGCGTGAGGAGCCCGTCGGATTTAGAATTGAGTGATACGTTGGATAGGAAGTTAAGTGAGAAAACAAGGCCGGCGGTGAACGGGCTCCTAAAATTTCGCTTCGCGAAAGAGAAAACAAAGGCCATTCGCCCTCCGCGAAGCGGAGTTTGAGGAGCCTGTCCAGACAGGCCAAACCTCCCTTAGAATCTTTAAAATTACCTTTTCAACTGAGCTCGCAAATTCGACAGGATCCTCGGCCCATGGAAACGTTCCAGGCGGACCAAACCGACGCCGGACAACGATTTGATGTCGTAGTCTCCAAGCGGATCGGCCGATTGTCGCGCGCACGAGTGCAAAGCCTGATTGGTTCCGGGCACATTCGTCTCAACTCTGAGGAAGTTCGCGTACGCCAACGTGTCCGCATAGGGGATTGGATCACGGTGACCGAGCCAGAGGTTCGAGCGGTCGAAATCGTGCCGCAATCCATCGCTTTGTCAATCTTGTACGAAGATCTCTATCTGGTAGTGATCAACAAACCTGCCGGTTTAACCGTTCATCCGGGAGCGGGAAATCCCGACGGCACTTTAGTAAATGCTCTTTTATACCACTGCTCTTCTCTCAGCGGCATCGGCGGAGAACTGCGACCTGGGGTTGTCCATCGGATCGATAAAGAGACCAGTGGATGCTTGGTGTTAGCTAAGGACGATCTCACCCATCAAGGTTTGAGTCGGCAGTTTGCCAGTCGGAAAGTCGAAAAATATTATCTGGCTATTTGCCAAGGAAAGTTCTCGGTGAAACAGGGTGAGATTGTCGCCCCAGTCGGGCGGCATCCGGTGCATCGAAAAAAGATGGCCATCGTTGAAAGAGGGAGAAGCGCTCGCACGCTTTTCGAAGTGCTGCAGGAGTTTGGCGACGATTCGCTCGTTTTGTGTCGTTTGTTCTCCGGCCGGACGCATCAGATTCGTGTGCACATGCAGCATTTAGGCCATCCTATCGCTGGAGATAAATTGTACGGGCGGCATTCCCATCAGTTTCAACGGCATATGTTACATGCCTGGCGCCTAGGTTTCACCCATCCGGTGATGGAAAAATGGCTCGAATTCGAAGCAGAAATACCGCATGAATTTGTCGCACTCGGTGTCGACGCCAATGAGCTTACTCACACAAGGAATCGAATTAGTCATTGAGGAGCTTCGGCAACTTCGGAGCAGGGCCGATCTTCGGTTCGACCGGACGATTCTCGATCGGGTTGAACAACTTCGCGGGCTTCTTGCCCTTGAGTCTGCTCGGACCGAGGAGCAAGCAATGGTAGCCGAATCTGTTGTCACCATGCCCGCTCTCGCTGTGAAGCTTTCCAATCGCGAAAAATTCCATCAATTACAGCAAGCGACCCTCGCCTGCCGCAAGTGTCCGCATCTGGTCGCGTTTCGGCATCAGGTCGTTTTTGGCGTTGGCAATCCGGACGCTGAACTCATGTTCGTTGGAGAGGCGCCGGGCGCCGACGAAGACTTGCAGGGAGAGCCATTCGTTGGACGAGCCGGAGAGTTGCTTACGCGAATTATTCAGACCATGGGATTTTCGCGGCAAGAAGTTTATATCGCCAACGTTCTTAAATGCCGGCCTGACATGCCTCCGGGCAAATCCGGTAACCGACCACCGACTGCTGAGGAGATGGCCACTTGCCTACCTTATCTGCGCGAACAGATCGCACTGATCGAACCCAAACTCATGGTGGCGCTTGGCGGAGTGGCGATGCGGGGTCTGTTGGGAGTAGATCAGCCAATGAAATCGCTTCGGGGCCGCTGGCACCAATTCGCAGGTATTCCGGTGATGCCCACGTTTCATCCCTCTTACTTGCTCCGGAATCAATCACTTACTGAGAAGCGAAAAGTTTGGGAAGATATGTTGCTCGTTCTCGAACGCCTCGAGCGGCCCATCACCGAACGGCAACGCAATTTTTTTCTGGCGAAGAGTTAAAGAACGGAATCCAAATGCCAAACAGCGGCGCCCGTACTGATCCGCGGATTCTTTTGGTGGAGGACGAAAAGGATTTGGCTCAGGTGGTATCTGAAATCCTTCATACACTACCAGCGAAAGTGATCGTGGCCAGGAATGGCCGGGAGGCCATTCGTCTCATCGAATCTGAGCAACCTTTTGATCTAGTGCTGCTGGACCTTGTGCTTCCGCAACTCAGTGGCCTAGAGGTGCTGCGGAGACTGCGGCGCATCTCAACCAGTGCCAAAGTGATTCTTTCGACCGGTTACATTGCATCTTTGGATTCAAAGGACCTGGCCGGGCTCGAAATCTCCGGGCTACTTAATAAGCCATACATGCCAAACGAGCTTCTTGCTGCTGTGCGCGCGGTTCTGTGGCCGGAGGAGAATCCAGGACCGTGAATCGTCGCCGAAAATTCTTTCCTGGGCCGCAGAGTAGAGTATTTTCCCTGTTTTGGGAGCCGGTCTATGCCGATATTAGAACGTTTTTTTGGACCAACCAGGGACGCGATTTGGGAGCAACTCGCCGAAGAAATCGGGGGCAACTTTTATGATGGCGGCTTTTGGTTGGGTGACATCAAAGTGCGCGCGCATGTTGGTGACTGGATAGTAACCCTCGATACCTACAAAGACCGCGCCGGAACTATTTTCACCCGGCTGCGAGCGCCATTTGTGAACAAAGACGGATTCGTTTTCTCGATCTTTCGGGAAAAGAGTTTTGAGGATCGTCACTCGACTGATACTCAGGATCTAGAAGTAGGCCATCCGGATTTCGATCACAGGTTCGTCATCAAGAGCAACCAGGTCGAAGAGGTGAAGAAACTGTTTTCGGATGATAAAATTCGAGAACTTTTGCAGAAACAGCCCCAAGTGTACTTCAGTGCGGCCAAAGAAAGTGGCTGGTACTCAAAGGAGTTCCCGGACGGGATTGGCGAACTGCTGTTTCAGACTCGTGGCGAAATCAGAGAATTAGCTCGATTGAAAGAGTTGTACGCGCTCTTTGGTGAAACGCTCGATCAACTTTGCCGTATCGGCGCCGCAACTCATGACGATCCTGGTCTCGTAATTTGAAATCTAAGGCGTTTAATTAACCGTATGTTTCCCCATCCCAGAGTCATTGCCGTCATTTCTTTGCTGTTAACCTCACTTCCCGAAGCGAACGCTTTGTTTTGGAAGTCGAGCGATTTCAACTGCATGGTCAACCTCCCGGATGGAAAGCCCCAAATCGATCCCTGGTTAGTAATGTCGCCGGCAGATCCGACTGGACTGACCGGGGCGCACCGCAAAGACTTCAGCGCATATGTTTACCTTGGGATGGTGACAGAGGATGATCCCCATTTTGCGCTCAACGAAAAAAGCATTGACGAACTGCAAAAGCGCTTTTTTGGGCCCGGCCTCGGTTTCCGGCATACAATCGAGCCCATTAACCGCCATGGAATGGCCGGGTTCCGCTTGATCGGCACGCATCGGTATAACGCTACCAATTACTCCATTGTGATCGATATGTTCGAGGCAGACGGCAAGGTCTACGAAGTGGCAGGGCTCTCGAAGGACGAAATAAATCCGTTGAAAGATCCCGATATCAAATCCTTCATGGATAGCTTTCGAATCGGGAAATAGAGGCGGAAGAGCTTGGCAGGCAAGACGGGTCGCTCCGCGACCGCAGAATCATACGCCTGCCATGACCCTGTTGGCCGTAGAGATGCCAACGGCGATGTCAGGCCAGCGCAACCTCTTTCGGCCTATTAAAGCCTGGTTGAGCGGTCGCGGAGCGACACGCCCTACCTAACGAGGCAGCCTTTCAGATCCTCCACAAAATCCTCCACGTCTTGCTCAGTCGTATCCCAGGAACACATGAGACGCGCCCCTGCCCCAGGTCCTACGTCGGTGTAAAAGCGCCAACCGATCTTATGCATCGAATCAATCGCAGACCGCCGAAGTTTCACGAACACAGCGTTCGCTTCGGGTGGAAAAAGAACCTTCGTTTCAGGCAACCGTTTCACTTTATCGGCCAGATTCTTCGCCATCCGGTTGGCATGTTTGGCTCGCTCCAGCCAAAGCCCGTCCTTCAACAAGGCCAACCACGGGGCAGAAAGAAAACGCATCTTCGAAGCGAGCTGCCCGCTTTGTTTCATGCGATACGCGAATTCCTGGGCAACCTCCATTTCGAAAAAAACGATTGCCTCACCAAAGCCGAGGCCGTTTTTGGTACCACCGAAGCTTAAGGCATCGACACCAGACCTCCAGGTTAGATCCGCTGGAGAACAACCCACCGACGCCACCGCATTCGCAAATCGAGCGCCATCAATGTGCAAAAACAAGGCAAGCGACTTGGCTAGCTGACTAATCGTCTCGATCTCTTCCGATCGGTAGACTGTACCTAGCTCAGTCGCGTTGGTCAGCGATATCGCCCGCGGTTTTGATCCGTGCACTTTGCGTTGTAGATCGATTACGTGCCGGATTCGGTCGGGATCGATCTTACCCATCTCACCGCTGACCACAATCGTCTTCGCTCCTGGTATGAAATGGCCCAGAGCGTTGCACTCATCGGTTTCAATGTGGGAATGCTCATGAACAATGACACCGTGATAACTTCGCATGACGACGCTCAGGGCCAAGCAATTGGCGGTGGTTCCGTTGGAAACGAAGAATACGGCGCATTCCTTTTCGAAAAGATCGCAAATTGCCTGCCGTGCTTTGAGCGTAAATGGATCGTCGCCGTAGCCGGTTACGTGTCCCTCATTCGCCTCCTGCATTGCCGTAAGAACTTCCGGAAAAATACCAGCGTTGTTGTCACTGGCAAAATGACGCAGGCGTTTATTCATAAACCGTTGACACTTTCGCAATCTCCACCCAGCGCTGCCAATTCTTTTTTTTGACGGCATATCATCTCGCTTTTCCGCACCGCTGGCCCGCGATCGGCGCGTCGCAGCAGCCCGTTGAAATACCCTTAATATGTGATAATGGGCAGGAGCGCGCTGCTCAGTCGATGAAAGAGGAAATGATATTAGTCGTCCGGCGGACTCTTCTCGAGTCGCTCGGAATTTTTCAGGGATACACGCGGGAAGTTGATCGGTATCTGCCAAGTATCCTAGGGCGGGAAAATAATTTTTTCGCGCCGCGGTCGGCGGCCGAAAACGATCCGAGCCTGAAGCAGATTATTCCTTATGTGCTCATTAGTGGTGAAGGAAAGATTTTCCGGTACAAACGGGGAAAAACTTCTGGAGAAAAGCGACTCGTGGCTAAGGGCTCGATTGGAATCGGCGGCCACATGAACGACCAAGATGAAGGACTTTTTGCTCTCGATCGCGCCGCTTATCTGGCAGGCGTCCAGCGAGAGATTGATGAAGAGATTCAAATTCCAAACCCGCGATCCCATCGGATTGTCGGTCTGATCAACGACGATTCGACCGAGGTAGGTCAAGTTCACCTCGGAGTTGTACACGTGGTTCAGTTGCCGGCGGCTGAAGCCGCGAAACGCGAAAGCGCCATCACTGAGATTGGATTCTTGACACCGGCGGAACTACGAACCGAACGAGAATTCTTGGAAGGCTGGTCTCAGATCTGTCTGGATCACTTGGAGACGATTCTCGAGTCCTGAGCTGGGATATCTTTCGTACCTTCGGTGGCGGTACAACGGACACGGATACGTTTTGCATCCCTATGCGCCGAGGTTTTCGGCCTATCATTATTTGGTGGATTCACTACACCGAAATCATTTCGCGCACTCGGTCCTCCTCCATATTGCAGGCAAGGCCGGTCGCAACGATCTCGCCTCGGTCCATAACAACATAGGAGTCTGCGAGTTGGTGTGCGAAATCGTAGTATTGTTCGACCAGCAAGATGGTTAGTCCACGATCAGAGACCAAAGATCGCAGAGTTTTTCCAATCTCCTGTATGATGGATGGTTGAATGCCTTCGGTCGGCTCGTCCAGAAGCAGGCATTCCGGCTCGCTCATTAAAGCGCGGGCAATCGCCAGTTGTTGCTGTTGTCCACCGGATAGATCGCCGCCCCGACGGCGTCTCATATCTTTCAAGACCGGAAACAGCTCAAAAATCGATTCCGGTATCATCCCTTTACCACCACGACTGGCAGCACCGGTCAGCAAATTCTCTTCGACCGTCAATCGCGGGAAAATATCACGACCTTGCGGCACATAGGCCAATCCGTTAGCAACTCTGTGATAGGTCGCCAACTTCTCCAATGCTTTGCCCCGCCACGATATGGAGCCGCTACGGATCGGTAACAGGCCCATTAAGCAACGAAGCAAGGTTGTCTTACCGACGCCATTTCGACCAAGCAAAACCGTGAGCTTTCCGGTCTCAAAATTTCCGTGAATGTGGCGAAGAATATGGCTGCCGCCGTAATATTGGTTCAGGGAATGAATTTCGAGCATGGAGTCATCCTTCAACGACCGAGATAGGAAGCAATTACGGTTTCATCCTTTTTTATCTGCTCCAGCGTTCCCTCCATGAGTACGCTGCCCTCGGCCATAACTGTGACTCGACCGCGTTCGCCGGCGAGCCGGGCAACAAAGTCCATGTCATGTTCCACCACAACCATGGAACAAGTCGATCGCAACGACTCGACCAATTCGGCGAGTTGTTCAGTTTCACGATCGGACATCCCGGCGGCCGGCTCATCCAATAAGAGCACGCGTGGTCTTTGCATCAGCAACATGCCAATCTCCAAACGTTGTTTTTCTCCGTGAGACAGTTGTCCGGCGGCCCGAAATGCTACAGGCATCAACCCGGTAAGATGCAATGTTTGTTCGATCCGATCTCGAGTATCGCTAGTTAGTTTCGAGTGCAAACAGCGATACCACTTTCTCTCGGTGGTCATTGCCAGCTCGAGATTTTCCCACACCGGATGGCGCTCGAACACGGTAGGTTTTTGGAATTTGCGACCCACTCCGGCGGAAGCGATCCGAGGCTCGTCGAGCCGCAACAGATCCAGATCTTTTCCCAGAATGACTCGCCCGGAATCGGGCTTCGTTTTGCCGGTAATAACATCCATCATGGTTGTTTTACCGGCTCCGTTCGGACCAATCACACAGCGGAGCTCCCCTTCGTAAATCAATAGATTAATGTTATTGAGCGCCTTAATGCCGTCGAAAGTTACGGTGACACCCTCAAGATAAAGAATCGTACTCTGAGGACCAGGATTCGAAGTGTCCTTTGCATCCACACCAGGCGCACCCGCACCGGTAGCTGATGTTTCGATTAAATCCGGCTTCATTTCCGTGTCGACCTAAATAATCCGATTACTCCTCGCGGCAGGTAGATCGGAACAATCACGAAGACCGCTCCGAGAAAGAACAACCAGTACTCGGCGAAAGACACCGTGAGAAAGCTCTTTGCGCCATTCACTAAGAATGCGCCAAGGATCGGCCCGAGCAAAGTTCCCCGTCCTCCGACCGCAACCCATATCGCCATTTCGATCGAATTGGTCGGAGACATTTCGCTCGGATTGATAATACCAACCTGCGGCACATAGAGGGCGCCAGCGATACCGCAAAGAACCGCAGACAAAGTCCAGACGAAGAGTTTGTACCCAAGCGGATTATAACCCAGAAACATGAGTCGCGACTCGGTATCGCGAATTGCAGTGACGACCCGCCCCAGTTTTGATTTCACCAGGAAACGGCAAAGAAGAAAGCTGCCAGCGAGCACCAGGAACGTCAGAAGAAATAGACAGACCCGGGTGCCCGGAGCGGCGATCGGAAATCCCAATATGCGTTTGAAATCAGTAAACCCATTGTTGCCGCCGAAGCCCGTCTCGTTGCGATAAAAGAGCAGCATGGCGGCGAACGTCATCGCTTGGGTCATGATGGAAAGGTAGACGCCTTTGACTCGAGAGCGAAACGTGAAGAAGCCAAAGGTCCAGGCAACCGCGCCGGGGACAATAATGATCAACAGAAGCGCATAAAGAAAGTGCTCGGATCCCTGCCAAAACCAAGGTAACGCCTTCCAATCGAGGAATACCATGAAATCGGGAAGAGGGCTGTGATAGACACCATCAAGACCGATTGAACGCATCAGATACATGCCCATTGCGTACCCGCCCAGGGCAAAAAAGAGCCCATGACCCAGACTCAGCACGCCACAGTAACCCCAAACCAGATCGAGCGAGAGTGCCACCAAAGCGTAGCACATGATCTTGCCGACCAATGTGAGCGCGTAGGTAGAAAGATAAAATGGCGAACTGAACGGTACGGCTAAGGAGCAGATCGGCGTGGCTGCAAGTACGATCCCTACTACCAAACCAAATGCGATCCATTCTGTCCGGCCAAATAGCCGCTGACGAATAGGAAGAGAGAATGTCACTGGCGCTTTGGAAACAGCAACGCTCATTTCAAACCTCCACGCTCCGCCCTTTCAGCGCAAACAGACCTTGGGGTCTTTTCTGTATGAAGAGAACGATGAGAACCAAAATGGCGATCTTTGCGAGCACCGCTCCCCAGAACGGTTCAATCAGCTTGCTCAGCACACCCAGTCCAAGCGCTCCAACGATTGTGCCGATGAGCTGCCCGACCCCGCCTAAGACAACGGCCATAAAGGAATCGATGATATAGCTTTGGCCCAAATCCGGACCGACGTTGCTAACCTGAGATAGAGCACATCCTCCTAATCCCGCAATTCCGGCACCGAAGGCAAACGCATAACAATCGATCTGCCAAGTGCGAATACCGACGCAAGCCGCCATTCGGCGATTTTGCGTAACCGCTCGGATATATAATCCGAGCCGCGTTCTCTGGATAACGAGCCACGTGATCAAAACCACTACTAACGCGAAACCGATGATCACGATGCGGTTGAAGGGCAGGATCAATTCCGGCAAAACAGTAATACCGCCGCTCATCCAGCGAGGATTAGAAACCTGTACGTTCTGGGCGCCAAATTTCGTTCGGACTGCTTCGATCAATATGAGGCTGACTCCAAACGTCGCGAGCAGCGTCTCCAATGGGCGTCCATACAACAATCTGATCACGGATCTTTCCAGAATTAGACCGACGATCGCAGCAGCCAAAAAAGAAACCGGAACCGCCGCCAGCAGATACCAATCGAACGCTCCAGGCCAGTAAGTGATAAACAAATTCTGGACGCAGTAAGTCGCGTAGGCCCCGATCATGAGAAACTCGCCGTGAGCCATGTTAATCACACCAATTAGGCCATAGGTAATCGCTAGGCCAAGCGCAGCTAACAGAAGAATGCTCCCAAGGCTGACACCGGCAAATAAAGTCCCGACAAACTGGATCTCCGCTTCTTCGCGTTCCAAACTAGCCAGAGCTTGTTCGACCCGCTGGCGAACTGCCGGATCAGATTCGGTGAACGTACCGTCGCTTTGCTTTCCCAATAGCGGCACCAGCACCAGACGCATCTGCGGATCGTGGCGTTGTTCTATCACCCCAACCGCTTCCTTTCGGCGTTGAGGATCTGGGTCACGCAGTGCCGTTGATGCCCAAAGCTGATCTAGTTCCGCCCGTAAGGCGGAATCGGTTTCGCTGCTTCTGGCCTTTTCAATTAACGGCTTGAGGACGGGATCACCGCTCCTCAGCAATGTCTGGATGGCTTGCGCTCGAACGGATCGATTCGGCGCTATCAGTTGCAGTCCAGCCAATCCCGTCGCTACTTTCTCGCGCAATACATTATTGAGTTCGATTGATTGCAGATCATCCGTTTTGCTTTCGACCAACGCACCAGTGAGTGCGTCATGATAAGACTCACCATCCTGGATGAGGATCTGGCCGGCCTTATTTGCATAAAGTCGCTCATCCCGTAACGCCTCAAGAATCCGTTTGGCGACTTCGTCTCCAGCCGTGATGATTTGCTCTAAGGCTTGAGCCTTCGCGTCGAAATCATCTTCCGCAAGAGGTTTGATCTGTTCCGGCGCAATCGCTAAGGCAACGCCGCTAGCAGCCAACCAGAAGCTGGCTGCCAACAACCGGAAGAACCATCGATCCATACGGAAGGACACTCGAAACTGCCTCAGCGACCGGAGACGGCCAGCCCAGCGGAATCAAGCAGATTGCGGAGACCCATATCGGCAACTTTGTCCGGCTTGCTTTCATTACCCGGAATAAATGGGCTCCAAGGCTGGGCTCGAAT
>Ga0137401_10000656_pt1 | contig 14026 bp, 12 predicted proteins | sample CZOMad1_1_16fung_FD_108286 | JGI IMG/M metagenome (GOLD analysis project Ga0137401, IMG submission 108286) | Vadose zone soil fungal communities from Angelo Coast Range Reserve, California, USA - CZOMad1_1_16fungal (Illumina Assembly) | ecosystem: Environmental > Terrestrial > Soil > Vadose...
ATGGTTTCGCCCATTTCCGCGGGCGGTGGATTTACGCGCACGGGAATCGCCACGATCGTAGACATGCATTCGAATGAAATTGAAGTGGACGTCAACGAATCCTACATCGCCAAGGTCGCGGCCGGGCAGGAAGTCACTGCGACGCTGGATGCTCATCCGGACAAGCCCTTCCCCGCGAAGGTGCGCACCATCATCCCGACGGCGGACCGGCAGAAGGCCACCGTCAAAGTTCGGATAACCATACCCAACCTGGAGAAATACGATTTCATTCTCCCGGACATGGGCGTGAAGGTCGCTTTCCTCGAACACGAGAAAACGGCGCCGAAGGACAAAGGAAAAGAGAAGGGACCCGAAGCCGTCGCCTTCATTCCCAAGAGTGCCGTGCGTTTCGAGGCCGGCGCTTCCTTCGTCTTTTTATTTCATGATGGAAAAGTGGAGCGCCGCTCGGTAAAGCTGGGCTCAGAGCGAGGCCCGGATGTGGCGGTGCTGGCCGGGGTGTCGCCCGGCGATTCGCTGGTCGTCAAGGGCCCGGAGAGTTTGCACGATGGTGACAAAGTCGAAATCCGAAGCGGGAGCTAACTAATGATCCGAGTCGATGGACGCGGTGATTCCTCAAGTCTCATCAAAGTCCGCGGTCTGAACAAGACTTACAGCCGCGGCGGCGAGAAAATCCAAGTCCTGCAAGGTCTGAATCTTGATGTGGACAAAGGCGATTTCGTGGCCTTCATGGGTCCCAGCGGCTCCGGTAAGACCACGCTTCTCAATCTGCTCGGCGGCCTCGACGTCCCCTCCGCGGGAAGCATCACCGTGGACGGCGACGAAATCACGCACATGTCCGGCAGCAAACTCACGCACTGGCGCGCGCGTCATGTCGGCTTCATCTTTCAGATGTACAACTTGATTCCGGTTCTCACCGCGTATCAAAACGTCGAGCTCCCGCTGCTTCTCACCAAGCTCTCGAAATCCGAGCGCCGCAAACACGTGGAAACCGCGCTCGGCGTCGTGAACCTCGCGGACCGCATGCACCACTATCCCCGCCAGCTTTCCGGCGGACAGGAGCAGCGCGTCACCATTGCCCGCGCCATTGTTTCCGACCCCACGTTTCTCCTGTGCGACGAGCCCACCGGCGACCTCGACCGCAAGAGTGCCGACGAAATCATGGCGCTCATCGACGAACTCGTTGGCAAATACAACAAAACCATCCTGATGGTCACGCACGATCCGGTCGTCGCCGCCCGCGCTCACACCACCCTGCACCTTGAGAAAGGCGTCCTCATCGAGGGAAAGGCTTCTCCGCAGACCGTGATGGCAGGAGGTGCAGCATGAAATTCCGCCGGCTCATCCTTGCCAATCTCTTTCGCAAGAAGATCCGCTTGGTGCTCACCATCGGCTCCTTCGCCATTGCGCTGGTTCTTTTCATGTTCCTCGCGGTGGTAAAGAGCGCTTTCAGCCGCGGCACGGAAATTGCCGGCGCAGACCGTCTGGTAATCACCAACCGCATCGGGCTGATTCAGACCATACCTATCGCATACCGGGACAAAATCCTGACGATCCCGGGCGTGAAGGCCGTCACCCATAACAATTGGTTTGGCGGCGTGTACGTCGATGAGAAAAATTTCTTCCCGCAGTTTGCCATCGACGTTGAAAACCACCGCCAGGTGATGAGCGAGCTCGTCGCGCCGGAGGACCAATGGCAAAACTTCGTTAAGGACCGCCAGGGAGCGATTGTCGGCGCTCAACTCGCGAAGCGCTTCGGCTGGAAGGTTGGCGATCGCATCCCCATCAAGGACGCGCTTTACGGCACCAACAGCACCTGGGATTTCAATCTCGACGGCATCTATCACAGCGACAAACCCGGCGGCGATGAAGGCCAATTCTGGTTTCAATGGAAATACTTCGATGAACGCGTGCCGTCCTTCATCAAGAGCCAGATCGGCTGGTACGTCCTGAAACTCAACAGCCCCGACGATGCCGTCAGCGTTGCCAAGGCCATTGACGGGAAGTTCGCCAACTCTTCGACTGAAACCAAGACCGAGACCGAATCCGCTTTCGCCGCCGGTTTCGCCAAGCAGTTTGGCAACATTGAATTCCTCATCCTTACCATCGGCAGCGTCGTTTTCTTTACTCTTCTCCTGGTGACCGGCAACACCATGGCCATCTCCGTCCGCGAACGCACGGCGGAACTCGCCGTCTTGAAGGCCATTGGATTCACGGATCCTTCCGTGCTCTTCCTGGTTCTCGCAGAGTCCATGGTCATTGCCCTCGTCGGCGGCGCACTGGGCCTGCTTCTAGCCATGGGAGCTATTCCAGGCGTGGGAGCGGCTCTCAATGGCTTGCTACCCCCACTGATTCTGTCGAAGTTGACCTTGGGCTTTGGGTTGGGCTTCGCACTCCTGGTGGGAGCCGCCAGCGGCCTGCTCCCGGGAATTGGCGCGATGCGCATGCGCGTGGTCAACGCGTTGAGGAGAGTCTGACATGCCGATTCCCATCGTCTACAATTTTCGAAGCGTGAAATCCCGCTGGACTTCCACGATCGTTGCCGTGATTGGAATCGCGGGAACCGTGGGCGTTTTCGTCGCCATGCTCTCGCTTGCACGGGGATTCAAGGCCACGCTGGTATCCTCCGGTTCGGAAGATAACGCCATCGTCACGCGCGCGGGCGCCACTTCGGAAATGACCAGCGGCATTGGGCTCGATTCCGTGAAGATCCTTCAGGACGCCCCCGGTGTTGCGCGCACCTCAGAGGGCCCCTTGCTTACGTCCGAGGATGTGCTGATCGCCCCCATCCCACTGATCTCCACCGGCACCGATGCGAACGTCCAGATTCGCGGTGTCTCGACCAATGTTCTTACCATCCGCCGGCAGGTCAAAGTAAAGGAAGGCCGGATGTTTCAGCCCGGCCTTTCCGAGTTAGTCGTAGGCAAGAATGCGACGACTACTTATACCGGGCTGACTGTCGGGAACACGCTCAGTCTCGGCAGCACGAAGTGGCAAATTGTGGGTATTTTCGACGCCGGTGGAAGTTCCTTCGATTCCGAGGTGTGGGGTGATGCCCACCTTATCAGTGCTGCCTTCAAGCGCCCGGATACTTTTTTTTCCTCTGTGACCGTTCACCTCACTTCGCCTGAAGCACTCCAGCAGTTCAAGGATGCCGTCACTTCCGATCCGCGCCTGAAGGTCGACGTCACGCGCGAAATTGAGTACTACTCGAAGCAATCCACGCGGATGACCCAGCTCATCACCGTTCTTGGCGGATTCGTCGCGGCCATCATGGCCATCGGCGCGATCTTTGGCGCGTTGAACACCATGTACTCTGCGGTCTCCGAACGCGGCCGGGAAATCGCCACCATGCGCGCTCTTGGTTTCGGATCTGCCAGCGTCGTCACGTCCTTCTTGTTCGAAGCCCTCTTGATCTCTTTCGTGGGCGGCCTGGTGGGCTGTCTCGCCGTGCTCCCCCTCAACGGCCTCACCACCGGCGCCATGAACTGGCAGACGTTCTCCCACCTCGCCTTCGCCTTTAAGATCACGCCGGTCCTGCTGGTCATCGGCGTCGTCTTCGCCTTGGCAATGGGCGTCCTCGGCGGCATGCCGCCAGCCATTCGTGCCGCAAGCCGGCCTGTCGCCCACGCACTCCGCGACCTGTAATCCGCCCGGGCGTCGCATTTTCAACTCGATCGCATGGGGCCCGGGTTGGTGTCCGGTTTCGCCACGGTCAGTCCCGCTAACGGCCTATTTTCAATTGGGCCGCACACATCAAGACAAAACAACCTATTTATTTCCAACAGCTTATAGCTTGTTGTTCTGGAATCACGATTGCCCCTTGTAACCCCGTGTTCCTCCTCGGAGGTGGGCATGAACTCCCTCTGCAACGATTTGATTTTTGCTTGCCGCGTGTTGCTCAAATCCAGCAGGTTTACAATCGCAGTCGTAGTGACGCTGGCGATTGGAATCGCCTCTAACACAATTATATTCAGCATTGCTCGCAGCGTCTTTTTCCGCGGCGTTTCGTACCCTGATTCGAAACGCCTGGTTTACGTTTCGCAGGCCTATCCCGGCTTCCCGGAAGGCGGCGGACAGTTTGCCTATCCGATTTACCGCGACATCGTCCGACAGAACAAATCATTCGAATCGCTCGCTGCCTACCAGGTCAGCGGACCCCTCGCGTTGACGGATGGTGGTCAGGCAGTGCGCGTGGCCGTCACGTACTGCACTCCGAATTATTTCACGCTACTCGGTGTTCGCAACGCGCTTGGCCGCGTATTTCAGCAAAACGAGGATCGCTTCGGCAGCGGCGATCCCGTCGTCGTTCTCAGCTATGCTTTCTGGCAACGGCAATTCTCCGGCGCACCCGACATCATCGGGCGCACCATTCACCTCAACGAGCGGCCCTTCACGGTCATCGGAGTATCCACCGAAAATTTTCGCGACTCGCTCTACGAACAGGAATTTGGCGAAGAGGGCAACGCGTGGGTGCCGCTCGGACTTGCCTACACCATGACTGGATTTTCCGGTCCGAACGATCGCGTCGGCACAAATCTTTGGGGAATCGGGCAACTGAAACCTGGCGTCTCCGTCGCGGAAGCCCACGCGGATTTGGAAGCACTCGCCAAGCGTTTCGAACAGATCTATCCCGATTCGTTCCGTGGCTATGGTCTCGTCGCGCGTTCCCTGCAGGATCAATTGCTCGGAATGTTTTACGCACCCACCTGGATCCTCACCGCGGCTTCGGGATTTCTGCTCCTGATTGGTTGCGCCAATGTCGGCAGCCTGCTTCTCGCGCGGCTGCTTTCGCGGCAGAGGGAACTCGCCGTGCGCGCCGCGCTCGGTGCTTCGCCGGCGCGGCTTGCGCGCCATCTGATTCTCGAAAACTTGTTGTTATTGATTCTCGCGGGATCTTTTGGCTGGACGCTCGCCGCATGGGGCATGAGCGCCTTGCGAGTCTGGGCAACGATTCACTTGCCAAGCGCTATTCATTTCGAAACCGGCCGTTCCGCACTCTTCGCTTCGCTGGGAATTTCACTCTTTACCGGCCTGCTGTTTGGTCTCGGCCCCGCTCTTCTTGGCGCGCGCGTGGATTTGCGCAACGCCTTGAATCAGAGCGGCCGGCAAGGGCAGAGCCTCGGCCGCCGCCGCAGCCAGAAAATTCTTGTCGCAACGGAAGTCGCACTTGCCCTCGTGCTTCTTGCCGCTGCGGGGCTCATGCTCGAGAGCTTTCGAAAGCTGGCTTCCACCGACCTCGGATTCAGAACGGAAAATCTTCTGACCCTCCGCCTCGATTTGCGCTCCTCGCGTTACAGTGAGCCCGCCGCGCGCGCTCGTTTTGGCCGCCGCTTGGTCGAAACTCTGCAGGCCATCCCCGGAGTGGAGTCCGCCATCCTTTGGGGACCCAGCATGCTGGGGCATGCCACGTGGGTCTACATTGCTTACCCCGAGGGACGCTCGCCCCAGGACGCGGACGCGCGGCTCATGATGGGCCGCCACAGTACGAATCCGGGCGCGCTCGAGAATCTTGGAATTCCCCTGCTGAAGGGCCGCGAATTTTCCTGGCAGGATACGCTCGAGACGCCATACGTCGCTGTGGTCAGCGAGAGTGTCGCGACTAAACTCTGGCCCGCCCAGGATCCGCTCGGCAAGCGAATGCGCAGCGCCGAAGGGAATTTCCCTTGGGTCACCGTCATCGGCGTCGCGCGCGACGCTCGCCACGGCCAGCGCATGGACCTCAACGATGCGGCAGCCGGCATAGCGCCCTATGGCCTCAAGCCGCAATACGACGTCTACTTTCCGTATATGCAGCGGCCCAATCCTGGAGTGACGCTCGCCGTTCGAACGCATGCGGATCTACAATCGACGTCCAACGCATTGCGCAGCGCGGTGCTGTCGCTTGATCCCACGCTTCCGGTCTACGACCTCGCGCTCCTCGACGCGCGCCTCGCGCAGCAGGTTGCTCCTGTCCGAACGATGGCCATCCTCTCCAGCGCCTACGCCCTGCTCGCCGTCTTCCTCGCAGGATTTGGCCTCTTCGCCGTTCTTGCGCACGACGTGGGCCAGCGCACCCAGGAGATCGGCATTCGAATGGCTCTGGGCGCCCTGCCCCGCGGCGTCTTGCTTCTCGTGCTCCGCGAAGGCTTGCTGCTCACCTTGGCCGGCTTGGCCGCTGGAATTGTGGGGGCAGTGCTAATCACGCGCACCATGCAAGCTCTCTTATTTGGAGTGAGCCCGACGGAGCCTGGCGTGTTCGCTGCCATTGCCGCACTATTGCTAACCGTTGCCGTCCTGGCTTGCTGGGTACCCGCGCGGCGCGCCATGCGCCTCGATCCGTTGCAAGCACTGCGCCAGGATTAAGCGCGCATTTTCGCTGGGTCGACCAGGGTCCCGCAATTCAGCCCTAGTATCGAATCAGTGTATTACTCTTCGTCCGCACATCTCTTGACGTTCGAGCACGCCGAATCTAGCCTATCTGAGAAGGCTTTCGAATCTCCCATGAGCGCCTCTGCCAAACGAGTTGTAGAGACTCGCCGATGTGCGTACTGCGGGAAGCAAATAGCCGTGCATCTGACGCAGTGCCCGTATTGCCGCGAGGCCGTCCCGCAGGTGCAATTGTCGCGCCGGATGGGACCCAACGGGCGCGTGCAAATGCGCCGCGGGCTGCTCTACATGCTTCTGGCGGCGATAATCTATTTCTTCGCCGCTGGATACGCCGCGCCGCTGTGGCTTCCCGTGCAGGTCTTACCCGTGGTAACAAATATCCTCGTGCCGCTGCTGTTTTTTGGCGGTCTCGGCCTTAGCATTTACGGCCTCATCTTGCGAGCCAAATCCTAAGTTCATCCTCGATCTTCCGCCCTTTCGTCTGCAAGGGAACGCCTGTACGAACGGCCAGCGTGACCGATTGGGGGAGTACCGGCCTTCTGATGCGTATTCCCTGCAAAACATTGTGGCCTACTGAGGTTGAGATGGGGCCCGGAAGCCTCAAGTCGAAACGCGAAGTATTCACAAGAGGGGTAAACATGAAAAGACATTGTTTTCTCGCGGTCATGGTTGTTTTGATTTTGTCCCTGAGTCTCACCGTGGGGACAAGGCGCGCGGCGGCGCAAGGTCCGGCGGGGGCTGGAGCATCCGCAGCGGCAAAGGACACGTCGTCGCACGGCGGGCATTCCCTGAATCCAATCAAGTGGGTAAAGAAAGATTCCAAGAAGTCCGATGTATCCAGAGATGAAATCGAGAAGAAGCTGACACCGAAGTTCCAGGCGCAGGGCTTGCTCGCGGCAAACGCGAACGTCACCGACGCGTGCGCACTTTTTGTCGCGCTGGATGAATGTGTGGCCTCGCTCCATGCCAGCAAAAATCTGGGAATCGAGTTCAATTGCGTGCGGGCCGATGTAACAGGTGTACACACCAACGTGGATCTGTCCGGCTGCAAGGGACCCATTGGCGAGAAGGCTCAGAGCCTGACCAAGTCCATCCGGCTGCTGAAACCCGATGCAGACGCCAAGGGCGCCGCGAAAGACGCCGAGCGACAAGCCAAGGACGACCTGAAAGAAGCCGGCCAATAAATTCACAGTTCGAACACAGAACCCATGTAGTGAAAAACAGGGCGGGGCGAGCCGGAGTTTGCGGCCCCCGCCCTGTTCGTACTTTTGCCGGCCCGCACGAAGCTGCTATTGGGCGGGCGTAGACTTCTTCGCGAGTTCCTGCTGGATGCGCGGCGGCAGGGACTTGATGCGTTTGATAAAGGCAGCGGCGGTCCAGAGTTTTTGGTCGGGATCCCACTTGCCGTTGGCGAACATGCCGGTGCGGCGAACGCCGTGCTTGGCGATCCAGAAAATCTGCGCTTCGGTATATTCCGTGCCCACTTTGGGAAGCTGTGGAATCGGCGGGAACAAACTGTCCGGCGTACTTTCCGAGTCCGGCGCGCCGGGGGTGCCGTGGCAGCCGGAGCATTCGCCGAGATAGATTTTTCCGCCGGCGATCAGGTTTTCTTCCGTGGGAGCGACGGGATTGGGCATCTCCGGGGCGCTGCGCCGCACCGAAGCGTGCACGGCCTTGGTCATGAGATAGCTTTCGAACCGCGAGGGTGGAAGGTCGCCCCGCACCTCGGCCCAACCCAGTCTCAGGTACGCGAAGCCCCCAACGACGAGAACCGCCACTGTGGTGAGGACCCCAAGGAAGAAATTTTTCACGAAGAGTCTCCCTTCCGCCGCGCGTCTGGCCGAACCCGAATTCGAATCTCGCGCCAATGACCGACGCTCGCATAGAAAAGGGATCGCCAGGTTTCTAAGTTTCTCAGACGCGCCGCGGATGCAAATGGCGTGTTCAGCGGAACAAGAAAACAAGACTGGGCGGCTGCTACCCTGAGGCAGAGGAGGCGGAAGCCGGAGCAGAAGCGGAGGAGGCGGAAGGGGCATCGGTGTCCGTGGCGACAGAAGCCGCAGTGGCACGATAGCGCACGACGAGGAGGGTGAGGTCGTCGGCCTGATGGGCGCCTCGCGCGAAATTCTCGACGGATTCGAGGACGCATTTCTGAATCTCTTCCAGCGGGCACTCGGGCAGGCCGGTGAGGACTTCCTTAAGGCGCGGTACGCCGAACAATCTGTCTTCGGGGTCCATGGCTTCCGTGACCCCGTCGCTGAAAAGCACGAGCGTGTCGCCGGGCTCCAGTTTGAGGCAAGCGGCTGTGTACTCGGCCTCAGGAACCAACCCAACGGGGAACGAGCCTTCCGTGAACGCTTCCTCGGCGACACCGTTGCGAATCAAGAACGGCGAAGGATGGCCCGCGTTGATGAATTCGAGGTGGCCGTCATCATCAAGAATGCCGAAGAACATGGTGGCGTAGCGGCCTACTTCGGCGTGGCTGCAGAGAAAACGATTGACGTGATTGAAGACGCGTGCCGGATCGGTGCCAAGGGTCATGGCGGAAAGCGCGCCTTGAAGCATGGTGGTGAGCAGGGCGGCGCCAAGTCCCTTGCCGGAAACGTCGGCAATGAGAAAAGCGGTGCGGCCTTCGCTAATCGGGAAGACATCGAAGTAGTCCCCGCCGACAGACAAACAGGGCAAATTGTAGCCATTTACAGCAAGATGCGGGAATTCGCGGAAATCGCGAGGGAGAAGCGCCTGCTGAATATTTCGAGCGATATTGATTTGTTCCTCGAGGCGCTGGCGTTCGCGCTCGAGTTCGACAAGCCGGGCGTTGTCCAGGATGCTGGCGGCGTCGGCGGCCAAGGCGTCCAGAATCTGGCGGTCGAGCTTGGAGAAGGCGGCAGGGCGGCGGGAATCCAGATAGAGCACGCCGAGAAAATCGCCTCGCTTGACATTGACCATGGATTCCTGCGTGTTTGCGCGAGTCATGGCATAAAGAGGAATTACCACCACGGCACGCAAACGTTGGGCGACGACGCTCTGGGCGGCTTGCAAATCGATGTCCGCTTGCGCGAGATCCTCCGTGATGACCGGCGATTGCTGCGTGAGCGCAAGTTTGATGGCGGTCTGGCTGGGCGAGAGGCTTTCGGGAGGAAGACGCAAACCGCCGCTCCGGCGCGCGAGTTTTACTTTTAAGGCGCCAACAGCATCGGATTCGAGCAAAAGGCCGCGATCGGCGTCGGTGACAGAGACCGCATGGTCCAGCATGTGCCCGAGCACCACGTCCAGGGGGAGTTGCGAGTGCAGCAGGGAAGTGGCCTCCAGCAGGCGCTTCAGCTTGACGAGACCGCCGCCCGTTGGCTCCGAGCTGGTGATGTGCTCGATCCGAGTGAGGAGATTCGGGAGCGAGGCTTCAGGCCCGCCGGAATTCGAACGGAAAAGGATCTCGTAAGAATCGTCGATTCCGAAAGTGATGGCATCGCCGTCCTGAAGCTCCCGGCTTTCCACCTTTTCGCCGTTGACGAACAGGCCGCGCCGCTGTCCGCGATCCTCGACGTAGAACTTGCTCGCCTCGATGACGATCGCGGCGCAGTTGCGCGAAATGCGGCGGTCGGAAAGTTGCAGGTGATTCCCGGTCTCGGCGCCCCGCCCAATCATGAAAGGAGTTTGCGTAATGCGGGCATAGCGTCGCGCGCCGTCCGGTGAGACGACTTCGAGCACTGCCTCGCCAAGCAGAGGAACGGAGTCAGGCATAGGGCTAATCCAACGGGTGCATTGTAGCACGCAGGGGAAGAGCAGTGGTTTCGGTTGCCTGCCAGGCAACCAAACACCACGCGGACGTTCGACTCTTATCTTGCAGCAGCGGCAAGGCGGCGCGAGACGTACTCATCGACATACGCGCTAAACAGATCATTCATGCGATCGCAGACCGGGCCGATGGGGATCTTATGGCCGGCGATTTCGGCGACGCTGATGAGATTGCGGTTAGTCGAAGAAATAAAAACTTCGTCGGCGGAGTACAGATCCTCGGGACGAAGGGTTTGTTCGACGACGGAGACGCCTCTTTCGGGCGCAATCTCCATCAGGATTCCGCGTGTCACCCCTTCGAGACAGCCGGAATTGAGCGGCGGCGTGAAGATCTTGCCCGCCTTCACCGCGAAGATGTTGGCGGATGTGCATTCGGCGGCTTCGCCGCGCTCGTTGAGCATGACCACCTCGTCGAAACCTTCCTTGTTGGCTTCCGCAACAGCCCAGACATTGTTAAGCCACGAGATGGTTTTTACTCCGGCGAGCGGGGAAGCGGCGTGCCGGCCGTGTTCGCGCAGCCCGAGACGAACGACGTTGCGATGTTCGGGAAGCGGCGCGGTGTAAATGATCAAGTCCACCTGAGCTTGTTTTTCATTGCTCTGCCAGAAACCCACGGTGTTGTAAATGAGGTATACGCGCGCGCAACCTTCGGTGAGTTTGTTGGCGCGGATCAGCTCGTGGATATGCACGCGAACCTTGGCCGCGGCGTAAGGCATGGGCAGGTGTGTGATAGCGGCGTCTTTTTCAAGCCGGCGCCAATGGCGCTCGTAGGCAAAGGCTTCGCCGCGCGAGATGCGCAAAGTCGTGAAAATGCCCCATCCGCAAATCAGCCCCGCTTGCCCCGGCGAAAGACGGACTTTCTCGATCGGCAGCAGGCTTTCATTGTGGAAGACGTTGGGATGGATCACGCGCGCTTCCTCCAGGGTAGGGCCGAACAACTATTGTAACCGAGTTCCGCGATGGACAGGAAACCACGCGATTCAGAAAGTGCTACGGAGAATAAAAGACGAAAAAGTCTTTATGGCTGCCCCTGCGCGAATTACCGAGTGCATTTGGCGGGGAGGAGAAGTACTTGGCCGGCGTAGATCCGGTTCGCGTCGTGGATATTCGGATTGGCGCGAGCGATGCACGCCGCGTAGGAAGCATGATGGAGTTGGGACAGCGCGATCTGGGAGAGCGTGTCGCCGGGCCGCACGGTGAGCTTGGTGGAGGTTTGACGAGACGAGATCGAAGCGGGCAGAACCAACTGGGAACCCGCTACGATGTGATTCGGATCGAGGATGCCGGGGTTGGCGACGACCAGTTCATGCCAGCGGAATCCGGGACCAAGGTATTGCTCGGCGAGTTTCCAGAGCGAGTCGCCGCGCTTTAAGGTGACAACGGTTGGCGCCACATTGGAGACCACAGCCGGCACCACATCTCGCTTCGCGGGATTCACGGGCGCAATCGCCGGCGCAATGGGCGCATGAGGTTGCGCTGGAGCCAAACGAGCGGCGGGCGGTCGCGACGCTGCGATCACCGGAGGCGCAGCCGTGAAAATTTTCGGGCGCGCGAAAGGCGAACGCTTCACCGACGGCTGATACGGAGCGAAGCGCGGCGCGGCTGGAGCGGCGGGTTTGAACGAATGGGGTTGCAGGGGTTGCATCGCCTTTGGCGAGGCAAGCACCGGAGCATCCGCAATCGGTAATTGGAACTCCGCGGACTGCTGAAGTTTCTGGAGCTCCTTCAATCTGCGGAAGCGGCGGGCCACGTCACCGAGAGGGGCGTCGGGAGAAAGCGACTTCGCGTCGAGAGCATCTTGCGGTTTTTCTCCGGCGTCCGGAACGGCTTGATTTTTCCTGGCTTCGAACTGCGCGCGATCTTCCGGCGTAAGAATCTGGGCACGCTTTAGATCTTCTTCCGTGTAAACGTGCTTGGATTTTTTCTGCTGCGATTCTTTGCGGGCGCGTTCCTGCTTGGCGGCGTCGGCAACGTCCTGCGCGTAACATTCCGTCGTGAAAAATAAGGCGCACGAGAACAGTAAAACACTGGGGATACACAGACTTACGTGATGAAGGGAATGCCTCACGATTGTCGTGCGGCACATCGGCGATAGGGTGCGCAGGTCAGTTCGTAGCATGGCAAACCGACTACGGGGGGACACCGCTTACTGAAAAGCATACCAAAAACCGGAGGATTTGAAAATGCCTATTTTAGGTCGTCGCGGCCGCCACAGGAGCGCTAAGACTGCGTTGACAACTTGCGGCACCTGCAATAAACTCAATGTTTGTCTCTACAGGGAAAGGTGTGACTGAGTATTATGCGGACGTATGTAGCCAAGGGTGAAGAAGCCGAGGCGCTGAAAGTGGGCGCCGATTGGTTTGTGGTGGACGCGACGAACCAGGTGCTGGGGCGTCTGGCGACGAAGATCGCGCGCATGCTGATCGGCAAAGACAAGCCGAGTTTTACGCCCTACCTGGATTCGGGCGATCACGTGGTGGTGATCAATGCGAACAAGATTCGCATGACCGGGAACAAGGTCGAGCAAAAAATTTATTACTCGCACAGCGGTTACCCCGGCGGACTGAAGGAAGTGCCGGCGAAGCGTATTCGCGAAACGAAGCCGGAATGGATCATTCGCGAGGCGGTTCTCGGGATGCTGCCGAAAAATAAGTTGCGCGCGCGGCGCGCGAAGAAATTGCGCATCTACCGGGATGCGGCAGGTTTGGCGCGGCACGCAGGACAGAAGCCGCAAGCGGTGGCGCTCTAGGCTGGTTTGGATTTTTTCCGCACGTAGCTGTTCCTTTCTAAGTGGTGCCTTAGCAGGGAGCCAAGCGTTGTGGAGTCGAAGACTTGAATCGACACTTATTTGTGCTGGTGTCGTTGGGTTTGAGGAGGAACATTGGGTTCAACGATTACGCCCCTCGCGGGCACGCAAGCATGGTTTCTAGGGACCGGCCGGCGCAAGGAATCGGTGGCGCGCGTTTTTCTGCGCGCGGGCTCCGGGAAATTCACGATCAACCGCCGCACGGTCGAGCAATATTTTCCGAACCACGCGTGGAAGCATGACGCGGTCGAGCCGCTGAAGTTCACGAACATTGCGGACCAGGTGGACGTGGTGGTGACGGCGCATGGCGGCGGAGTGGGCGGCCAGGCTGGCGCGGTGCGCATGGGATTGTCGCGAGCGATTTCGCGGTTCAATCCGGAGCTGCGGCCGGCGCTGCGCAAGAACGGATTTTTGACGCGCGACTCTCGCATGAAGGAACGCAAGAAGTACGGACAGAAGGGCGCACGCAAGCGCTTCCAGTTCACGAAGCGTTAAATTTTGTGGTCCCGACGCTGTCGGGACTGAACCGAGCTCCAGCGGGGCAGCGCAAGTTGACCCGCTGAGATCACGGCCGGCAAGGAGCCGGCAATAGGCTGTTCTGTGGCGACGACTTCGTGACATGAAGGGGCGCCACTGCAAACAGCTATCCTACTAGGAGGAAACTTGGCGGTAGAAATTACGATGAAAGAGTTGCTGGAGGCCGGAGTCCACTTCGGTCACCAGACGCGGCGATGGAACCCAAAGATGAAGGAATACATTTTCGGGGAACGCAACGGCATCCATATTATCGATCTGCAGAAAACCCTCAAGATGTTCCGCGAAGCGAGCCGCTTCGTGGGCGAACTCACAGCACAAGGCAGAAACGTTTTATTCGTGGGCACCAAACGGCAGGCCCAGGAAGCGGTCGCCGAAGAGGCCAAGCGCTGCGGTGCGTTTTTCGTGAACCATCGCTGGCTGGGCGGAACGCTGACGAACTGGGCGACGCTGCAGAAGTCCATCAAGCGGCTGAAGCTGCTGAAGGCCATGAATGAAGACGGCCGGATTAAAGAGCTTTCCAAG
>Ga0137401_10000660_pt1 | contig 14007 bp, 14 predicted proteins | sample CZOMad1_1_16fung_FD_108286 | JGI IMG/M metagenome (GOLD analysis project Ga0137401, IMG submission 108286) | Vadose zone soil fungal communities from Angelo Coast Range Reserve, California, USA - CZOMad1_1_16fungal (Illumina Assembly) | ecosystem: Environmental > Terrestrial > Soil > Vadose...
CCAAAAGGACGAGCGCGAACTGATACTGTGCAATAGCAGCGTCCCGTGGTCCCTGAGCCTGCGCTTCCGCGATGATTTCTTCGGCGCCGAGTTCGGCGGTTTTCCAGTCGCCGAGTTCCTTGCCAAGTTTGATCATCTGTTTCTGGCACGCGACACAATGCCCACCATCCTGTTTGTCGGCTTTCTTGAAGTCGTCCAGAGCCCATGCCGTCTTGCGCTCGTGCAAGGATTTGACGGCATTCTCGTACGTCTTGCGAGCCTTTTGGCCAGTGGGTTCGCCCGATTTTTCCTGAGCCGAGACAGGCATTAGAAGAAAACACATTATCAGACTGAAGAGGACACCTCGCATTGAGAACCTCCCGCCGATCTGTCAGCGCGGCGCGGGGACGCCGCGGGATTAGGGCCTACCGCCTAAAGTGGGATTTTGCCTTGTTCAACTTGCAATATCAATATGGTGTTCCGGCCGGGAGAATCTGAGGCCCGCAGGCTGGGGTATGCCGCGGGCGGACAGTCGTGGGCTGCACGCTGGCTCGCGTTTACGCCGACAGATGGTTCGCGGATCGGGCCGCAAGCCGTAGGAAGACACCATGCACAACGCGATCGCAGCGGACGCCCATAAAGGGAAATGCGTTTTTTGCTTCTGCCCCGACTCGCGCGACAAGCCAACTGCGCAACATCGCGCGGCCGCGATGCAGCCGGACCTTTACGTTTTCCTCGGAGAGTTCGAGCGCGGCAGCCGTTTCTGAAGTGCTCAGTTCCTCAACGTCTCGCAGCAAGACCACGGTGCGGAACTGCTCCGGGAGATCGAGCACGGCGCCTTCCAGGAGGCGGCCGATTTCGGCGCTCGAGGCCATTTCCTCCGGATCAGGCGACGTGTCGGCCATGGTCATAAGAAATTCTCCATCTTGCTCGGACTCTTCCAGTTGCTGGCTGCGGTTGCGCCGGCGGAGGCGAGCCAGCGCTTCGTGGACGGCAATGCGCGTCAGCCAGGCGGAGAACGGTGCGCGCGCGGCAAACTGGCCCAAGTGCTGGAACGCCCGGACGTAGGCATCCTGCATCACGTCTTCCGCTTCGGCGTCATCGCGCAAGATCGCGCGGGCAACACGATAAAGCCGCTGATTGTACCGGCGCATAACGAGCTCATACAGGGCGGTATCGCCGGCCTTCACCCGGTCGATGACTTCTTCGTCGGTCCAGCCTTCGGAGCGGGCCTTTTCCAGAGTTCCGGTGGCTTCCATGACTCCTCTAATTATAGAGCGCCGACGAGAAGAAAGGTTACAGGTGACGGAATCGAGAGATCAGAATGCGGATGAAAAACTTTGTAACCATTCGGGGTGCTCGCCGCTCACCTAAGTGGGGGGAAGAAATGGCTGAATTCGATGACCGCCTCAACGCGGGATGGTGGGCGCTCAGAATCGGTCTTGGCGTGGGGCCCATCATCACCGGTATCGACAAATACTTCAACAAACTGACCGACTGGGGAATGTATCTGAGCCCCATCGTGTCAAGAATTATGTCGGTCAGCGCAACAACGTTCATGCGCGGCGTTGGCGTGGTGGAGATTATCGCCGGGCTGATCGTGCTCAGCCGCTGGACAAAGCTCGGAAGCTACATGGTTATGGTGTGGCTAATCAGCATTGCCGTGAATCTGCTAACCACTGGCATGTTCTATGACCTGGCCATGCGGGACGTGGAGATTGCGGTTGGAGCTTTCGCGCTCTCGCAACTTAGCGCGTCGCGCGAGCAGCGGACAACGGCAAGACAAGGAGCGTAAAAGAGCGTCAAGTTCGCAGTTTGTTGTGACCCGGTAATTCGATCGAAAATAAAACTGAATCGGAGGAACCTATGCGGAAATTTGCTTCGTTTCTTGTGCTGGCTGGGCTGAGTGCGATGCCTGTGGTGGCCGCTGTGGAGAACTACAAAGACGTGCCGGTCGTGGACGTCAACTGCTCGAAGAAAGTAGCCGCCGACCCGGACTCCCATCCGCGAGCCTGTGCATTAAAGTGCGCAGCGAGCGGATTCGGAATCGTGACGAAGGACAAACAATTCCTGAAGTTCGATGCCGAGGGAAACACGAAGATCGTGGAGGCGCTCAAGGCATCTGACAAAAAGGATCATCTTCGCGTGGATGTCAGCGGAGACGTGCAAGGCGACACGTTGAAAGTCACGTCGATCAAGCTACTGTAGTCCGGTGGCGGGATTCCTGCGCACTGGGAGGAAAATCTCCCAGTGCGCAAGACAGTAAAGGCGTCCCGCTCTTCTCGGTCAATTAGGGCGTCCCACCGACGATGGCACTCTGTTCTTCACGGCACATTGTCAAGGCTGGTCCAGGCGCTGGCCGGAGAGTTTTTGTCGCAACCGGCGTTGAGATTACAAACATAAAACTGCGTCACGGGATGGACTTCCCAAACTGTGGAGCGCCAGCAACTCGCCTTCGCGGCCGGGAACCTGCAGTCATCTTTAGTATTCAAGTGGACGTTATCGACCATCAGCTGTCCAACAACTTTGACTTGCTGGCCCTGCAAAGAATTCACGCGAGCAAATGTCCACTTTGCGTCGCGCGTGTGGGGGGTCATCTCGGCGACGACGCTGGTCTTATCCATTTCCGTGGGTTGGCCGAATACCGGCTGCGGTTTATTTTGCAAAATCTGTTGCGCCAATGCCGGGTCAAAGCCCAGGCCGATGTGGAAGTCATAGCTGCCCGGGAGTTGAAGTTTGCAATTCGTGGTTTCCCCGATCGAAGGTTGGCCGTTTGCCCCTTTGCCGGTGTCTTCCACGAAGTAAAGAAAGGCGATGACGGTAACGATGTTCCCTTCGCCAAGATTAGCCAGCGCCGGGGCAGACTTGGCATGGTTGCCGCTGTGCAGGGTCTTTGGAATCTGACCCTCCAGCGACTTGAAATCAGTTCCACTCAGGAGCGCCGTGGAAGCCAGGGCTGCACCTGGAACCTGGTTCTTCAGGAAATTCAGGTACGCATCGTATTTGTGGGCCGATTCGGTGCACCCCGTCGGAAATTGGGCGTGACACGTTTGTGTGGTCAGGCTTGCTGGATTGCAGCCTGTAACTGCTTTCTGTTTTGCAGCCAATTTGGCGAGGTCGTGAGCGCGGTCAGCGTACAGCCGGGCGGGAATGCCGAGCAGGACAATCAAAGCGATCAACTTAATGGATTTCTGCATGGTTCCTCCTGAAAGCATCGGAAGGCCGGTAGACCCTGAGCAGATCCGGATTGCAACAGTATGTATCACTGAGTGAATTATACGTCAATGTAATTTACCGTTGGCGGGAGCAACACGACGCTGCCCAATATCAGGTAGTGATGATGCCGGCGAATTCGTTTCAGAACAGAGGCGAGTGGCCTCACTCCGATTTTTTAAGAGTGCTGCGGCGAAGAATGCTCTTACCAGGAAGCGTGAAAACTCCTTCGAGCTCGTCGCCGTCCAGTTTGAGAGTCATGACTCCGCGGGGAAGTTCACTGGTGAGTGTGCGCTTTGCGCTGTCGTAGCGCCACTCGCCGGAACCCATGACGATTTCTTTGCCGTCCACGACTTTGCCGCCGGTGACCAGGAGATAGCCGCGCTTGCCTGGAATGGCGGCAATGCGGTAGACGGCGACCTCGTCATGGCAGGAGGTGCCCTTCTCAACACAGAGAGAATCGCCGCGCCAGGTGCCCGCGAGTTTCGATTCGTCGCCAGCGCACGAAGCGCTCGTGGGAGCGTTCTGGGGAAGTGCGGCAACTACGGGAGCAAGTAATGCTGCGAGAGGAGCGATGATAACGACGATCCAGAAAAATGGCATTCGCATTATTCACCCAACAGAGAGAATCAATCGCGCAGCGCGCGGGCTGGATCGGTCCGCGTGGCGCGCCAGGCGGGCAAGAAACACGCTGCCAACGAGGCGATGGTCATCACCGCGAGCGCCGAACCAAATGCCAGGGGATCGCGTGGGCTGACCTTATATAGGAGATTCCCCAGCAGCCGCGTCAATGCAAGCGCCACCGCCGCGCCGAGCAGCACGCCGCCTGCCATCAACACCAAGCCGCGCGAGACAACCAGGCGCAAAAGATTGGAGGCGTCCGCGCCAAGCGCCATGCGCAGTCCCAACTCGCGAGTGCTCTGCGAAACAGCGTAGGACATCACGCCATACAGTCCTATGGCGGCGAGCAGCAGCGCCAATCCACCCAGGGTGCCAACCAAAGTGACGGCCACCATTTGCGCCGATGTCGAGCGATCCAACTGCTCTTGCAGCGAGATCACCTCAAAGAGGGCAAGATTTCCGTCGAGGGCGTGCACCTCGCGGGACAGCGCCGCCGCCATCGTCTGCGGGTTGAGCGTGGTCCGGATATGCAAGCCTGCCCCGCGTGCGAAATTCTGGCGCAGCGGCACATAGAAAAATGGCTTTGGCGCTTCGCGAACGCTTTCGTACTTGGAGTCTTTTGCAACACCGACGACCTGCATCCAGCGGCCCTTGACCCGGACGCGCTCGCCGATCGGATTCCTGTCGCGCCAATACCAGGCGGCCATGGTTTCATTCACGATGGCCACGAGAGCGGCCTTTTCGTCATCCGCGCGAGTGAATTCGCGGCCGGAAACCAAGGGAATGCCTAGGGTCGCGAAATAATTCGGCCCTACCTCGTTGTACTGGACGGTGGGTTGCTCCTCGGGAGGAGGCTGATAGCCATCGAGGGAAATCGGAGACGATGAAAAGCTTCCATAACTCAGCGGCGTCACTCGCGCGAACGCTGCGGACTCGACGCCAGGAAGCGCCTTCACGCGATTGAGGAGTTCGTCCTGGAAAGTTTGGGCGCGCTGCGCGTCGTATCCCGCCGATGTCAAATTGACGGCCGTGTCCAGAACCTGATGCGTTGAAAAACCCGGGCTAGTGGTACGGATTTTCTGAAGGCTCTGCATCAGCAGGCCCGCTCCGACCAGCAACACGAAACTCAGCGATACTTGGACGACCACCAGGCCGGAGCGGACCCATGCTCTTTCACGGCTTCCAACGACACCGGCCGAATCGGACTTCAGGGCGCCAGCAACGTCGATCTTGCCGGTCTGCATTGCGGGAACCAACCCAAGCAGAAGCGTGGTGATCAGGCAAACGCCGGCGCTCAGAGCGAGAACGCGCCAATCGATTTCGCCGGGCAGGTGCATCGCCACACCGCCGCGCGCGGGAAAGAGCAGCACGAGGGCGTGACGGCACCAGTGTGCGACGAGGAGTCCGCCGGCTGCCCCAAAAGCAGCGAGGATGAAGCCTTCGGTGAGAAGCTGCTTCAACAAACGGCCGCGACCAGCGCCGATGGCTAGCCGAACCGTCATTTCATGCCGCCGCGCGAAGGACCGGACCAGGAGCAGATTGCCGACGTTCGCACACGCGATGAGCAAAACGAAAACGACGACGGCGAGCATGATTTCAAGCGTGGGCAGCAGAGTGCCCGCATTGTTGAAGGGCGTTTGCCATAACGGCCACAACTTGACGCCGCGGCCTCGATTGGTTGCCGGATAATCGGTTTCCAATCGCTGCGCAACGGCGGAAATCTCTTGCTGCGCCTGCGCGAGTGTCACACCGGGCTTGAGGCGCACATAGGCCTCAATCCAGCGCGCGCCGCGGTCCTCGAGTTTGTAGCCGCCGGCTTCAAAATTTTCCTCCATCGAAGCTGGAACCCAGAATTGCATTGCCCAGCCCACGAAGGTCCCATAAAAACCCACCGGCATGACGCCGACGATGGTGTGCAGCACATTATTGAGCCGCTGCGTTTTCCCGATGATTTGCGGATCACCCTTGAACCGTCCTTGCCAAAGCTGGTAGCTGATGACAGTAACCGGATGAGCCATTCGGCCTGCGTCTTCGCCTGGTTCGAACCCGCGGCCGAGAATGGGATGGACTCCGATGGCGTCAAAATAATTTGCCGATACGATGCTTCCGATGGTGACCTCGGCGCGATCGCCGACGCTGAGGGTGGTGCCCATAATTTTGGTCACGATGAAGGAGTCAATCAGGGTGCAGCTTCGCTGCAAATCGAGAATATCCGGCCAGGAAGTGCCGGTCGGGCCGGATTCGCTGCGCGCCGTTCCGGTGAGGGCGAGCAGCTGCTCCTGGTGGGTTACTGCTGGGTACGGGCGGAAGAGGATGCCTTCGACCCAACTGAAGACCGCAGCGTTGGCGCCGATAGCTAGAGTCAGACAAAGAATTGTGAGGATAGAAAAGCCGGGACTGCGGCGGAGCATGCGCAAGCCGAAACGAAGATCTTGCAGGGTGGTCTCGATCATGGGCAGCCCTCGCTGGTCGCGGTAGATTTCCTTGGTTTGCTCGACGCCGCCAAAACTGCGAAGTGCTTCGCGGCGGGCGTCGGCAGGAGACATGCCTTTGCGCAGGTTGAGTTCGATGGCCATCTCCAAATGCGAACGGAGTTCGTCGTTCAAGTCATCTTCAAGACGACGGCGGCGGAAGAGTGCGGCGAAGCGGCGGAAAAACGTGCGGAAAAGTTCGCGCATAACTTAAACACCCCTTAGCACCCGGAAGGGCTGCGTTCCTTTAGACGGTCAACAGGAGAAAGAGGGAGCGTAGCACATTCCTGTTGGGCGTCAACAGGAGACTTGGACAAGTCCGGGGATGTTGCGTCGAACTGATTCCAAACCTCAAGGTTACAGTAGCGTAACCTTTTTGATTCTCGGCAGTTATATTGTTAAGGCAACGATGGCCACGCGACGACCGGCGCGAAAGCTTTCAGCGAAAGGCGCGGGTGAGGGTGTGCCCGCAGAGGCGAGGGCAAGCGCCGCGGCCGGGTCCCCAAATGAGCGCGTCCTGGTGGAAGCGGCGCAGAACGACGCGGCGAAGTTTGATGCGCTGTACGAACTGCATTTCGAGCGCGTGTATGCGTTTGTGGCAAGCCGGATGCGGGACCGGGCGAGCGCGGAAGATGTGACGTCGGACGTGTTTCACAAGGCGTTGGCCAATTTGGCGAGTTATGAGTGGAGAGGCGTGCCATTTGCAGCGTGGCTGCTGAGGATTGCGGCGAACGCTATCGTCGATCACACCAAACGTGCTGCGCGGGAGTTCCCTGCCCCGAACGACCCGCCGGAGCCGGCAGGTGATGCCGATGTGCAAGCCTCGGAGATGCGCGTTATTGAGCATCGTGCGCAGTTGTTCCGGCTGGTGGGGCAGCTTCCGGCCGTCCAAAAGCAGGTGGTGTACGAGCGATTTGTGGAACAGCGAAGCATAAAGGAAATTGCGCGGCGGCTGGGAAAGACGGAAGGAGCTATAAAGCAATTGCAATTGCGGGCAGTGCAGAATTTGCGGGCGCAGATGGAGGGCAGCCATGGCTAAGCGCTCACTCGCCTTGCAACTGGATGAAGTGGTGCAAGCAATGCTGGTGTCGCTGCAGCCACGGCCTGAGAGAGCGCCGGACCGTGAGTTGGCTTCGCTGGCGCGCGTGGCCCGGGGATTGCGCGATCTTCCGCGCGAAGAGTTTCGAGCGACGTTAAAATCCGATTTGCAAAGGAGAGCATCCATGAGCGAAAGCACCGCGGCAGCAAAAGCAGGGACGGGGGAGGAACAAGCCAGAGCAGTTCATTACATGCGGCCGGGATTGTCAGCCATCACGCCGTACGTGATCGTGCGGCCCGCGGATCGATTCATCGAGTTCCTGAAAAGCGCATTCGGGGGCGTGGAGCGCATGCGGATGCCGGCGCCGGACGGGTCGATCATGCACGCGGAAGTGGCGATCGGCAACGGCGCGATCGAGGTAAGCGACGGAAACGAGCAGTATCCAACCGCGCCGCAGGCGATTCATCTATACGTGGATGACCCTGACGCCACGTACGCGCGTACCCTGCAAGGCGGAGCCAGCTCCTTCTACGCGCCGACCGACGAGCATCCTTCAGGCGACCGCTGGGGCGCCGTCAAAGACCCCTTCGGCAATCACTGGTACATCGCCAAGCCTCGTGGATGGACACCTGAGCCAGGGGGGCTGCGCTCAGTCCAACCGTATCTCCACTTGCGCGAGGCGCACAAGATGATTCCGTTCCTGGAAGCGGCGTTCGGGGCGGAGGCGATGGGCGTACACACTTCGCCGCAGGACGCGGTGCTCCACGCCACGATTCGAATCGGGAACGCGACGCTGGAAATTGACGAAGCTCACGGGGAAAACCAGCCGATGCCCTGCCACTTGCATGTATATGTGCCGGATACGGATGCGGTTTATGCGCAGGCGCTGCGGGCGGGAGCAACTTCGATTGAGGCGCCACGCAACGCGCCCTATGGCGACCGCGCCGCGGGAGTTAAGGATGCGTGGGGGAATAGTTGGTTTATTGCGACGAATTTGGGGAAATAGAAAACAACGAGAAAAAGTGAAGTCGCCGGATTTTCTTCTAGGGACGCAACATGTTGAGCCCCATCTCGGCACGGTTTTTGACACCGAAAAATCAGGCCGCGGATTCGGAGCGAAAAACGCGCTGGAAACGCGGGCCGGTGAATTGGACGCCGACGAGTTTTTCTCTTCCGGATTCGGAATCGCAAACATGGACGACGCGGCCGTGAGTCGCGAAGTCGGTCTCGTTCATTCTGGTGCCAACAAAACGATTTCCGTTTGCGGGTCCCCCAGCCCGCTCGGGCTGCGCGCGGCGCGAGCCGTATTGCGAAAGAGGAATGCGAATTTCGAGGTCAGAGCCGATGGCGACGTCGAAACGCGTGATGAAGGCGGCGCCGTTGCGGCATAGATTTTCACTGGAGGTGTCTTCTTCGAAGGCAAAGCCGTGGGCGTCGCGGCCGCGGACTTTGAGCGGCAGGCGGACAGAAATTCTACGTTCCGAGCGTTGCTTCGAAACGGTGGTGCTCGCGAGCGGGACCATGGGCTGGGTCCTCCTCTACCTCTACAACGACGCGGCCCTCGCTTGTGGCGACCGCAGAGCGGTCATCTCTTTCGGCGGCCGTAAGGCGGCCAACGAAAAATAGTTCCACGCTTTCGAGGACTTCACCGGGTGTTCGCGCCGCATGTACAATTCGACGAAGCTCGCTGCCGTTCCCCACGCCGTGGGTAAACCAGCATGCGAACTGCTTCATTTTGCCTACCCCATCGGGCAGGTTGGCAGCATTAATTTGCCTATAGTAGCCCATCAGTAAACGGTAGCGGACGTCGTCGGTGGGGATATCGTAATGGCCGGTCTCGGCGAATTGCTGCATTTGCGAAAAAATCCACGGATTGGTAGCGGCGGCGCGGCCGATCATGACAGCGTCGCAGCCGGTTTCGCGCACCATGCGCGCAGCGTCTTCAGGCTTGTTGATGTCGCCGTTGCCGATCACGGGAATCTTCACGGCTTGCTTGACGGCGGCGATGATGCTCCAGTCCGCGGCGCCGGTGTAGCCTTGCTCGCGCGTACGCGGGTGGACAGCGACAGCTTCGACGCCGATGCTTTCGGCCATTTTCGCGACGTCAACGGCGACGATGGAATTTTCGTCCCAGCCGGCGCGCAGCTTGATGGTCAGGGGAATTTTCACGGCGGCGCGAACGGCCTTGAAAATATCCTCGAGCAGCGGGAGATCGCGGAGCAGACCGGAGCCGCCGCACTTAACAACTTTTTTTGCGGGACAGCCAAGATTGATGTCCACGGCGTCGTAGCCGAGGTCTTCGACCATTTTTGCGGCTTCCGCCATGACGGCGGGATTGGCGCCGAAAAGCTGCGCGGTGATGGGATGCTCGTCTTCCTGGAAGTAGAGGTAGCGCAGAGTTTTCTTGGCGCTGCGCGTGATGCCTTCGGAACTGGTGAACTCCGTCATCAGCAGGCCGCAGCCGCCGAGGCCGCGAATGACGCGGCGGAAAAGCGTATCCGTCACGCCGGCCATAGGCGCAAGCACCGCGGCCGGGCGGATGGTGAGGTCGCTAATTTGGAGGCTCGCCGGAATCATAAGTTCAGTTTAGGCTGGTGCGGGCGGCGTAGCAAGACGCTGCCTGATCCGTGATTCGTGTCCCGTGGACCAGTCGCATAGAATTTCCTGAAATTGGGGCTTGCAAAGTGTTTTAGTTCTGGTACAAGGAATTTGCGTGAACCTGCGGCTCGACCACAGTTTCGTCCTTTTTCTTTTTGCGCCGTGTTCTCTCGGCTCCTCGCTGTTTTGCTCTGCTGAAAACGTGACCCGCTGCTTCAGGGCTAAAGCTCTTTGATCCCGGGCCCCGGTTACGCCGGGGCTAGCCCCGGCCTCCTAGCTTCGCAATAGGTTGGCAGGCGGCATTTTAATCGGTGCGTGGCGCCGCGCTGGCGAGCGCGAGAATCGCTCCGGCAAACAGCAGCGTGTCCGCAAAGTAGTTGATCCCCTCAACTTTGGCCGCGGTGCTTGGGTCGGACATCTGCGCGATCAGGATCGGCCCATAGATGAACAAGACAAGCAGCACAATCCAGGTACCGAGATAAGTTGCCGCCATCCGCGTCTTCTTGGCCAGCAGAATGGTCGCACCAGCAACCAGAAGAGTTGCGCCCGTCAGATAGCCAATGAGCAAGCGCCCCGGAATCCACGAGGGCATCAGTTTTTCGAGCGGGACTCCGGGGCATCCCGCTGGGTGCAGAAAATGCTCTACGCCAAAAAATAGTGCGGCGATGGCGATTAACACGCGGCCCACGGTAATGAGCTTGCTCTTGCCTGGTCCCTGCATTGCGTTTGCGGCAAGAATCCAGCCTCCGCCCGCGAACGACATTTCGCGGATGACAATCGTCCATGGAATCCTGTCACTGGGGCTGGCGAGAACTCGCGGGATATGCACCATCGCCACAAAGAGAAAAATCATGATCCCGAACAGCAGGCCGGACCAGCGCGCCTGAATTTTTGTGGCAATGCTCAAGGAAGCGGACAGCAACGCAAAGCCGACGAAATAGGCCCAAAACAAACGCCATGGCATGTACGGGGGCACGCTGAGCATGATGAATCTTGCGCCCGAGAGATGCTCCGCGCCGAAGACCGCCAAGGGGATGGCGAAACACAAATTGCTCAAGGCTACGATCTTGTCCAGGCCGCCGGCCCGCGCGATATCGGTCTTCGCAGCCCACAGCGCAACAAGGAAGAGTACGATGCCGGCGCTGCACATCGAAACCACCGGGCGGGAGATCTCAAAAAATGTGGCGAGAATGGTTGTGTGCATGTGGATGCCTGGCGTAAGCTCGCATGCTAGGCCGGAATCTCCTCTGTTGGTTCAAAAACGGTCAGAAGTATACACCCACCCCAACGGCGTTTTTTTGGAATTAAGACGCGGCTCGCCAGCGACCAACTAGAAAATAGAAATTGGAGAAGGCGCAAGAGAAAGACCCCACCCTTGCAAGACCCGCAAGGATGGCCACCCAAAGTCGTTTTTCGGAACTAAGGCGCGGCCACCCGCCCGGCTAGTTGATTCCTGCCACTAAACTGACTGGTTTGTCGCCTTGCGCTGAGATCTCGGTTAGCACCTTCTGACTGGTGGTGCTTTTCCAAACTCGAACTTACAGTTCTCGAATCGAACATCCACAAGATACAAAGGCTCGCCGTTATATCTCACTACGCTGTTCTGGAAAGTGACGCTCAACCACGTAATCTTGGCGAGATTCTGATTAAGTCCACGTATGCCGACATGGAAAAACAGAGCTGAAGCATTGTCTCCTCGCAGCGTGAGAGCGTCTAAGTCCCTCGGCCAATTGAGAGAAAGGATGCTGAGGTCAGTCATTACTGATGGAGCATCCGCGTAAAACACACTTGGGGGTGGGTAGCTCGGCGCGATGATGAAGGCAGTTTTATCTTGTCCCTTGCCAACATTCCAGACTGCTCCGACTCTTAGGTTCGGTGTTTCACTCCCCCCCGCCCGCCAGCATCATGTTACCTTCCGGAAGGATGACAGCACCCCGTATGCCCTGCGTGAATGCGCGGCTACAGAACACCACGTATCCCTGAACGTGAGCCAGAGCAACAACGCCCGCTTGATGAACATCCTCTGGAAGCGGGACGTTTTTCAGCGTGGTGTTCAGGTCGTTTCTAATTAGCTTTACGACGTCTGGTTTTTGAGGGACCTGCTTTTGCAGGTCAGAATTCACGATATAAGAAGCTTGCTGGAACCGGGCTTTCAATTCCTTTGCGGAGATCTTCCGAGCAATCTCAGGTGTTGGAATAGCTCGGCCCAGCGGGGTTGACATCCGCTGCGAGTCTGACAGATGGTCAATTCTCGCGTTTGCTTGATCTATCCTTTCGTTCAGAGTTTTCGAGAGGTCCTGGACGCTCGTCTGGACTTTTTCGATGCTCGCCTCGGCATCCTTGGCCTTCGACTTGATGCCATCTGCATCGGTCTTGAGTGCATCCACTTTGTTGTTCAGTAACACGAGAAATACAATTGCGGCTACCGCGGCCATAATGATGGAAATCACGCCTCCCCATCCTGAGGCAAATCTCTTCAGAGTCTCTACAGCAGTGAGTTCTGGCGCGTTTCGGGGAGGCATTTTTGTTCCCGGAAGTATAACCGTTCCACTGGCTGAATTGAATCGTTCGCGGGTGGCCTACCCTTTGCGATTTTGTTTTGTGCCTGCCTACGGCGGGCAGGCAAAGGGGGGGCAATTCTTTGCTTCGTTTTGAAGCCGCCGACGATGAGGCGGTGGCGTCCAGCGCTGACGGTCTTGCGCCCTCGATGGACAAAATGGAGTTACCATACATTCCGAAATTAGGTGCGATCCTGGCAAGCGGCGAAACAGGATTGTAACGGTGCTGCCACGATGCCCTGGGGTAGCGACAAACTGGTTGGCACATGGAAATTGGTATCCGCCTCGCTTTCAACCGCCGGCGGCGAGCGAAACGACGCTCCATTTGGCCCGAGCCCTACGGGTTTTCTCACATATACGCCGGAAGGCAGGATGTCAGCGATGATCAGCTACGGTGGGCGAAAGCCGCTTTCTGTCAGCGATTGGTCCCTGGCGGGAGTTGAAGAAAAGGCTGAGGCTTTCAGCACATTTGCGGCCTACGCAGGGCGGTACACACTCACGAAAGATCAGGTAATCCACCACGTCGAAATCTCGTCGCTACAGAACTGGGTAAACACCGATCTCGTTCGCCTCATCCGGTTCCAAGTTGACCGAATCGTGTTAGGTACACCACCGACATCGACTAACGGAAAAATCCAAACCTGGGAATTGGTTTGGGAGCGCCTGCCCGGCAGGTCATGATAAACGCGGTCCGGCGTCGCTCATGTCATCGCGGGCGATGGTCATTCAGCCGATACTGGCCGAGGAGGTCAGCGAGAATCCATGCTGCTCCGGCAATCGCGAAGGTCTCGACGGTTTCGCTCCAATTCGTATGACTGTGGGGATCCGAAAGAAGCAACGGTACCCACACGAGCAGCCCAAAGAGCACGAGCATCATGGTCAGCAGGCGAGTGGCGAGAAGCGCCATGCGATTTGTAAGAAGGGCCACAGCCGCGAGCGCGAACAAAACAGTCGTCGTTACCGCCCAAAACATCTGAGTGGGCGGAATCCACTTCGGAACAAGACTGGCTGTAGGGCCAAGATAAAACGCCTGTTCGAGGGTAAACGAAGCGGCACAGATGCCCAAAAGAATACGGCCGATCCGACTAAGCGTTTCCCCGGACCATGCCGATGACAAGCGCGCATAAACGATCGCCGCTCCGGTGACGAGAGAGAACTGCTCGAAGAAGTTGCCCCAGCTATTGTAGATCTTCGGTGCGGCGACGATTCCTGGTACGCACCGTAAGGCAAAGACAAGATAAACCGCAGCAAGGACGACGGCGCCCGCTTTCGCGGTCCGACGGAACTGAATCGCAGCGCTGCCGAAGATCAGGGCAGCGGCGGCGGCGTTGACAAGGTAACGCGGTTGATGCCAGCCGTTGTAGTCGTGCCAGACCAGCGTGACGAGGCCAAAGGCCAAGGCCGCCACTCCAAACACATGACGGCCGAAGTTCGAACTAGGCGTTGCTACGGTCATTTGTTTTCAATCCCGTTCACGCAGGTGTTTCACGAGGCGGGAGTGAGAGAGTCTTATATCACAGCCATGGGC
>Ga0137401_10000663_pt1 | contig 13987 bp, 15 predicted proteins | sample CZOMad1_1_16fung_FD_108286 | JGI IMG/M metagenome (GOLD analysis project Ga0137401, IMG submission 108286) | Vadose zone soil fungal communities from Angelo Coast Range Reserve, California, USA - CZOMad1_1_16fungal (Illumina Assembly) | ecosystem: Environmental > Terrestrial > Soil > Vadose...
CCCGGACGCCGTGGACTTCGGGACGTGGCGTATCGGCGATGCGGGCGGCGCGGCCCTGACCCTGATGACCTATCAGGAAGGCGGCACGGATTTCAAAGCGCAATTGAGCACCGATATTCCAGGTCTGACTCTCAAATCGGAGAGGGGGCCGAAGGGAGACCGGTATCAGGCGGAGATCAGTTTAGTGTTTCAAAAAATCCGGGTCGGTCCGATAAAGGGGTCCATTTTCATTGACACCAACGACAGCGAATTTTCAAGGATCGTTGTGCCGGTTTACGGACAAATCGTGGAGCGTTGAAATCGCGATGACGTGGCGGTCAAGATTCGGCGAGGATGCGCTTGTAGTAGTTTTCGTAGGCGGGGAACAAGTCAGGCGGACGGAAACTAGAAATCAGAAATTAGGAAAAGGCCGGGCCGCTCCCCGACAAGGATCGGGGCAAGCCGGTCGGAATGACAAGGGAAGAGAAAGGCGAAGTTCCCAGCCTCCAAAACCGAGGCTGGGGCACCCGGCGGGGGAGAAACAAGGTGACGGGCAGTTTGGCGGGGGAACAGGTCAAAACCCGCAGCCTCCGCAAATACATCCGGAGCGCGAATGGCTCGCTCTAAACGGAAGGCTGCGGCACCCAGCTAACCCGTTGAACTACAGCTGCTTCTTAGGACCAGCTTTGAGCTGGTCGATCATGGTTTCGGCGAGACGCAGAAAAGTCTCGGAGCGATCCTCTGGGTCAGGGAGCTTACTAGCCCATTCGATCATTTCTTGGGTGCGCCCTGCCTCTGTTCCGCGGGAAGCGATGTAACCCAATCCTTGTCCGCGAGTAAATGCGTCCGAAATTCTCATTACGATTCCTCGGGCTCGTTCAAACTGCCCAAGATACGCCAAGGTGTCCGCCAGCGATGCCCATGCCCCCTCTTGGGAAGAGCCTGATTGAGGTTCCTCATTCTCTTGCAGGGCTAGAGTCACAGTTTGCTCGGCTCCTGACCGGTCCCCAGAATGGATCTGGGCCCAGGCAATCTCGTTTAAGGCGAAAGCTTTTTCTTCATCTATGACTTCGGCGGTCTGAAGAGCAAGTTGAAACGTCGCCGCAGCCCCCCGCTTGTCTCCGGAAGAGGACTGCCGCTCGGCAATCTCGCATAAAGACTTAGAGCGAGAATAAGGATTGACCATGGTATTCACACTCTTAAGTGCCTGCCCGGGTCCCAGATTTCGTGCCTTTGCGGCTTTGATAGCGTCCTCCACATCTGAATGACCTTGATCGGGCCCCACTCTTTCAAGAGCCTTTGCAGCCCTATCGAAATCTCCCAGTTCGATTGCTTTTTCCGCTAAGCCCCGCCAGTCGTAGCCTGTCGTCTGTGGAGAATTCGGCAACAACTGTTGGAGCTGAAGGAGCGATTTTCGCGCGCCCTCCTGATAATCGTGTTCCAAAAAGAGAGCCGCGAGTTGATCGAGCTTGGATGTTGCCGGTCTATAGAGTGGATACCCTTTCGAGTCTTCCTGAACCGCCGAGTGAATCGCCGCGTCGAGCGCCCTCTGAGCTAGATCAGCATTTCCATTCTCGTGGGCAGCGACGGCAATCTGTCCCTGAGGAAAGAACCGATACGAAGAAAGGCGCACCAGGCCAGCATGTAGGAAAGCATCATCCAGAAAACCACACTCAATTTCCCGGGAGGACACGGCTGCCAAATCCATGTCGTGCTGGGAGGAATCCTCCTCTGTTTCTATTGTCTTGACGAGGTTCGAAAAAGTCTCACGGTCGTGAGGCGGCGGTACGGGATCCTTCATTTTGTCCGCGTAGTATTTGTTGAGATGCTCGCGCAAATATCGAACACTCTCGTTGTCGCCAGCGAAGGTTAAGTAGTCGAACAACTGAAGTACCTTCCGCTCAATTCGATCTGGTTCGTATGAAGCCCGTCCTTCACGATTTGCATATTCAATGACAGCGTCACGGGCCTGAAGCAGGGCGATTCGCAGATCCTTCCGCCCGGAAAAATTGGAGCTTGTGTCTTGCGGAGAAGCTGTCGCGGCGGCAAGAAGCGCAAATGTTGAAAGGACAAAGAGTTTGCGGCGCATAGCTATTGGCTGGGCAGGGGACGCTGTCAGATCACGATTGTAGCTGCAAGGCTCTGTTTTTACCAAGGCGTAAAAGTTAAACATCAAAAAATACAGATCAGGAATTAGGAAAAAGCCGGGCAAATGACAGGGAAGGAGACGGAGCGGCTAGCCCGCTCGATAGAGGCCGATGGCTTGCAAGTCTTCGTCGCTGTGAATCCAACCTTCTTTGCCGTCGATACGGACTTTTACCCAGATGTCGTCGGCTACTCCGAGCCCGATTCCGTCCTTCCCTTCTTCCCAGGTGACCAGAACCTTTCCGGCGAGGATTTCGACTCGGGAATCTTTTTTGACCACAACGTGGGCCGGCGGGCCGATTTGCTCGTTGGATTCAGGAAACATGCGCACGAAAGTCAGTTCCTGTTCGCCCGGACGTCGCTCCACTCCTTCGATGGGCATCTCGCAGCCGCCCTCGGCGAACCCATGGCCGGTTTGATAGAAACAGTGCTGCGCCAAGGCCAGCTTGCCTTCCATCCAGTTCACCCGGACCGGGACGGAAACGAAAAAGTAGCCGGTGAAAAGGCGGATCCTCAGTTCGTCGGGCAGAATCTGGGTTAGGTTGCCCCTATGATTGACCTTGCCGGGAACGAAATCGCCCATTTCGCCTTCCGCGTAAAGGGGCTTTCCGATAGGAGCAAGCTTTCCGTTCACTATGCCGAAAATCTGCCAGGGGCCGCCGCTCAGCGGCGCGGAGGGCAGGCATCCGGTGTCAAGCAGCAGGCCAGCGCCATTACTTCCGGTAATCGGGTTGACACTCACCGAGCAGGTCTCCGTGAACTCGCCGTTTTGGAGCGCGTGCGGAAATTCTTCGTGATGCAGGACCGCTCCGGCGGCGTCGGCAATATCCAATGACGCGAGCGCCAGCGCAAACTCGCTTTGCTTGCCAGGCACACGCTTGTTGTGTGCCACGACGGTGAAGGTCTGGCCACCGAACGTGAACGGCCCTTTGCGTTCCTCGGCGTCTTGAAGTTCCGGCTCTCCAGACGAATGCGTCGCCGTCTGGCTCATTTGCTGAGTATTTGGCGGTGGCGCTTCACGCTGCGGCAAGGAGGCTTGTGCCGCCACGGAAGCGCTGGCGGCCACGGCGGGCGCGGGTTCTTGCGGCATGACACTCCGCTGCGGCGCTTGCCTACAGCCTGCAGAGAAGGCCGCGAACAGGAGAAAAACTGCCGAGACGCTGCGAATCGCAAACATAGTTTGTGAGCCACGGAATGATGGGAGCTCTACTGTTTATTCTAGGTGGCGTGCGCCACCCGCGCCACAAGCACGCGTGCAAGCGCAGCGCAAGAGGTACGATGGCCTGCGACATTGACGAGCGCACACGGCGGGGAACAGTCAGGCGGACGGAAAACGGAAATCAGAAACTAGAAATCAGAAATTAGGAAAAAGTCGGGCCGCTCCTCGACAAGGATCGGGGCAAGCCCTTCGAAGCTCCCCTCGCAACTCGGGGTAAACAGGGCAAGCCGGTCGGCCCCGCAACAGCATCCGGGACGCAAAATGCGCGAATGACAACGAAAGAGAAAGGCGAAGAGCCCAGCCTCAAGAACCGAGACTGGGGCGCCCGGCCGCCAATCGGGAGATTCATCCCGCTGAATCGGCGGGATGGAGCAGAGATGGCGTTCCCGGGAGTCCGGCATCTACGGCGCCTCTGTTCTTGCAGGGAGAAAATACTGCGTGGCGTTCGGGCGGAACAGAAAATATGCAAATATGGCGAGCAGGACGGCGTGCATTACCAACTCCAGTAGAGAGTGAAAGCCGCTGAGGATGACGTGAAAGGCGAGCCAAGCCACCGAAAGCCAGCGCGCCCAGTTGTGACCCCGGAGCATAAAGGCTCCACCGACAATCGCCATCAGACGAACGAGGAACACCCACACGGCGTCCGATGGAAAGGGATGTAGGGCCTTGAACTCCGATAGGTGGTAAGCAATCCCGACTCCGCCCGCTGCCACGAAGAACCAACTGATGATGGTCACTGAGAGTGGACGTTTTTTCATATGAGAAGCTGCCTCTCTGTTTCGGGATGCGAACGCGACTGCGCTCCACTCCGCGGCTCAGGATTCGGCGAGGACGCGTTTGTAGTAGCGCTCGTAGGCGGGGATGACGTCGTTGGCGCAGTAGTTTTTCTTGGCGTTGATGCGGGCGATTTTGCCCATTTCGCGGCCGCGGTCGGCACGGGACAGGATTTCGATGGCGTAGCGCGCGGCTCCTTCCACGTCGCCGGGTTCCACCAAAAAACCATCCACGCCGTGGGTGACGACCTCGGGCACGCCGCCGACGTTTGTGGCGATGACGGGTACTTCGCAGGCCATGGCTTCGAGAGCGGCGAGTCCGAAGGATTCGAGCTGCGAAGGAAGCAGAAAGAGATCGGCGGCGGAGAGTTTTTCGTAGACGTTGTCCTGTTTGCCCAGAAAAAAAACGTCTTTTTGCAGGCAATACTTGCGAACGAGAAATTCGGCGGCGCCACGGTCCGGGCCGTCGCCGACGAGAACGAGCTTGGCGGGCATTTTGGCGCGGACGAGGGCGAAGATTTCCACGACGTCCGGGAGGCGCTTCACGGGGCGGAAATTCGAAAGATGCATCAGGATGGGTTCGCCGCCGGGAGCCCATTGCGCGCGGAGTCCTTTGTCGGAGATGCGATTGTAGAGGTCGCAATTTACGAAGTTGGGGATGACTTCGATGGGGCGCTTGATGTCGAAGTCCTTGAGAGTTTCCTTCAGAAGATAGTGCGAGATGGAGGTGACACCGTCGCTCTGCTCGATGGAGAATTTGGTGATGGGAAGATAGCTGCGGTTGCTGCCAACCAGGGTGATGTCCGTGCCGTGAAGGGTGGTGATGAAGGGAAGGCGACGCGGCGCGGCCATGGAACGCGCGAGCAGGGCGCTGACGGAATGGGGGATCGCGTAGTGCACGTGCAAAAGGTCCAGCGCCTCGGATTCGAAGACTTCGAGCATTTTTGTGGCAAGCGCAAGGGTGTAAGGCGGATGGTCGAAGAGCGGGTAGGAGGCGACTTCGACTTCGTGGAAATGGATGCGCGGGTCATTGGGATTCATGCGGATGGGCGGGGCGTAGCTGATGAAATGGATGTCGTGGCCGCGGGCGGCTAGTTCCATGCCGAGCTCGGTGGCGACGACGCCGGAGCCGCCGTAGGTGGGATAGCAAGTGATGCCGATACGCATAGGGGTTGCTCTGCATCTCCGCTTACGATGCGGGCTCGCTACGATACAACAGTTTCAATTGCGGCCGCTCGTATCTGCGAAATTCAAAAGCACGGGTCTGAAGACCCGCCACTACAACTGCCGGGCGAGGCCCGGCACCTACAACTACGGCGGCCATTACAACGACCTTTACAGCGGCCAAAGCGGCGGCTTGCGGGTCTGGAAATCGAATGCTAGAGTCGCGGCCACTCGCGAGGCGCGGCAAATAGCCCGCGCGGCATCCTATTAGACGCAGGAGCTGGGAAGAACGTGACACGACTTGCAGGCAAGGTGGCGCTGATTACTGGCGGCGGGACGGGAATCGGACGAGCGATCGCCTTGGCGTTTGCGCGCGAGGGCGCCGGGGTGGCGGTCGCGGGGCGCCGGGTGGAGAAGATTCGAGAGGTGGCACGCGAGATTCAGAAGGAAGGCGGCGCAGGGTTTGCGATGGAGTGCGACGTGACGCGGGCCGTGGATGTAGAGCGCGCGGTGAAAGGAACCGTGGAGCGATTTGGGCGGCTGAACGTGCTGGTGAATTGCGCAGGGGCGCTGCATGTCTCGACGGTGGAGGGCATCAGCGAAGAGGAGTGGGACCGGGTGATGACGGTCAATGTTAAAGGACCATTTCTGATGTCGCGCGCGGTGCTGCCGGAGTTTCGAAAGGCGGGCGGCGGAGCGATTGTAAACGTTGGTTCGATTTTGGGGCTGATTGCGATGAAGGATCGAGCGGCGTATTGCGCGTCGAAGGGTGGCGTGACGATGCTGACGAAGGCGATGGCCATGGACCACGCGGACGAGAATGTGCGCGTGAATTGCATCTGCCCGTCGATCGTGGAGACGGAGCTGCTGGCAGGGCTGTTCGACGAGAGCGAACGAGGGCAAGCGCTGCGGAAGGCGAGGGTCGCGAGTATTCCTCTGGGCCGGATCGGGCGTCCGGCAGATGTCGCGGAGATGGCGGTGTTCCTGGCGTCGGAAGAATCGTCGTGGGTCACGGGTGTGGCATTGCCACTTGATGGGGGACTGTCGGCGTACTGAACGATCGGCGAAACACGATGACCAAGAGAATGTCGAAGGAAGAAAAGCGGGTCACCGAACTCGTACGGCGGCGAATGAAAGAAAGCCGTTCGACGGACCTTCTTGGGTTTGAAGTGGAGAGCGTGCATAAGGGGCGCGCGATATTTCGATTGGACGTACGGCCCAGCCACAAGCAGGTGCATGGCGTGGTGCACGGAGGAATCCTGGCGGCGCTGGCGGACACCACCGCGGCGATCGCGGCGTACACGGCGGTGCCAAGAGGAACGGAAATCGTGACCGTGGAACTGAAAATCAATTATCTGGAACCGGTTCCCGGCGGACGGATCAAGGCCGATGGTCGCGTTTTGCGCGCGGGGCGGAATTTTGTCGTAGCGGAATGCGAGATTTTCAACGAGGACGGATCGCTGGCCGCAAAGGCGCTGCTCACGTTTGGAGCAGCCGCCGGGCATTCGATTCACAAGTAGCGAACTTACTCGTCGCCACCTTGAGCGGATTCTTCTCCATCCTTATAGAGATACTTGATGACGCGCTTGAAGATGAGCAGATTGGGGCTACCCTGGCGGGTCAGCTTAATGCAATCGCGGTCGTACCACTCAATTGTGCCGCGAAGCACTTCACCATCCTCCAGCACGACGGCCATGGGGGTATGGGACTGCATCTGCTTGACCCAATAAAAATTCTCCGCGTGAGTGATCTCTGGCGGCGCGGGTTTCTTGCTAGGAATCGGGCCATTGTGGGGCGCGCGGGAAATGCTCGGCTCTTTGATGTCCGGAAAGCCCGGACGGAACATGCGGCGGTTCACCATGACTGCTCCTTCTAACCTACAGGGGTGGAATATCTGTTCCTAGGATGCACGAAAAGGCTGGTGGGTTACAGTCCAGGCAATGATTTCTGCCGCGACGAGTAAGGTACGCCCGGCAGAATCAGCCGCGCGAAGCGAGCGTTTGCGATGGGTCCGGCGCAAGGGATGCCGCGAGAGCATCCAGGCCCAATTGGCGATTCAAATTGCGGCGAGCCCCAGCGTAAAGTTCATCGAATCCGGCAATCGCGCGGAGAACCCAACCAGAATCCACAGACTTGGCAAGCAATTCCAGTTCTTTGGCGAGAGGAACATTGCGAAGAACGGGTTCTTTGATGTTGGACGTGAGCTCGAGGAGATCGGTGAGCAAACCATGGAAGATGCCGATCTGTTCTTCGAAGGAGGACTCGCGATCCTTGGCGAGAGCCGAGGTGTCCGCGAAAAGTTGCGCGAACCCTTGGCCGCGTGCGGCACGCTCCAGGATGCGAAGAGCATTCTTCCGGTTTTGCGAAGCCGCGTCCACGTTCATTTCCATCGCCAGGCCGGGGCTGCCTTCAGCGAGTTGCGCGGCGAGTTTGATTTCACCTGGCTTGCGATCCGTTTTGTCCTTCAGAATTTTCTCGACCGTGTCCTGAGGCAAAGGTGCGAAATGAAATTGCAGGCACCTGGATACGATGGTGGGCAGAAGAGCGTAGGGCGAAGGCGCTGTGAGGATGAGCGTCGCCGAGCCAGGCGGCTCTTCAAGAATTTTCAAGAAAACGTTGGCGACATCCCATCGCATGGTTTCGGCGCCATCGAGAATGAAAACGCGCCGACGGCCCATAGGCTGAAAGTAGGCGGCGCGCTGAACGGCGCGCAACTGGCCGACGCGCAGCATCGGCCGCACGACCGGGCTCTTCAGCCGGACGGGATCGGGCACCAGAGCCCAAACGTCAGGATGCGACTGCAGGATCAGGGGCACGCGTTCGACCGTAGCGGCGTCCGCGCTTTCGCCGCGTTCCACCAGACCCTGCTCGAGCAGTTCTTGAGGATTCGCGAGTTGGGAGATGCGCAGGCAAGTTGCGCACTCGCCGCAGAAGTCGTCCGTCAAGCGTTCGCAATTAGCGGCCTGCGCGAACATGCGCGCGAGCGTAAATTTGCCGACGCCGCGAGCGCCGGTAAAGAGCAACGCATGCGGGACGCGGCCGGTGCGGAGAGCGCCGCGGAGCGCGGTGACGATGCGTTCGTTGCCAAGAAAGGCGGAAAAGGGCATCTGCTATCGCCCCTCGCCTGCGGACGCGGAAGCGAGCACGCCTTCGACCGCGGCAAGGACTTCGATCGCGATTTCTTCCGGTTCACGCATGGTGTCGCGGGTGGCGTCAAAACATTGAATCGTAGCCCAGGGGGTGCTGCGCGAAAGCGAGTCGTACATTTCGGCGGCATCTTCCAAATGGCGCAAGCTGGCCTCCTGCAGATCTTTTTGCGCGGACGTATAACTGCGCGCGGACTTCAATGCGACAAGCCGCTGAGCTTCGCGCGGCGGGACACGCAGATAGAGAATTAGGTTTTCGCGGGGCAGGCCATAGATTTGATATTCGAGATGCTCGATCCATTGCAAGAATTCGGAACGTTTCGCGGGTGGAACGCGGGCGGTCTGGTGCGCCAAATTAGACGCGATGTAGCGATCCACAAGAAGAATTTGGCCACTGTCCAGCGCAGCTTCGAGTTTAAATTTGGCCTCGAAGCGGTCCCCGGCATAGAGCATGGCCGAGAAGTGGGGGTCGACACTTTCGAGCGGGCCGAGATCTCCATTCAGAAATTTGCCGACCATCTTTCCAAACCAGGAATCGTATTGCGGAAAGCCGGTGGAATAGACGGAGTGACCTCGCGCCTTGAGAGTGAGAGTCAGGAGCTCGAGTTGAGTACGCTTGCCGCTGCCGTCGATACCTTCGATGGCGATCAATTTTCCGCGGGTGGTCATGTTTTAGCGCGGCCCGAACTCACGGGGCAACCGTCGAAAATCAGTCTAACCGCAGACACTCTGCGCTGCAACGCCGCGCGTGCTAGGATTCGGATTCGGACATGACGACAAAATCAGTGCGGGAAAATCTGCTTCGAATTCAAGAGAGAATCGCTGCCGCCGCGGCGCGAGCGGGGCGAAATGCTGAGGAGATTACTCTGATCGGCGTATCCAAGACGCATCCGGCGAGCGCCATTCGCGAAGCGTACGAAGCAGGAATCCGGCACTTTGGTGAAAACCGCGTGCAGGAATGGGAAGGGAAGCGCGCGGGGACGGAAGGGTTGGCGGCGACATGGCACTTGATCGGCCACTTACAGAGCAACAAGGCAGTGAAAGCGGCGAACCTTTTTCACAGCATTGATTCGTTGGATGATCTCGCGCTCGCGCAGCGGCTGGACCGGGCACGGGTCGAGGTGGGGATAGGAAAACTGAGAGCCTTAATTGAAGTGAGAGTTGCGCCGGAAGAGACAAAGAGCGGAGTGGAAACTCGGGAACTTCCGGAGTTAGCGGAAAAGATCGCCGGACTCCCGCGACTGGAGCTTGCCGGGTTGATGTGCATTCCGCCGTTTCTGGAACAAGCCGAACAAGTTCGGTCCTACTTTCGGCGGCTGCGGGAATTACGGGACCATCTGGGGAAAGCACTCGGGCTCGCGCTGCCGGTGCTGTCGATGGGAATGTCGCACGATTTTGAAGTGGCGATTGAAGAAGGCGCCACGGAAGTGCGCTTAGGAACCGCATTGTTCGGGGAACGAACGCCTCCTGGCTAGGGCGACTTTTCTTGATGGATATACCATTCGTTAAGATACCGCCGGAGCTTCTCCCGGTTGGCATCGCGGTACTTCTCGTAGTCTTCTGATATCTCATCGTCGGCTCGTCTTAGCAGGACATAGGATTCAACGAGCCCCTCTTCATTCAATTTGAAGAGGTACCTTAGCGGCGGGCTAAGGGAATCGACGAGCCCCTCACTAACCTGATGGGCCGCGGCGGCGGCCACTTGATTCAAAGCATCAGTCTCTTCCGCCAGAGTGCGGCGGTAAACTTTCTCACCGGGGAATTCCTTTGCGAATCGTCCATTCTTCCATTCAGTCCGTGTAGCCGCGTACGCGGACCAGCTCGAGGAACCATCTCTCGTCTTGGAAGAGTCAGAAAGGGTCGAGGGACTCGCACTTGTGCCGGAGCCCGGAAGCATATTCGGCGGTGCGATTCGCGGATGGCCAAGCATGGTGTGTGTGAGTTTCGCCCAATTTTCTATCCCCTCCCAGGAATGCGATGTATAGGGATCTGCGATGACGCCATCGATGTATTTTTCCTTCGCCTGATTCACACGACCCAGCTTTATCAGAGCGTCCCCTCCGTACCGATAGGCGATTTCCACATCCGGGTCGATCTGAGTCGCCAGGGAGAACCAATAGGCCGCCTCTTCCCATTCTCCCCAGTCGAAATAGACATCGCCGGCAAATTGAGCCGCATAGTAGCTCTGAGGGTCAATCAAATGGGCGGCGCGGAAGGTTCCCAAAGCCTCAGGCCATTTCTTCTTTTCGAAGTAAGCTTCGCCTTTCTTTATGGCTTCATCTGCCGCCACCAAGTTGGACCATGTCGCCTCGTGGCCATCCTCCGGAAGACTGACAAGCAGTTTTCGAGCCCAAGACTTGCTCCCGCCGAGGGACTCTGCCCGCAGGACAAGAGATCGCGCTCGGAGCCGCGCCTCGCGACGGGCTGCTGCATTCCCCTTTGTCGCTTTCTCCTTCAAGAGACAGGAGGAGAGGCGGAGGAGTACGCCAAAATCTTCGGGTTCCTGCGTGGCAAGCGCATCGAGCAAGGGTAACGCTTCCGCTTCTTTTCGCTGGTTATAAAGGTCGAATGCGCGAGCGCGCTTCGAGGCATAGCTCTCAACGTTCTGCGCAGAGACATGTGTAGCAGTGCACAGAACAAACACAGTGAGGACCGCGAGCGCGAGGAAACTATGTGAGGGGGAAATTCTAGCCGCTACCAGAGATTCGCTCTGCACAGACGCCTCCCTGCACAGTGCCTTCATCAGGGTGACAACAAATGTTCAGCCCGATGGCACGAATGTACCATAATCGATCTGGGAAGCTGCTTCGGGAACATTGCGGGGCAGGCAAGACCCGTCGACAATCCCTTGGAAGGCGAATGGCCACGGGAGCGCACCTTGATTGAAGTGAGTGAGCGCGACGGTTCGGTCGTGTTGGCAGTGCGGGTGCAGCCGAGGGCGAGCAAGGATGAGATTGCCGGTGAGATGGACGGGGCACTGAAAGTGCGTTTACGGGCACCGGCGGTGGAAGACCGAGCGAATCAGGCGCTCATTGATTTTCTGGCGGAGCTTTTGAAAACGCCCCGGTCGGCTGTTAGTATTCTTAGCGGCGAACGAAGCCGCGTGAAGCGCATCGAAATTCGCGGCGTGACCCGGCAGCAAGTTCTTAACCTTCTGGTGCACGAGGCGTAAAGTCCCGGCGCCAGTTCATTTTTGTGTCATGGAGCGTATTCCCCATGAGAGCTGAAATTCCAGGTATGCAGAGCGATCTGCGGGCGGCAAAGCTGGACGGCTGGCTTTTCTACGATTTTCGCGGACGCGATCCGATTGCGCAGCGCATCCTGGATCTTCCCGAGGGGATGCGAACACGCAGGTGGTTTTATTTCGTTCCCGCGAAAGGAACGCCAAAGAAGCTGGTGCACAAGATTGAGGCGCAGTCCCTGGCGGCGGTGCCGGGCGACACGCTGTATTACGCAGGCCAGGACGAACTTCGCAAGAATGTCGGAAAGATGCTCGGGCGCGCAAAGAATGTGGCAATGCAATATTCGCCAAAGAATGCGATCCCCTATGTGGCAATGGTGGATGCGGGCACGGTTGAGCTGGTGCGCGGCAGCGGGGTGAAGGTGGTGAGCTCGGCAGACCTGGTGCAGAAGTATGAGGCGTGCTGGAGCGATGAGCAGCTGGAGTCTCACCGCGCAGCCGGCGTAGCGATCGACCGCATCGCGCGCGAAGCTTTTCAGTATGCCGCAAAGAATGTTCGCGAGAAGAAGACGATTACGGAATACGACTTGAAGGTTTGGATTCTCAAGGAATTTGAAAACGCAGGAATATGGGCGGAGGAAGGCCCGGACATCGCGGTCAATTCGAATGCGAGCGATCCACATTATGGGCCCACAGCTGAGTCCGCTGCCCCGATCCGTGAAGGAGATTTGCTGCTGTTGGATATTTGGGGGAAGAGGAAGACTTCGGGCAGCGTCTACTACGACATTACCTGGATGGGTTATTTGGGGGCGGAAGTGCCCGAGAAGTATGCGAAGGTCTTCCGCGTCGTCCGCGAAGCGCGCGACAAGGCTGTCGATTTGATTCTCAAGAATATTGCGGCCGGGAAGCCGCTGCAAGGCTGGCAGGTGGACAAGGCGGCGCGCGGGGTGATCGAAAAAGCGGGCTACGGAAAATATTTTTTCCATCGCACCGGCCACAGCATCGGAGAAAAAGTTCACGGCAACGGCGCGAATATGGACGGGCTGGAAACGCACGACGTGCGGCACCTGATCCCGCGGACTTGCAATTCGGTAGAACCGGGAATCTACCTGCCGGAATTCGGCATTCGCAGCGAAGTGAACGTGTATATTGACGAACACGAAGCTCGAGTGACGGGAGCGATCCAAAAAGAAATTCTTCCGTTGCTGGCATAAGCAAGGCTGAGAAAGACGAGAAATGACCGACGAAACAGCAGCGCCGCCGGCGCCCCGGGCCGATGCCAGGAGCGAGGCGTTTGCTTTGGCAATTGCGGTGGCGGGATGGATTGTGCCGGGCCTGGGCCACGCGCTCTTGAAAATGTGGGGCCGCGCGCTAGCCTGTTTCCTCACCGTGGGCCTGCTGGTATTTTTTGGCGCCGGGATGCGTGGAAACGTTTTCACTTCGAGTGGAAATGACGCGTTCGACACGCTCGGTTATTTGGCGGATCTCGGCGCGGGAAGCTTTTATTTCGTGGCGAGGTCTCTGGAAAGCAATGGCCCGGATGTATCTCGCGCGGACGGCGATTACGGAACGCGATTCCTCGCCGCAGCGGGGGTGCTGAATCTGCTGGCGGCGCTGCACGCGTACGAAGCGGCGCGGGGACGTAAAGCGTGAGCGCCGCTGTCGTATTCGGCCTGAGCCATCTACAAGCCATGCTGCTGTTTGCGCTGGTGATTTCGATTGCGTTTGGCTTCTTGAGCCGCCGGCAACCCATCGAGCGGATAAAATACATCGTGTGGTCGCTCTTCCTCTTCCTGCTGATCGGTGTAGGAATCGGCTGGGCGATGTACCCTTTCTCGCGGTGAGGGAACGCAAAGTTTGCGGCCGAATTGACAGAAAATTTCCGCGAAATGCTATCGTCAATAGCGCGGGCCGAGGTAGCTCAGTGGTAGAGGAGCCAATTCGCAAACCGCGTCAAGGCAGTAGGAGCAATGTCATAGTGCTAAATCTGGAGGGTTGGTGCCCGTTTTTGGATCGCTTTGCGCAGGATCTTGAAAGAGTTTATAGTCACCAAATTCTTCAGTCTTCACATTGTCATCGCTGACGCCCGAGGAAGCGAGCAGGTCGGTCATCGCAGTGACCATTCCCGACGGGCCCGCGATGTAGTAGATGGGTCCGTTGAGCCCCAATAGATAACGCGAGAGCATTTCACGATTGATGTAACCTTTCTCATAGGGCCAAGCGAAGGTTCTATGCCCGGTGACCGTTGGGATGAGAGTGAAATTAGGATTCTGCAAGGTCATATTCTCAAATTCTTCGAGAAACGCCGCGTCGTCCGCTTCCCGGTTTGAATAGAACAAATACAGTTTGTGTGGCAGACGTTTTTGGGTGGCATGTTGAA
>Ga0137401_10000665_pt1 | contig 13974 bp, 14 predicted proteins | sample CZOMad1_1_16fung_FD_108286 | JGI IMG/M metagenome (GOLD analysis project Ga0137401, IMG submission 108286) | Vadose zone soil fungal communities from Angelo Coast Range Reserve, California, USA - CZOMad1_1_16fungal (Illumina Assembly) | ecosystem: Environmental > Terrestrial > Soil > Vadose...
TGCTACATGAACTCGCTCGATGGCCGTGCCCTGCCCCGGACGGAGCTGCAGCTCCCTTATGCCGCGACTCCCAACGGTCTCGCGATCGAAAGGAATAGCCGTATAAGACTCGCGGCACCCCGACACCTCGACCTCGCTGGGACTCCAAAGGATGGCGTTCTCGCGTTCAAGTGTTTCGGGAAGACTTGGCAGTGCCCGGAAGTCGCAGTGCCAGCACTGAGGGCATTGAACGACGGTGCGGCTCATACCGTGGGAGAGCTTCGCACCCTTGCCGCAGATGCCTCAGGGGCGTTCGCGGTTCAGAGCTTTTTGTCTGCGCTCGTGATGGATGGAGTTGCGACCAAGCTTGAATTCTCCAACGGCCGGCCTAATGACCAGATGGGAGACGCAACATGAGGACTGCAAAGAACATACGCGCGATGGTGAGCAGCGAGGGTGCAGTTCTTCGCGATATGAGGAGCGGAGGGAGTTTTGCCCTCAACCCAATCGGAGCAAAGGTTTGGGAACTGCTTCAGAAAGGCACCGCCGCGGAGCAAATCATCGACCAAATTAGCGTCGATTTCCATGCTCCCCGCGAAACGGTAGAGAGCGACGTTCGGACATTCATTAAAAAACTGGAAGACCAGAAGCTGATTGTCAGTGAGGAAGCTGCAGCTGCCGTTAGCCCAGCGTAGGCAAGCCATCTAAGCTTCCGAGAAAATTCAAATGAGAAGCCTGAACGAACAGCAAGACTATTTCCTAATTATTCCGCGGAAGCAAAACCGCGAAATTGTAGTTACGTACGATTCCGAACGGCGCGCAATGGGCCCCTGCTCTTTGCCGAAGATCACCATTCCCAGGTGGGAGCGGAAAGGAATTGGCCTGACTCGCAAGATTCAGAAAGAACTCAGTCTGAACTCAATCTGTTTGTTCTGGCTCCGATCCCCGAAAGCCATTAACGGCGACGATCTCCACCTCATCAATCCTCCACGTACAGCCGTTCTTGAGATTCGAACTCCAGAGTGGATTCCTTCCCACGGGATGAAGTGGATGTCCGTTGATTCACTCGAATCCGAGGACTTTGTCGAGGAGTTGCACTTCGAATTCCTCCAAACTGCGCTCAAGCAAGCGGAGGACTATGCCTCCGGACGCAAGGTTGGTCCGTTTGGCCGGCCCGGTTGGCTTGACGAAGTTTTCGTCTGGGCGCGCCCCTATCTCAAGCCTTACGGTCTCGATTTCACTGGGGGCTTCCAGCAACACAACGCCAGCGCGAACTTCAATTTAGTTCGGCTTGAGACCAATGGGCCCAGCGTATGGCTCAAAGGAGCCAATGACGAAAATTGGCCTGAATACGACATAACGGTGGGCCTTACGACCCGTTTACCGAAGTATTTTCCGAAGCTGTACGCGCACCGGCCCGATTGGCGTGCCTGGCTGAATGAGGGGCTTGACAGCAGTTTGTACGGCGCATTGCAGGCCCCTCAACTGGAGGGGACAGTTCGAACACTCGCTGGTCTGCAGACCGAACTGGCCGGAGACACGAAATTCCTTTTCAGTATTCATTGCAAGGATTGGCGGATGCATCGAATCGCTGAGCAAATCCGCCCGTTCATCGAGTCCATGACAGAGCTGATGGAAAAACAAGAAGCCGTGTCGGCGCCCAAACTGTCGCGGCAGGAGCTGCTTGACCTGGCCGATATTTTGGAAAACGGCTGTGGCCGCCTTGCTGCGCTTGGCATTCCCGATACATTTGTACACGGCGATTTTTCGCCGGGCAGCAATGTCGTGGCCAGTGATCGCTGCTTATTGATCGACCTGGCGGAGGCATACGTGGGCCATCCGTTTCTTTGCTTCCAGTATCTTCTCGACGGCCTGCATACACGATTCTCGCAATTCGATACATTCCATGACTACCTGAGGTCTGTGTACGCCTCCTATTGGAGGAAGTTCGCGTCGCCTGAAACCATCGACGAAGCATTCCGCCTCGCGCGTCTCGTCACCGTGCTGTGGCACGCCACCGGTGGAAACGGTTGGCAAGGTCGACAAGGCTATCTCGATCTGATCCGGGAAAAGTACTACCGCAGCTTAGTGCGCCAGATGCATTCCCGCGCGCGGGAATTGCAGGGCCAGGGGGTCGCATGCGCCGCGAGCTAGATGGGGTAACGTCAATGGTCGCGAGCGAGCCCTGCTTTCCAGCTGCTGGTTTGAGTTTCGCGCCAGTCGAGCCGGTCGCAGATTTTTATCACGGCGTCGAGGTGATCGATCCTTATCGCTGGCTCGAAGACGGCGATGCGCCTCGAACTCGCCAATGGCTCGCCGAGCAGGATCGGCTCTGGCGAGCCTACCTCGAAAAAGCTCCGGGACTGGACAGGATCCGCAAGCGGATCTCGGAACTCTTAAGTGTCGAGACATGCGAAGTTCCCAAGATCGCCGGTGAGCGACAATTCTTTCGGAAGCGCGCGGCCGACCAGGAACAGCCCTGCATCTACATGCGTGAAGACGACAATGGCGAAGACATTCTGCTCGTTGATCCCACCACACGCGACAAATTCACTGCTGTCAACATTGTCGCGATCTCGAAGGGCGGCGGGCTTCTCGCCTATGAAGTCAAGCAGGGAGGCGAGCACTCCTGCTCCATCGAAATTCTGGATGTCGATCGGCGTCAATTGCTGGCTGACCGCCTTGATAGCGGGCATCGCCGTGTCTTTTTCTTCGCTTCTGACACCAAGAGCTTCTTTTACATCCATGAATTTCTCGACCTACCCGCACCTATCGAGCACGCGCTGTTCGAACACACGCTGGGAACCGACCCTGCTACTGACCGCAAGGTGTACTCCGCTGGGAGCGGGCCGCGCGTTCGCCTGATCGTTTCGTCCCCCGACGGGCATGTGGGATACGCCACGGTGCAGTCTTGGGACGAAAACGCCACTCGTTACCTCACAGACATTTTCACGCTCCAACTTCGCGGCGAACCTTGCGTAAAGCCCTTGCTCAAAGGCGTCGAGGGCCGCTTCCGCATGCGACTGGTCGACGGTCGTTTTTTTGCGGTAACCGACATCGGTGCTCCCAATTCGCGCATTGTCGAAATCACATGGAACGCTGCTGGTGAGCCGGCCTGGCGCGAAATCATTCCCGAATCGGATGCCCGCATCCAAAAGGCTCTCTTTTCTGGCGGCCAGATCTTTGTCACCTACACCCGCAAGCTCTCCACGCAAATTCGCATCTTCGACCTGGCGGGGAAGAAGATCGGTAAGGTGCGCATTCCGAAGTCCTGCTCTGCGCACATTTCTCCCGTCGGTAGAGACAGCAACGACTTGTTCCTCCATATTGAGTCATTCCGACACCCTCCAGCCATCTTTCGTTACCGGCCTAGCACTGACGAACACACTCTCTGGCTCCGTCGCCCCGTCCCCTTCGACGGCGCGCAAGTGACCACTGATCATGCGTGGTGTTCCTCCAAGGATGGAACCAAAGTCCATATGTTCCTAGTGGGACAGAAGGATGCGCTTGCTTCCGGTCCGCGACCTGAGCGTCCGCGGCCATTGATCCTCACTGCTTACGGCGGATTCGGTCGGGCCATGCTGCCCAAGTTTGGCATTTTCACCTCCTACATGATGGAGCACGGCTGCATCTTCGCTCTGGCGAACATTCGGGGCGGCGGCGAGTTCGGTGTCAAGTGGCACGAAGCGGGGATGCGACGAAATCGGCAGAATTCCTTTGACGATTTCATAGCGGCAGCGGAATGGCTCATCTCGAACGGTTACACCACTTCGGAAAAGCTCTGCATCTTCGGCGGCTGCAACTCTGGAGTTCTTGTGGGCGCCGCTCTAACGCAACGGCCGGACCTTTTCCGCGTCGCGATGCTAATGGCCCCCGTCCTCGACATGCTTCGCTATCATCTGTTCAATTCCGCCAGGAACTGGGCGCCCGAATACGGCCTTTCCGAAGATCCGGAAGATTTCGCGGCGCTCAATAGGTATTCGCCATATCACTGCGTTGAAAATGGCGCTGCGTATCCCGCGGCGCTCCTGATCTCTGGCGACAACGACATGCAGGTGCATCCCATGCATCCGCGCAAAATGACAGCGCGGCTTCAGGCTGCAAGCTCTTCCGGAAGACCCGTTCTGCTCGACTACAGCGCGGAACGAGGGCATTCGGCGAACTTGCCGTTGAGTTTTCGGATCGAGGCGCTCACGGATCGGATTGCGTTCGTGTGCAAGGAACTGGGAGTGGAGGTGTAGCGATGCGGTTCGTGTTTTGGAGAGCGTTTTTCCTGGTGATGTTCTATGACCTATTGCTCGCCCGCGATGATTTTCCGGGGATTCACCGACGTGTACAGAAGTATCCGATTGGCGGAAAACCTCCCGCGAATGCGGTCGACGCGGAAGCCATGCGGGAGACAATTTGCTCGGCGTTGAACAACGCTTGCGTGTGGTACCCACGCCGGGCCGAGTGCCTGCAACGGTCGGCGGTCTTGACGTGCTTGCTGAGACTTTACGGCTTGCCAGCTCAAATGGTAATTGGCACGCAGAAGCTGCCGTTCCGGGCGCATGCCTGGGTCGAGCTGGACGGCCGCGTGGTGAACGACAAGCAGGACATGTCGACGTTATATGCAGAGATTGAGCGATGCTGAGTGGCTAGCGGCGAGTGACTGCGGGGTTCCCGCTGTTAGCCACTCGCGGTGCGCGCCAGGAAGGAGGGTGAAGATGAACCACGAGAAACCGTGCTTCTTCGTACTGGGTTCCGCCGCTACCGCAATCCATGACTTCGGGCACCGAGATGGTCACTCGGGCAACGCCGGCAAGCATTCACTCCTTTACGAAAGCTGCACAGGTCATGGGCAAGAGGGAGGGGAAATGATCGCGTGTACCTCGTCTACGGGCAGCGCGTACGAGGCGGACGAATAAGCCAATGTGGAGGTGAGCGCGAGCAGAGTGAGGGGAACGACAAGCTAAGTATAGGACAGGGACAAAAGCATGAGTTGCATGGCGGGAATGTGGAATTTTGATGGGAGGCCGGTCGACCGGGAATTTCTCGGCAGGCTGGGGGATAGCATTGACCAGTACGGGCCGGACGGGGGCGGCGAGTATCTGTACAACTTAGCTGGCTCACCCCACGCGGCTTGCTGGGCTGGGAACAACGACGCTGCCAAGCAGGGCAACCAGCTCGCGATAGAGGTCCGCGGATCGTTCGCTATGATATATCGCGCGTTCCACACCAACAGGGAGTCACGTCTGGAGCGGCTGCCGTATGTTTCCAAGCGCGGGAACGTCATGACGTGGGACGGACGGCTGGACAATCGTGAGGAATTGACGAGGGCGCTGTCATACGAATTGTCGACGGAACATTCGAGGACATTGATCGGGTCGGCGACGGGGCACACCGACGTAGCGATCGTGATGGGGGCGTGGGAAGCATGGGGAACGGACTGCTTTAAAAGGCTGATCGGGGATTATTCGCTGGCGGTGTGGGAGCCGAGCAGCCGGACGTTGACGATGGCGAAAGATTTTATTGGCGTTCGTTATCTATATTACGAGATCCTGCCGGAAGGGATACGCAGCGGAGGACGTTCCAATGGAGAGCTGGGAGACGCGCAGCCGCCGAGCGGGCCGAGTGTGTGGTGGTGCTCGCGGCTAGAGCCGCTGATCCTCCTCTCCGGCAGGCAGTACGACCTCAACGAGGAATACATCGCGGGATACTTTGCGTTTCATCCCGCGAACCATATCACGCCTTATATGGGCGTCGATGCGCTGCCGGCGGGACATTATGTGCAGATCCGGAATGGACAGAAGAAGTTAGTGCAATACTGGCACTTCGATCCGGACAAGCGCATTCGGTACAAGACCGATGCGGAGTACGAAGAGCAGTTCCGGCAGGTTTTTTTTCAGTCGGTGAAGCGCCGGCTGCGCGCGGACGCGCCCGTCGTCGCGGGGTTAAGCGGCGGCCGCGATTCGTCAGCCATCGTCTGCGTCGCCGACGAAATCATCGCCCGCGGCGAAGCCGAAACGCCGCGGCTCGATACGTATTCACGTTACGATGAGGAAGAACCCTTTGGGAACGACAAGCCGTATCTGACGATTGTCGAGCAGAAGCGCGGCCGCGCCGGACACCACTTCGGCCATGACAAAGCGGATTCGGCACCCTCGTCCACTCGCCGCTCGTTTACGCCGACCGGAGTCGAGGAGCCTTTCGCCACTACGCATAACCGTCTTCGTCCTCTCGACCTCGATTACTTCTCCGCCCATCCGGGAATCGATCAGTGGGGCGCCGAAGCTGTGCGAAAGCGGCTGGAGTTCATGAAGCTGAATGGCTACCGGATAATTCTCAGCGGGGTCGGCGGCGATGAAGTCACCGGAGGCGTGCCGTATTGCATTTCGGAGTTGGCCGATCTGCTAGTCCAAGGCCGATTCGTCAGACTCACTAAGCAGCTCAAGGCATGGGGTCTGACACAGAAGCGGGCGTGGCCAGATCTTGCATGGAACACATTCAAAAGCCTGGAGCCGGACTCCTTGCGCCGAATGTTCTGGAACGGAAAGGAAGTATGGGCCTGGATCGACAAGGAATTCGTGGAGCACCAGCGGAAAACATTCATCCAATTGACTTCAACACGAGCGCCTAGGAAAGGCCTGCCCAGTTTCCGAACGAATATAGCCGTCGCGGTGGGTGTTTCCTGGCAATTGGCCCATGTTGCAAAACTGCATCGTCGTGGGGCAAGAGAGAACCCCTACGACCGGGGGTTTCCCTTCTTAGATCGAGATTTTCTGGAATTCATGTTCGCCATCCCACGCGAACAGGTTTTGCGACCGGGGCAGTATAGGTCTTTGATGCGGCGTGCGCTTGCTGGCATTGTCCCCAACGAAATCCTGAATCGAACGCGAAAGGCATTTTCAGCGCGGAGGTCAGCCCTTGGATTTCAGTTCATGTTATTGGAAATCCGCAAGCTATTCTCGCAGCCTCCTGGTGCGAGGCTCGGATGGGTGAATGGCATCGACTTCCTGGCACGGTTGGATGAGCTCTCAGTAGGTAAGAACGACTTTGTCGTTCCTGTTCGGAAGACACTCACTCTGGAGATGTGGCTGCGCAGCTTGGCCGAGCGGAGAATGCTGAATGTCGCGTCAGCACCTTTGAAGGCCAAAGAAAGAGTCTTGGAAGGTGTGGCCTAGCGGAGAAAATGGTATTTGTCTGGAAGCAGTCTCTTCTCTGGACTTTCGACTGACTTTTGTTTTTTTGACTCTAAGAAAGGAGGTAGAAAAACATGGTATATGAAAAACCAGAACTCTTTGTGTTGAGCCTTGCTACCAACGCGGTTCGGACCGTGCACGACATCGCCGACAGCAACAAGGTCTCAAACACGGCAGAGACCGGTTCCGGTCACGATACAACCACAGACTCAACCAGTGGTAACGATCTGGGTGCCCCTAGTTCGAGCACAGGTGGTGCGTACGAAGCTGACGAGTAAACACTAACCAAGTCAGGAACGTCCGCAGTACGGACGTTCCTGGCTTTCCTCTTGCTCTCGGCTCGTAACTGTAATCTCTTTTCAAAACGCTAGCTTCAACGCCAACTGAACAGATCGCGGTCCCCCGATTTGATAGAGTGAGTTCAAGCCCCCGTAAATGGTGTTGGAGGTGCTAGTAGCCAAACCAAACGTGCCGTCGCCGAGAAGGGGGTCCACGGCCCCAAAATTTGGATGGTTGAAGAAATTGAAAAACTCACCTCGAAATTGAAGATTTACTCGCTCCGTGAAGTTGAACTGACGGTGGACGGCAAAATCCATCTGCCACCCGCCGAACAATCGCATGACATTACGGCCCAACGTCCCTTGTCTCGTTGCGAATCCGTTCGCGTCCACTGGAATCGTCCCAGGAGGAGTCAGGCCATCCCCCACAAGGCCGGCGAACGCGGCGGGGTTGAATCCCCTTCCGTCTGGACACGGAGATCCGCTTACCGCAGCGCATTGTGTTCCGTACAAGTAAAGCGGGGTGCCCGGGACTGCATCCGGTCTAACGTTGGTCCAACAATTCAACGCACACCCCGCCTGTAGGTCTATGGGCAGGCCCGATTGAGCAAGTCCAATCACATCCACCGACCAACCCCCGAAGGCAGCCTTGGAGAGAAAATCGGCCCGCAAGGTGGGGATGTTGTAACTTGCTGCAGCCCGGAACAAATGGCGGACGTCGAAGTCTGAGTTCCCTCGGTTCATATTCGGGTCCGGAAATCCCAAGGTTCCATCCGTCGAACTGACTATGGCCTGGCCGTCCGATGCGTTGTCAATCGAATGAGAGTATGTGTAAGAGGCCAGAACTTGGAGTCCGTGCGAGAGTTGGCGATTGAACTGTAGCTGGAGAGATTGATAGTTGGAAGAGGAGCCGTTTCGCACGGCTGCAATGTCCCCAAACGTGGGGCTGAAGTTAGCGAGAATCGTGGATTGGAGAAGACGGTGCCCTGCGGACGCCACGTAAGAGGCCGTGAACAACTGATTCGGACCAAGGGCTTGCTCAACGGACACATTCCACTCCAGCGTGTGAGGAAGCTTCAGATTTGGGTCAATGCCGCTTAGTTCGCTGAAGGGCGGGTTCGGAGGAACCGGCAAGGACGGAATTGTTAGAACGTTGTTGGGGACGGGAAAAGGTAGGGGCTTCGTGGTCCCAGGGAGGTTTCTCACAATCGGACCGAGGGCGCTAAATACTCCGTTGACCAAGTTCCCCGCGAACGTCTGGCTGTTAAGATCATAGAACAGACCGACTCCTCCTCGAATAACGGTCTCGTGACCAGGTACTTGGCGGAGCTGGTAAGCAATCCCTCCGCGGGGGGCAAAATTGTTATATGTGGTCTTGTAGAGCGGGGCGCCTGTCGGCGCGAGGGCGGCCGTGGCCGGATTGTCAAGGCCGACCACATTCAGGAAGTGTCTGTCGAGTCCGTCCCGTTCGCCCGGCGTTGGGTTCAGTTCCCAACGCAGGCCGTAGGTGAGTGTCAGTCTTGGGCTTACTCGCCAGGTATCCTGTACATAAGCAGAAAAGTTTGTATAAATAGGATGGGCAAGCGCGTTTGCACGATCAAAGGCCTGAGACAAGTTACCTGCGGTGAGGTTAGAGAGCGAGAGGACCAGAAAAGCGACAGTCGAAGGCTGAAAGGCATTGATCGGAAACAGGCGCCTGTAATCGACTCCCCACTTAGGCTGATGTTGTCCTATTGAATGGCTTACATTATCCAAGATGTTGATCTGACGTTGGGAGTTCCTCGCCTGCGGTCCGACAAGCGTTATCACTCTTACGCCGGGCACGAACAGTGCCCATTCTGCAAACGTCGCCCCTTGGGCAAGGGGAGCTGGAAACAAAATTGAGGTGTCAAATGGCTTCGCTCCCCCAAAAACAACCTGGGAGTAAGTTGTGGTAGATGGAGCAACTGAATAATTAAGCCGCGCTTCGTTGTTTAGCGCTGAGGATATGACAGCGTCTGTTCCCAGTGTCAGAGTGCGAGATCGTAACTTTTGGGTCAAAAGGTTGGCCTGAACGCCAGCACGGGTAGCCTGGAAGTCTGAAGTTGTATCGGAGTATCGCCCAAAAATATGGAAACGCTTTCCTATCGCATGGTCAATCTTGACGCTGTAGGAATCGAAGTTCGTCGGGAGCGACGTGTCGAGAGTAAACTGTGCTCCCCCGTTACCAAAATCTGTGCCATTTGGAATCGGAAACGAATTCAGGATGGGCTGGAACGCCGGAGCAGCGGGACTCATCCCTGAAGGACATGTACCCGTACCTCTCAAACAGAGGGATGGGACGGTCTCAACTTGAGTGAACGGCTGAAGAAGTCGCAACCCCTCATACGAAAAGAAGAAAAACGTCTTATCTTTGAGAATTCGACCGCCCAGGGTGCCGCCAAGGTCGTTTTGGCGTTCTTTACCCTTAGGGAGTCCTTGCTGATCGTTGAACCAAGTGTTTGCGTCGAAGATATCGTTCCTGAGGTAGTCGAAGGCTGTGCCATGAAATGAGTTTGTACCGGAGCGAGTCAAGAGCGAGACCTGACCGCCAGGCTGGCGTCCGAATTCGGGGGCATAGGTGGAAGTCTGAATCTTGAACTCCTGAAGAGCGTCTACTGTAACCATACCCTGCGTCGTGCCGGCGACGGTGAGGTTCGGATTTGCTCCGTTCATAAAGGCAGTGCCGTCAAAAGCATTGAGAAAGCCTCCTAAGTTTGCGCTTACTCCGTCCACGGTGAAATTGTTCGTGTTTGCTCGTTGGCCGTTCACGCTGAATGTTCCCCCGTCGCTCCCTTGAAACGCAATGGTTGTCCCAGGAGTAAGCAGCAAGAGTGTTTGAAAACTGCGGCCGTTGAGGGGGAGGTTCTCGGCGAAATTGCGGTCGATGGTCGTACTTACTGTAGCATCTTGTGTGTTAATCATGTACGTACTGGCTTGAACTGTAACAGTTTCGGAGGCGGAGCCGACTTGGAGGGTGTAGTTCGCTGCGCGGGCGTCTTCGACGTGGAGCTCGATGCCGGGTTGCATTACTGTCTTGAAGCCTTCCTTGGTGATCTCCATGTGGTAGGTGCCGGGGGGGAGGTTGGGTTCGACGTAGATGCCGTCGTTGTTGGTTTTTGTTTCGTACCTCACGTTTGTGCCGTCGTTGACGGCTACTACCTTTGCGTTGGGGATGGCGGCGCCGGAGGTGTCGGTTACTTGGCCGTTGAGCGTGGCGTTTGTTGTTTGAGCGGCGGCAGGCCAATTTGTAATTGACAAAGCCAGTAGTACTACTATTGCGGTCACGGAACGCAAAGTCTTAGCCCACATAGGACACCCTCCTCAAATTTGACCGACCGCAGACAGAAGGTGCTGTCCCATCATTCTGAAGCGAGAAACTTCGCTTCACCGAAAAACCCGGCAAAAAGAGTTATTCCCCTGCATCGCCCGCTGCGGATGCAGAAGAGGAGGGGTCCCTTGGGCCGACTTCGGCCTCGGAATGATTCGGCTTCGCACTTCTAGCTACGTACTGCCATGAAAGAGTCAAACGGGCTACCGACGTCAGACGTGTCATGCGAAGGCAAAGTAGACTTTGTGTATTCTGTGGATACTATCCATTTCCTTGCAGAGTGTTCACTGTCTGCTCACGAAACGTTCTCTCTTACCTTACAATCAAAACGTGGAGGAAATAGCCGATTCTCGGCTTTCAGCCCGCAAGACCGGTCAGAGAAACGGCCACCAGCGGTGCATACCCCCTTTGTGTTACCGCTATCACCCCCATCGTTGCCATCGTCTTTGCCTTGTAGTTTTGCAAGGATCAATGGAGTGAGAAGTGCCAGAACTATAAGTACGACTACCTGATCGAGGTTCAGGATCCGATCCTTGAGAAGCTCCAATGAGACTCGAAACGTTATTGCTATGAAAGCGAAATAGCTGATAATACGAACGTGCTTCGGCATTCTGAAATGGCCCATGCGTAGCCCAGGCACACAGAAATGCTGAATTGATATGACGTGGAGACCAGCAGAGAAACGCCAACGGACGAAAATTCGTTCGGGGTCGCTACTTCCCGGAGCGGCCTGATTGTGACCCAGTAGAGTGAAACGAGCAGCATGGTCTGCTTGCGTCGCATCGCAACCAAATTTATGCGATAAATTCACACCCCCTGAGAGTCAAACGAGGGGGCGCCGGGGCTTGTGTCAGCATTGCATACGGAGTATGCACACGCGGCGCTATCGTTGTTCGTCGGCTAGGTGCCTGACCGCGGTGCGACGACACTGATTAACCCTAACAGGAGGGCCCCTCCGGCGAGGGCTTCGGTCCAGGCCCAAATTAGGGTAGTCTTTGTGGCGAGCCGGCAGGACCTTGAGAAAATGTCCTGACCTGTACGATTTTGTGCTTGACAACGAATTTAAATAGGCTAAAGATGTTTAGCGTAAATAAAACATATTCAACTAAGCAGGCGGCGAAGAGCATAGGAATTCATTGGGTGACACTTCACAAGTGGAGATCCGCTGGCAAGGTTTCCGCTTCAGTGGAGATCGGGATGAATGGGGGAAGGCACTGGCGTTGGACGGACGAGGACATCGCGAAGGCAAAGAAATACAAAGCCGATCACTATGGTAGAGGGCGAGGCAGGAAGAAAAACGTAAGGAAAGGCAAGTGAAGTACCGGGGCGCGCCGGTGCGAGAACACCGAAACGCGCCCCTAACCAAGTCGCACAAGAGAGGTGCAACATGGCTGGAAGATACCCTATCGATTTGTGGTCTAGGGCGCAACTCGTGTGGCGCCTAGAGTTTCCGGCTCGTTTCCGTTTCCCTCATGGGCCTGAGTCGATGGAAAACCCACCGTAGGAAAAGTAAGAAAAGCCAAAAGCAGGTTCCTTGCTCCAGCTGAAATGGCACCAGGGGGAAGTGTGTTCAGACAACGAAGGAGCCGAACTAGAGTTCGGTCACCACACGAGAGGGAAGGCGCACCGTAAAGGAATGACGGTTGCCACGAAGAAAGGAACGAAGCATGAAGGCCGATAGCTATGGTGAACTTTACCTTTGGAACCGCGGGATCGACCGTCTGGTGAGAGTCTTGCAGCGAACCGAGGCGCACTCGCTTTTCGGGAAAGAGAAGCGAAAAGCGTACGAGACACGACTTGAAGAAATCAGAGCAGGACTGAATGCAGACTTCGCAGAAGCGAAGGCCACTGAAGAACGCAACGACGAAACCCGCCTGCGGATGCAGCACACCGCCTGGGAAGCGCGCAACCTGAATAACCAACAGAATAAACGCAGTCAAAGTTAAGGGCTCGCGCCATTTCGCGCGACCTTCGAATGGTTGGCGACGCCCATATATGCATAGAGTGGACAGTATGTGCCGCGCGCGATGCACGCGAGATACAGCAAACCCTCAATCCTTACCTTGCAAGGGCGAAAGCGCCCGTGCATTAAGTACGCAGGTAGTCGATGGGACAATGGAAGGCACCACTAAGTCTGCGGGTCCGCGAAGCTCTACGAGCAGAGTTGGAACAGTATGCTGCGCGCGAGAAGCGAACGCTGGGAAACATCGGAGAGCTGATTGTGGAGTGGGGGTTCGAGCAACTAAAGATCGCGGGATCGACGGAGCGTTTACTGAAACACAAGATTTCTCTCTCAGAAGAGCCCCCTCCGAGACGTCGATGAGTGTTGCAATAGAGAATAGTCGTCGAGAACGTTTCGGGAAACGTGACGTGAGCAATGCACAGCGGCACTGGTGAGAGCAAGTTTCAAGTAGAGTGCGATGCGGGGAGCGCCGGCCATATTCGCCTTTCCGCGCAGTCTCTTTCTGTCACAGTCGGCCAGCGGATACTAAGAGATGGCGCCCTAGAGATGTGGGATTCGGTTGTGGTGAGCTGTGCGCAGGAAGAGGACGGCGCAATGCGGGTTTGCGTGACCGGGTTCCATCTTGACTGGGACGAGGGCCGGGAAATCTTGTTCGTCCGGTCGCATCCGAACGACCCAAACACTCCGATGTTGATCTTCGACCTCGGGCCAAGAGCGGAGAAGCGCTGCATGAGCGGTACCAACGCCAGTCCCGGACGTGCTGCCTTCGGATTTCTGTGGAAAAATGGACTAGCCAACGCTTTTGTTAAAGAATTTTCTCTTGATTCGTGGAAGGGTTGCTTGGTATAACAAGCATGTTGGGACCGGGGGTTGCTGTCCCCCCCTCGCAACCAGTCGCTTGGACTCAGGTAATTTGGCTGTTTCTTTCAGACGCGCAATTTCTCACGTGCGTGTCGGGCCTCCCGTGGTTATACGGGCCAATTATGAGGGTGACGCGACGTGGCCTCTGACGGCGAACGAATAACGAACCTTCCCGGCTCGCCTTTCCTGCTTTCATCAGCCGTTCCCACCTTGTCCAACAATACCCACGCATCGAACCCGGGGGAGATCTGCCTTCCAAACCCGCAACCGTCTGATGAACAAGAAGATACTCGCGCAACCCGGCGCGAAGCTGATGAGCTTCTGCTACGCATTCAGCGACAAGACCCGGAAGCATTAGCCGAA